>Ga0210051_1007005_pt1 | contig 10555 bp, 5 predicted proteins | sample CryGey092014_all_FD_185464 | JGI IMG/M metagenome (GOLD analysis project Ga0210051, IMG submission 185464) | Groundwater microbial communities from aquifer - Crystal Geyser CG23_combo_of_CG06-09_8/20/14_all (SPAdes) (version 2) | ecosystem: Environmental > Aquatic > Deep subsurface > Groundwater ...
GGATAGAGGTTAAGAGTAATTTTTCTGCCGGTTAATGGTTCGCCCGCTTTATTTTGAAGATCAAAAGCAGAGGACCCTGTCGCGATTATTTTTAGGTCATCAATTCCATCAACCATTAATTTCAAGATGTTTCCAATCTCCGGGATTTTTTGCGCCTCATCAATAATGAGCAGTTTTTTATCCCCCAACACAGCCAGGTAATTTTTAACCGTTCTTCTTTCGAGAAGTTCACGCGTCGAAAATTCCTCTCCATTTAAAAAAAGATACGGTTCAGAAACCCTTTTCATAATTTCTTTGATTAGAAAAGTTTTTCCTACACGTCTTGCCCCTAAAAGAACAACAACTTTTCCAGGGCGCAAAGAGGATAATATTTTGTCAAAAAGTATTCTGTTGATCATATTAATGCAAATTTGTTCAATTGAGTGGACGAATTTACATTAATCCCGTCATTTAGTCAACGAAATTTATAAAAATTAAAGACTCGAAGATTAAGAATGATAATAGCGCCGCAGCCTTGAAGGTTTCAGCCCCACAAAAAAAGAATTAAATTTATTTCTTAAGTTTATCATAGGCTGGCTGGAGATTGCCAGTTGTCAATAGTGCATAATAGCTTGTCTTTGGCGCGTAGTTTTCCGCTATTTTTACAAGCCAGATGTCTGCTGGCTGAAGTTGTCTAAGTGATGAACCATTTTTATGCAATACTGTTTGGCTAGGCTGGATTGTGCTTGTGAACCCTACTTCTCCTGGAGCAATTCTTGCGCTAAGGCCTTCCTGCACAATTGCAGGATTATGAACAGTGTCTTGTCCTGTAATGTTTATTATGTAATCCTGCTCATTGGCTTTGATGGTGTCCCCTGCTACCCAAGATGTGCTTGAGATTATTTCTTTCAAGCTGTCTAATTTGGCTTTCTTCAGGCCTTCGTAATTCATGCCGTTATCCAAAGGCTGGAAGTTAGCTTCCCATGCGAAGCTACCCAAAACATTTGGATCAATGTAAGCAGAATCTGCAAGCAATGGAACTGCGTCTACTGCAACATTGCTTGTGTCATTTCCGCCTGCAACATAAATTTTTCTTATGAAGCCTTCTGCATGGTTGGGATTGTAAATCTGCGCTTTAAGTGTGTCACCATTGGATGAATTTGTTGTGATTGAAAATATGCCGTCAATGCCTGCCATTGCAGCTGCTGAGTCGCCGTTTGCATTGCAGGCTAATATATACCCAGATTTTACATTGCCTTCGTCATCTGTCAATAAACCTGAGATTGTTCTTGTTGGTATTGGCTTTCTGTCAATATAGGCATTGAATGCTGTATCACCTGACAAAACAAGAGATATTAATTTAGTGAGTATTTGAGGGTTTGTTGAGTCGGTTGGTGCAATCTCGACAGTATAATCTGCATTCATAACATTATTTTCAGAAAGGCTTTTTTCAAGCCCTGAAATTTCACTTCCCCCTAACTGTCTGAATGAAGATGTGCCTTTTGCAGAGCCTAAATCCACCATTTTTTTTGATATTGATTTGTCTCCTGCAATAAGGCTGTAAATGTAAACTCCCTGCGCAACAGTTTCGCCATTATCATTGTCAGTTGCCCATGTTGCTTCATATTTTCCAGCATCAAGTTCGCCATCTACAAGTGTCTTGACATGCTTTCCTAGAATATCATAGACATCGAGTCTTACACTCCCTTGTCTGCTTATATCAAACTGGATTTTTGTTGATGGATTAAATGGATTGGGATAATTCTGGTAAAGTGTGAAATCCTTGGGAACTGTATTTTTTTCATTTTCAACTGGTGTTGGCAAATCCTTGAATACAACTCTGTTTGAATCTGGATATGCTGTTTTAATGATATTGTTGTTTGCATCCTTAAGATTTGCTACATATTTTACAACTTTTGAAGAATCGTCTGATGTGAAAGCATCTATTGAAATATTGGCTTTGCCGGCGTTAACTTTACGTAAATCTTTTGAATAGCCCGACAGAGCGGGGGAGAGGTTTTCATAAAATTGAAAACTGAAGGCGGCAAAAAGAAAGAGGAAATATATTTTAAACGTTCTTTTCATATACAGTTCTAAAAATCAAAAAAAACTTACACAAAAACATTCAGTATGTCAACAGGATTTATTTAGCCAATAAGTGCTTTGGCAATGAGCGAGATGAATCTTGCCTAACAATTAACATTTTCAAACAGCCTCTTTAGCTTGTGGCTATGCAAACTTAAGTAAAACTTTTAACTTGATTGAAGCAGATAAGCAGTTTATATTTTAACTAATTCTTCTAATCATCCGCATGGAAGTAAAGTGAGACTTGAAACCGGGGAAGTAGGGAGAGTTAAAAAGATTTTGTAGTGCATGAATTTTTCCCCTTGACAATTTTTCTTCAATCACTTATGTTGCACCCACTATTTCTGATGCACATGACAGAGATAGAATTTAACTTTAAAACAATTCCGCCTTAGCCACCCCCTAAGGCGGGTTTTATTTTAAACCCTTCCTCACTTTCTAAATCGAAACTCCGTTTCGACTAATCAAGCATTCTCAAATCAATCAATCTAAGAAAGAACTAAAAAATGAATAATGAATAGCGAATACTGAATGACGATTTTAGAAGGGTAAAAACTTCATCATTCGGTATACCTTCTTCAAGATTCGATATTCAATTTACAGAATGGTTTATTCATGATTTACTAATCAGTTTTTCTTTTAAATACAAACATCACAGTTGCCGCAAGGTTTTTCTCCGGGGAAGCCGAAGTAATCGGAAATGAAAACTCTTCTGCAAGTCTCCGACTTGAAATAATTCACCATAGATAAAAGTTTTTTATTCTCGTTCAGCAGTTTTTCTTTTAAGTAAGATTCATCACTGAGTTCATGCGGTAGTTCATCAGTGATGGTTAGGTTTTTGCCTTCAATCGTTCCTTCGGTAACACCGTAACGGTCAAGCATGGCGAGAACGGTTTCCACCCGGAAATCACTCCTGTTCTTGTAACTCATTTGTTCACGCAAATAATCAGCGCCCATCGAGTTTGCGGCTTCCAAATTTGATCTTAATAAATTATACATTCCGGTATAATAATTTGCATCGGGATTTGCCCATTTAATAAATTCCATTTGTGTATAAAGGTCTTCCTGGTTATAAAGAAGCATGCAAACAGAATCTTTCCCGTCTCGTCCTGCTCTACCAATTTCCTGGTAATATGATTCGATAGAAGAAGGAATTTCGGCATGGAGTACAAAGCGGATGTCCGGTTTGTCAATTCCCATTCCAAAGGCGTTCGTAGCAAGGATTAAATTCTGTTTGCCGGAAAGAAAATTTCGTTGTGTTTTTTTTCTCTCATTTGCATCAAGTTTGCCGTGATAAATTCTGTGTTGGTAACCTTTATCGCGGAGTATCTGCGAATAATATTCAAGTTTTTTTATTAAAGCGAAATAAATAATTCCCGCTCCGTTATACTTATTAAGAACTTTATAGATAGCGTTCAAAGTTTCTTTTTCGTCGAACACATCGGTTGTTTCAAGGCGAAGGTTCGGGCGTTCAATTCCTTCGTGAAAAATTTTTATTTCTTTTTTTGACAATCCGAGTTTCGAAATTATATCGTGTTGAACATCGGCGGTTGCAGTTGCAGTAAGCGCAATGGTAAGCGGATTATTTAAAAGAATTCTAAACTCGGCGATGCGGGAGTAATCAGGGCGGAAATCGTGTCCCCATTCAGAAATACAATGCGCCTCATCTACAGCAAGTAAAGAAACGTTGGCTGTTTTTACAGCAGCAAGAAAGTCTTGTTTTCTAAATCTTTCCGGTGTAATATAAAGGAGTTTTACTTCTCCCTCAATAAACCTTTGTAACCTTTCTTGCCTCTGGCCGGCGGAAACGGTTGAATTGATAAACTCAGCCGGAATATTTTTTTTCTTCAACGCATCCACTTGATCCTGCATTAACGCAATTAACGGACTGATAACAATAGTTCCCCCTTCAAACAACAGTGCCGGCAATTGGTAACAAATTGACTTACCGCCGCCGGTCGGCATCAAAACGAGGCAATGAGCGTGTTCATTTATTAGCCTATTTACTATCTTTTCTTGTTCACCGCGGAAATCAGTGTGATTAAAATACTTGCTTAACGCTTCCTTAGGATACAACATGAATACTTTCAATAAATTAAAACTTAATTTATACTTACCGGGAGTAATAAAATATATCCCGAAGAATTTATTAATTTTGAAAAGGATATCTCAAACGGAATTATTCTGTTAAGTCACCCTCTTCCGTATATTCCTTTGATTAACCACTGAAGGTGTAGGTATCCAATTGTTGTTTTTGCGTAAGGTAAATTGTTAATTGGACTTTCTTTTCGCACAGGATGAGCTATCTACTGCAACTTAATTAGAGCGTTATGAAAAATTATTACAGACTTTTGGAGATCAATAAAAAAATATGTACAAATGCGGGAAAAAAATCCTGTTGCTTTTTGATTATTGTTTTTATTTTTATTGGGTATGGCTGTAAATCAAAACAGGAGACAAACGGTTATAATGCTAAATACAAATTTGTTTTTTCTGAATATCAACGATTTCTGCAAAACAGATTTAACCGGGAAGATTTTTCATTCCGAAATCATCTTTCCCAAGCTCACTACTTCGACACACTAAAATATTTCTACATCAGTAGGGATTATCAACCAATCTTTATTAAAAGTTTCGACGATACTTATTTTATTGATTCTCTTTTAAAAGTTATTGAAACCTCAGGAGAGCACGGACTTCCCGCGAACCGTTATAATTATGATTTGATAAAAAACGAGTACAGTCAAATTTTCGACAGTACGATAACAAATAATGCTGCCCGGTATATTCATTTAGCAAATGTTGAATTACTTTTATCCGATGCAGTTATAAAGTATGCATCTGATCTGCGTTATGGTGTAGTAAATCCGGCAAAAATCTTTCCCGATAGCTATTTCATCCCTCTTGTTGATTCGAGCCGAAGAGAAATATTTAAACCTCTCTACGTGGAAGACATTCTTCAGTACCTAAATGAAATTCAGCCTAAAAATGGACGATACAAAAAATTGCAGGCGATTCTTCCTTTTTTTATTGATTTGGAAAATCTTAGATGGAAAAGAATATACCCGGTAGATAAAAATTTAAAGATTGGGGAGAAAACTATTCAATTAAAACCCATCATAGAAAGATTAGTTGTTCTCGGCTTTGTTGATACCTCTAACATTGTTCACAAAGCGTTAGATACCTACGATTCGGTTGTGATAAAAGCCATCACAAAATTTCAAAAAGCAAACGGGTTACTTGAGGACGGCACTATTGGGAATGCAACAATAGAAAAACTGAATGTTTCACCAAAAGAATATGTCGAAAAAATTAAGTTAAGTTTAGAGAGATTCAGATGGACAAGTTATACCGATAGCGCACGGTACATTCAAGTAAATATCCCCGATTTTTATCTCAGAGTTTTTGAAAGTGAAAAAGAAAAGTTCAAAAGTAAAGTTTGTACCGGTAATAAAAGGCGCGCTAACTTTGATGCCATGTTAAAGGTATATGAGAAAACTAAAAACTGGCGAAACAAACCGAATGATTGGCAAACTCCCCAGCTTTATGGAAAAATCACCCACTTGATTCTTAATCCAACGTGGACAGTTCCCACAAGTATTATCAGAGACGAGATTTATAGAAAATCTATTTCGGATGCAAATTACTTACGGAAGGGGAAATTCAAAGTAATCTATAAAGGCGAAGAAATTAATTTATTTGATGTTGATTTGAGGAAGTTTTCTCCAAATAAAGTCCCTTATATTTTCGTTCAGGATCCGGGGGCAGGGAATGCGTTAGGGAGAATTAAATTTATGTTTTCAAACAAGTTCGACATTTATCTTCACGATACCCCCGTAAGAGCTCCTTTTTCCGCCGTCAATCGAGCTGTCAGCCATGGATGTGTGAGAGTAGAAAAACCATTGCTTCTTGCAGACTATGTTTTGAAAGATAACTCAAAATGGGAACCTGATTATGTGAGAATCGAAATTGGGCTTCCGGCGGTAGACAGTAGAAAAATCTCCGAATTTGGAACTAAAAGAACTGAATTACGGAGAAATTTCAGCTTTGGGAAGACGACTCAAGTTAATCTCGATCGCGGTATTTCTCTTTATATTGATTACTTTACCGCTTGGGTAGACGAGGATGGTATTCCCAATTTCAGAAGTGATATTTATGGAAAAGATGAAATATTGAAAACTTTCTTTTTTAATGCAAATTGAAAAAAGAAATCTTTTCTGAGTCCTGCGCTTAGCTAAAGAGGAAAAACCATGCTTGATGCTCTAACAGGGGTAGCCACTTGCGCAAAGTGCTTTTGTCTTGCCCGTTAAGATGTCATTGATCGGATTAAATACGGGTAAGATTACGATTACGAACAAGAGTCAGAATTTCATGTTGAACGTTAGTGAGAGGAAAGAGGTATGAATTGAAATTAAAAAAGCCTCAAAACGTAATGCCTTGAGGCTTTTTTGTGAGCGCGGGTGGGCTCGAACCACCGACCTTCACCTTAAAAGGGTGTTGCTCTACCACTGAGCTACGCGCCCGACCAAAATAATTTTGAATTGCAAATTTAATACTATATTTTTAGAAATCAAAAATTTTTTAGAATAGCGCATTTGATAATAAAACTATTTTCCTTTACCAATAAAAGCAATAATCCAATGTAGAATTGTTTGTCAAGATTAGGAGACCAATATGCTGGGACAAATTTTACAACCGGAAATTAAAGATTTGATTAATTCCCGGGATTTCACTTCTTTGAAAGAAGTTTTAATTGACTGGACTCCCGCAGATATTGCAGACCTCCTTACTGATTTGCCCGATCACGAACAAGCCATCCTTTTCCGTATTTTACCCAAAGATTTAGCAACCGACACTTTCGAGTATTTAGAAGTTGATGTCCAACTTTCACTCCTTAAGGCTCTTGGAAATGAAGAAGTTGCCTTTATTCTAAACGATATGTCGCCTGATGATAGAACAGCAATGTTGGAAGAAGTTCCTGCTTCTGCATTAAAGCAAATGATGAATCTTCTCTCAGTTGAAGAAAGACATATTGCACAATCTCTCTTAGGTTACCCTGAAAATAGCGTTGGGCGTTTAATGACTCCCGATTATTTGGCGATCCGGGAAAATTGGACTGTACAGGAAGTTTTAGATTATATTCGGAACAACGGGAAAGATATTGAGACGCTTAGTATCATCTATGTTACAAACGAAAAAGGAAAATTAATTGACGATATTAAAATCCGTAAATTTCTTTTAGCTCCCACAGAATCAAGCGCAGACGAATTAATGGACGGTAATTTTACTTATCTTCAGGTGTTTGATGACCAGGAAAAAGCTGTTGAAGTTTTTAAAAAATATGACAGAGTTGCCTTACCGGTTACCGACTCATCCGGTATATTAGTCGGAATAGTAACGGTTGATGATGTTTTAGATGTTGCCGAAGAAGAGGCAACTGAAGACTTCCAAAAATTGGGCGCTGTTGAAGCGTTGGAAGATTCTTACGCCGCAATTCCACTTCTGCAAATGATTAAGAAACGAGCCGGGTGGCTTAGTGTTCTCTTCGTCGGGGAACTGTTCACTGCTTCTGCGATGGGTTTTTTCGAAACTGAAATTAGTAAAGCTGTGGTTCTTGCTTTATTTGTTCCCTTGATTATTTCTAGCGGAGGGAATTCGGGCTCACAAGCTGCCACGCTGGTAATACGGGCTTTATCGCTAGGTGAAGTGAGCATTCGCGATTGGTTTTTTGTAATGAAAAGGGAAATAATCTCCGGCATAATTCTCGGATCAATTTTAGCTCTTCTTGGCTTTATGCGCATAACCCTTTGGCAAAACTTCACCGGAATTTATGGTCCGCATTGGCTTCCGATTGCGTTTACGGTCAGCTTTGCTTTAGTTGGTGTGGTTTTATGGGGAACATTAATGGGTTCAATGCTTCCACTCGTGCTAAAAAAAATAGGATTTGACCCTGCCGTATCTTCGGCACCGTTTGTTGCTACCTTAGTAGATGTGACGGGGTTGATGATTTATTTTTCAATTGCACTACTGTTATTAAAAGGAACATTGCTATAAGAAATTCTTTTCACAAGAAAGAAGAGAAGGGATCTTAAAATAATTAAGACCGAATTCACAATAAATTAAAAAGAGAAAAATATTATGAAAGTGCCATTATTAGATCTAAAACTTCAATATTTCACACACAAAAAAGAGCTTGACGAAGCTCTTCTTCGTGTTGCTGAATCTCAATATTTCATCCTCGGGAAAGAAGTTGAAAAACTCGAATCTTCTTTGAAAGAATATCTCGGCTGCAAATATGCGATCGGCGTTTCATCAGGGACAGATGCATTGCTCCTTGCACTCATGGCTCTTAATATTCAGCCGGGGGATGAAGTTATCGTTCCGACGTTTTCATTCTTTGCGACTGCGGGAGTTGTCTCCCGTTTAAATGCGGTTCCGGTTTTTGCCGATATTGATCCGGTTACTTTTAATCTTGATCCGAAGGATATAGAAAAGCATATCACACCTAAAACCAAAGCAATAATTCCGGTTCATCTTTATGGGCAAAGCGCAGCGATGGATGAAATTATTACAATCGCAAAAAAACATCAATTAAAAATTGTTGAAGACGGCGCCCAGGCGATTGGTGCTCAATATAAAAACGGGAAAAAAGTTGGGACCATTGGAGACATTGGTTGTTATTCCTTCTTCCCGAGTAAGAATCTTGGTTGTTTCGGCGATGGCGGTTTGGTAGTTACCGATGATGATAAGTTAGGTGAGAGGTTGCGGATAATGCGTGTTCATGGAGGTAAGCCGAAGTATTATCACAAAGTTATTGGCGGTAATTTTAGGCTTGATGAAATCCAGGCTGCCGTGCTTAATGTTAAACTTCCCTTCCTTGATGGCTGGTCGGAAAAGAGAAGACAGAATGCAAAATTGTACACACAATTTTTTATGAATGTGGGTCTTGCTGAAGAAGAGGGAAAACTTTTCTTTGATGAAAAGAATAAAGTCCTTCTCCCAAAAGCAGTTTATAAAAACTCTGTTGTGAAGAATTATCATATTTACAACCAATATATCATCAGGGTTGAGAAGAGAGATGCTCTTCGCAAATATTTAGGTGAAAAAGAAATCGGGACAGAAATTTATTATCCGGTTCCGTTCCATCGCCAGGAATGTTTTGCTAATCTTCATTGCCATGAAGCGGATTTTCCGGTTTCAAACAGCGCTGTCAGCGATACCATTGCATTGCCAATCTTCCCGGAATTAACGGAAGCTCAGTTGAAATATGTTGTTGATTCGATTACCGAATTTTTAAAGAGTTAATCTGTGGTCTTCCGGATTTAATTAGTTTAGCGAAACGCTCTCGAGTGTACTCTACTTTAAAATAGTACAAGAATGGAGGTAACGGTCGAGACCTTGCCGGGTGGGCTTTACCTCAACGAATATTTTTCACAACTTTTACTGCAATAGTTTCGCCGATACTTATTGAAGCAGTTGCCGCCGGTGAAGGAGCGTTTAACACGTGCATCATTTTTTCTGCTTCAATGAGGCAAAAATCATCAAGCAGATTCCCATTTCGATCCAAAGCCTGTGCGCGCACACCGGAACCACCTGGGACAATATCTTCTTCCGTAATTTGAGGAATTAGTTTTTGCAGCGCTTCAGCAAAAAGCTTCTTGCTGAAACTTCTTCTAAATTCACCGAAACCCATCCGGTAATATTTTTTTGCCATGATCCAGAATCCGCGCGAGAAAAAATAATCTGACATTTCCGGTAAGTTAAAATCTGTTTTCAAATAACCTTTGCGTCTGAAAGCTAAAACGGCATTTGGTCCAGCTTCTCTTCCACCGTTTATCATTCGAGTAAAGTGTACACCAAGAAACGGAAAACGTGGGTCAGGAACCGGATAAATTAAATTCTTCACTAAATATTTTTTTTCATTTTTAATTTCATAATACTCGCCGCGAAAAGGAATGATCTGAACTTTGGGATCAACCCCGCAAATTTCCGCGATCTTATCTGAATATAAACCTCCGCAATTAACCAGATAAGAAGAAGCAAATTCTCCATTTGTAGTTTTAAAAATCAGCTGGTTTCCTTCCTTTTTCAGTTCGAGAAATTTTGTGTGAAGAAGAATTTCCCCACCGAGTTCTTTTATTTTTTTTGCAAATGCCTCAGTCACCTCTCTATAATTTACTATGCCGGTTTCACCAACGAACAATGCATCAATCCCTGAAGCGTAAGGCTCATAATCTTTTATTTCTTCTTTCGAAATTCTTTTCAATTGAGTTAATCCATTTTCCTGTCCTCGTTTTTCCAGGTCATCCAACTTTTTGCATTCATTTTCGTCTGCAGCGAGAACAAGTTTTCCGCACTGCTCGTATTTTATCCCGTTCGCTTCACAAAATTGATACATTAACTTTCTGCCTTTAACGCAATTATATGCCTTTAAAGAGCCCGGCTTATAATAGAGTCCGGAATGGATGACCCCGCTATTATTACCGGTTTG
>Ga0210051_1007014_pt1 | contig 10551 bp, 7 predicted proteins | sample CryGey092014_all_FD_185464 | JGI IMG/M metagenome (GOLD analysis project Ga0210051, IMG submission 185464) | Groundwater microbial communities from aquifer - Crystal Geyser CG23_combo_of_CG06-09_8/20/14_all (SPAdes) (version 2) | ecosystem: Environmental > Aquatic > Deep subsurface > Groundwater ...
GAGAATTGATTCATCAATTAGGAAATTGTCAACCTTGAGTAAACGGACGTCAGCCGGGATTTTGTCGCCTGTTTCCAGAATAATGATGTCGCCTGGCACGAGACGGCTGGTCAAAATTATTTGTTCTTTGTCTCCGCGTCGAACTTTGGTGTAAGTAAGAATATACTCTTTCAAGAGTCGCAAGGTTTTTTCTGAGCGATATTCTTGATAAAAACCCAGGGCGCTATTGATAAGGACAAAGATAATAATCAAGACCGCGTTAAGGGTTTCAGCCAGGAGATAAGAAATCAGGGCGGCAAAAATTAAAAGATAAATAAAAGATGAAGTGAACTGACGCCAGAGAATGTGCCACCAGAATACTTTTTTCTCAATGATTTTATTTGGTCCGTATTGTTTGGAACGCTGTTGGGCTTCTTTTTCTTGAAGTCCGGTCTCGGCTGAAACGTTAAATTCTCGCAATACTTCCGAGACGGCTTGATTAGTGTATTGATAAATTTTCATTTCCGCAAAATCAATGAATTAAACCAGATAGGCCTCTCCGCCGACTGGCGGATCGGCACTATCTCCCTTCGGGCCTCCCTTTTGACAAAGGTGAGGGGTCGAAGGGGAATTTCGGCTTTCGAAATTCCGATACGAAAATAAATCTATTATCTAAGAATAGATTAGCAAAATTTCAGACCAAAAACAAGTTCTTTGAAAAATAAAAGAAGTATTGTCAGAAATCCCAATTGTATCCGGCCTCGCCCAGGCGCTGACTTCTTCAAAAATATTCTGTTCTAACTGGCCGTCTTGATTAGAAAGAACGTGATAGCGATTACTTAAATTTTAAATTTTATTTTACCAAATTTAATTCATAAGTTAAGACGACATATTATCACATAAAGTTGACAAATCAATAATGAAGTGATATTCGAATGTAACTCTTATTAGGAGCTCTCAATAAGTGGAACAAAAACAAATCCAGGATATCTGTTTTCTTTATATCTATCTTTTTCAAGTTTTTCAATAACTATCATATCTTGAGATCCTATTCCTACCGGTATTACCAACCTTCCACCTACCGCCAACTGTTCTTTTAAAGGAAGAGGGATTTGGGCTGCCCCTGCTGCTACTATAATCCTTGAAAAAGGGGCAAACTCTTTAAACCCTTTTGCGCCATCAGCACAGAAAAACTGCGCTCTTCCAGAGGAAACAAAATTATATTTAGAGACATTCTTTTTGCCAAACTCTTTAAGTTCCGGAATTCTTTCCACCGCATAAACCTTTCCTTTCTCACCTACAATTTCTGCCAAAAGAGCCACAGACCAACCCGAACCTGAACCAACATCTAAAACTTTATCCCCTTTTTCTGGAGCCAAAAGTTCCAACATAAAAGCTACGGTTAAAGGCTGCGATATTGTCTGACCATAACCAATAGATAGGGGAATATTTAATTCTGCTTCATCACGAACCTTATCGGGCAGAAAATCAGCACGGTTTATCTTCTGAAACGCCTTAATAATTCTTGGCGTCTTAAGATATCCTTCTTGAATAAGTTGATTGATTAAATTAAGATAGGTCATAGAAAAAATTGTCAAAACGCAGGTTAAAACCTGCGGCTACCCATTGAAAATTACAGGTAGCCACAACCTTTAGGTTGTGTTTATATAATAAAGTATAAAATTATTACAACACCCAAGACTATTCTATAGAAAGCAAAAATATTTAGAGAGTGACTTTGCAAAAATTTTAAAAAATATTTAATGCAAAAATATCCTGCCGCTAGTGCCGAAAAAAATCCCAAAACATACAAAAAAACCTCATCCAAAACAATCCCCTCTACTATTAAATCATATATTTTTTTTATTCCTGCTCCAGCAATAACCGGAATGCTCAGGAGAAAAGAAAATCGAGCTGCTTCTTCCCGTTTTAACTTTTGTCCTAAACCTGCTATAATGGTAATACCAGAGCGTGAAACCCCGGGAAAGATAGCAAAGGATTGAGCCAAACCTATAATCAAGACATCCAACCAATCAAGTTTTGATAAATCATTGATTTTTTTACTTAATTTTTCAAAAATTAGAAGTAAAATTCCTGCTCCTATTAGCATAATAGCAACTGATGCTACTGTACGAAAAATCATTATTTTCTCTTCCATCAAAAATCCAACTATAAAAGCAGGGATACAGCCAAACACAATAAACCAAGCCAATCTCTGATTTATATCTTCCTTAAGATTCCAATTTTTAAAACTTCTAAAAAACGCTAAAGAGAATCTTTTCATGTCCTGCCAGAAAAAAATAAGAAGCGCCATTAAAGTTCCTAAGTGCAGACTTACATCAAATGCCAAGTTATCTATCAAATTAAAACCGAGAAGATTATGGAGAATAACTAAATGTCCAGAACTTGAAATAGGTAAAAACTCGGTAAGCCCTTGAACAATGCCAAAAATAATTGAATGAATAATATCCATGGTAGATTTTAGATGTTAGATATAAGTTGTTAGATTGTAGGGGAGTAATAAAGTTGTAATATTGTGGTAATTAAGTGGTAATAAAATTGCAATTTATTACAATCGTATTACTACTGTATTTCTCTTAATCTCTCTATTTCAAAATCTCCAAAGGAAATTTTGAACGAGCCGTACAAAAATTTCCTAAAATAAATTTTTGTAATAGGCTTAATCTCTTAATCCCTTAATGGTCAGATGACAAATGAAATGAGAGAAAAAATTTTGACCTTTTTATTCTAAATTGATAGATTTAAGGGGTAAAGGTTATATGTCATATGAAATCGGAGACTCTCAATCACCCCTCTTAACCCCGTTAGATATGAAATTATCTCACGGGGTGAAGATAAGAGGGGAAGGGGAGTTATGAATCTTTTGGCTAAATATTGCGGCATTCATAACCCCTCTTAATCTCCCCTTACCTTAAGGGGAGAGAATAAAAACTCTCTCATTTCATTTGTCACCCAACCCTTAATCTCTTAATCTCTTAATCTCTTAATCAACTTCCCGGGACTTGACAAATTATTTTGAAGGTATATACTAAAATTAGGTACGCAAATAACGCTAATGCCTGAATTGCGAATAACGCGAATGATTATATCCGCTAATAACTCTAATCCATAAATAGCATATTAGTGGTATTTGCGGGCGAAGCCATTTGTGGATATTCGCGATATAAGCTCTTTTACAACAAGAAAAATATAAAAAAGAAGAAATTCTGAAATTCAGATGAGGAGGTGGATAAAGATGATTATCGGGGTAGATATTGACCAGGTTATAGCTGGGACAGATAATTTTTTAAGAAATCTATTAGAGAGAGAGTTTGACCGAAAATTCTCTCGCGAGATGGTTACGATGTATGATTATGAGAAATGTTTCGTCTTTAATCATAAAGAGCGAGACTATTTCCGGAAAATTTTTACCAGTCAAAAATTTTGGTCCGAGATTCCGCCAATTAAAGGAGCTAAAAAAATTCTTGATTTTATAGCCAGAAAGAATAAGATAATTATTGTTACGAACCGATCGCAGAAATTCCTAAAAGAGTTGCCTGATATTACCCTTGAATGGCTTGAGAGACACCAAATTCCTTTTGATGATATCATCTTTGGTGATAATGGAACCAAGTATGAAGCGATCCGTAAAAAGGGATATGGGATTACTTATTTTATTGAAGATAATATAGAAGAAGCTTTGGGGTTAGCGAAAAATGGAGTAAAAGTGCTTCTTCTTGATTATCCGTGGAATCAGACCAAAAGGAATCAAAACATAATACGAGTAAAAAATTGGCAAGAAATTGCCAAAATACTCGAGGCAAAGGAATGGTTGTAAGAACTATGAGACTAGAGAAAGAAGTGGAGGTGATGGAAATGAAAGTGAAAAAGATATCCTATAAGGAAGCACATGAGCGCCTCTTGGAAACTTTTGTGGTGAATATTGGAAGTTTCTTAAACTTTATGCTAAAAATTGATGAAAAAAAACTCGTAGACTACTTAAAAGAAGAGGCGCAAAAGTTTGAATATCAGTACAACAAAAGTTTTTCGCCATTTGGCAGGTTCTTAACGGAGGCGATTCCCGACAATATAGTATTTCCAATGAAGATAAAAAAAGTAGTGGAGGGGTTTCAGTTCTTTTTGGGAGTGGGGAATTTAGAAATTCTAGAGATTTCCTCAAAAGAAGGTCTAATTCAGGTCAAACAGTGTCTCTTTAGGAAAGTCGCAAGGGAAGCTCCTCAGGAATACAAACTCAAAGAGAGTGATTATTGCAAGTATCAGTGTGGGGTGTACTTGAAGGAGCTTTGTGAAAAGATATTTAAAATTGAGGTTGATTTTCAGCCTCAAGAAAAAGGATGTATTCTAAAAGTCAGAAGTATAAAGGGTAAAAGTTAAAAAGGAGGTGAAGGACAATGAGAGGAAAAAGATGGTCAAATAAAGAAAGGAAAATCTTAACTGAAAAGTATCCTGACCTTAATGTGTCAAAGAAAGAAATTGAAAAAGCTTTACCAGATTATTCTTGGAAAGCAATTAAGAAAAAGGCCTCTCGAATGAAATTGAAACGTAGTAAAAAGGAGGTGGAGGAAATGAAAGATAAAGATAAGAAAAGGAAAACAGAAATTAAAAAAGAAGAAAAAAAAGTAGAAGTTAAGGAAGTTAAAAAGGAAACAAAAAAAATAACAGAAATTCAAGAAAAAGAAGTGTTAAAAATAGATAGTAAGAATAGAAAAAACGTCCGAATTGGTTTTATGTCAAGAATTGATTATGGAAGCTCTGGTTTTCGAAAAGGCCTAATTGTGTTGGCGACCGAGACTTTCAAAAAAGGAAAAGATAATTTTGTTATTTTAGCCGGTGGATTGGTTTCTTATCGTGCTCTAAAATCCCAGATTCCGAAAGTCAAAGATAAAGAGAAACGCGAGGAATTCCTGGAAAGAATTACTAAAGATCTAGCAATGAGCATTCCCGAGATAAGGAATGAAGATGGTAAATTGATAAAAATTCACATTGTTACCAGTCCGGCCTATGACGGTTGGATTGGCGAAGAGGTGGCTAAGCGATTAGCTGAACGTCGCGAAGACATTCGTCACTGGAAAGCAGGCGGCGATAAATTCCCAATAAAATATATTAACAAAACCCTTTGGGTGTTAGTCCCTAAAAAAGCAGTTTGGATGAGGGGGGATTATTACAGCACGCCGGTTGAAAGGGTAATCAAGGACAAACAGAAACAAAGCTCTCAAGAGCTTCCGGATTTTATCGCTGTGGGTGGTTTTGGTTCCAGTATTCATAAGCCACAAGGCGAAGCTGAAAGGCCTTATATCAGCTTGCCGGCCCTTTGTCGGTTGGAAGAGACTACTACCTCTGAAAACCAAATTGGGGTAGTAGAAATGGAATATATTCCTAACCAGAAAGAACCATTGATCAGAAATTACAACTTTAAAGATCTGGTTAGTCAAGAAAGAAATAATATTGATCCACCAAAAGATGCTTCGGATCTGCAAAAAAAGATTATTGAAGTAATTAAGGAGTATGGCCCAGTGTCTATCGGTGTATTTTCTGATGTTATTGGCGTTTCTGAGGAAAAGATTATTGAGGTAATTAAACCCTTGATGGAAAAATCTCATCAAGAAACTTGGTCTGGTATGTCCTTTGACAAAAGCTCAGAGCGTTATGGTTTTAATATGAATTGGCTTCAGGAAAAACTCCACTATTCTTATCCCGAAGACGGAACAGAGGATTCCATGGTCCTCTTTTCCTGTCCGCATTCCGGATCTATCTATACTGACTACAAGTTTATCGTAGATTATATGCCTGAGATTATTCTTAAAAGGGGAGTCAACCTGCTGGTTGGAGCCGGTGACTGGGTTATCGGATTAGCTCACGATGTTTTAGTGAAAGGCGAAGTCTACGGAGGATTTAACGAAACTACCCAGGAACAACTTGCCGCTTATACTTGGGGAACGGTTATTCTCAAAGTTTTCAAAGAAAGGTTTGAGAAGGCCTTAAGCCAGTTAACCGAAAAGCCTTCCCTTGACGAGCTGAAAAAAATTATTACCGAGGTTTTGGTTCTTCTCGTCTATATCCCCGGTAATCACGATGAGTGGTCAAAGAAACCCGGATTTACGCCCCTGACCACTTTTAGACTTGAGCTTTTGCGATTTTTGACTCGGGGTATAGAAAAAATCCTGAAAGAAAAAGAGTTAATCATTTCGGGCTTGATGGATATTGTTGAAACTAAAATTATTGAAACTCATGAGTACCAGCTTTCCTCGGGGCTTACTTTAGGAATTTTCCATCCCAATATGGCGCGGACAAAGACAACTTCTATAAGACCCCAGGAGGTGCTCAATAAATCCAAAAAGCAAATTAATGTTTCCGGCAACTTTCATGTTGCTGAAGTAGTTCTCCAATGGGAGCCAGAACTTGGTCAAAGAATCGCTTTTCAGATAGGTACTTTGCTCAAAAAGTCAGATTTTGAGGAAGGTAAACTCAAAACCGTAGACTTTGGCGTCGGCTTTTTAAGGATAAGGTCCTTGAAAGGTAGAATTTTTATGACCGAAACCGCTTTTTATGGAGTTGTTTCCGACGGCTATTTAAACAACGAAAAAATTTTCTCCGATTTGCTAAAAAAACTAGGTATTGATAAGTGGATGTAATTTCCAATTAGATTTTGTTAAAACAGAAACAACAAAAATGTTAATCGGTGAAAACCTCCGGTTTTGTTTTTCGGAGAAAGAAGTATCAAACGCCAGGGAGAAGCAAGTCCCATTAAAACTTATCTAATGGGATAAAATTCCTTCTCCCTGGTTCTCTACAATCTGCTGTAAAGGAGGGATAATAATAATGTGAAAATTAATTGGGGAAAGCGAGGATGGAAGGTATTGGTATTATTACAATACGACTGGGGAATATGGAAAAAGAGAGAAAGGAAAGAAAGGAAACATAGAGGTGCTAAATTTTGGACTCCCAGAACCAATCACTAAACGCGATATACCCCAGATATTTGACTGTGGGCCTTTAAGGATTCCGAAGGGAGAGGTACAGAAGATTAAAAATTCCTAATCAAAAAATAGGGATGGGAAGGTGTTGAAATCAACCCTTCCCTTTTTTTTAGAAAAGAGTATAATGGAGATATGTATTGTTTCCCGCATCATACTTTCAAATGCAGCACTTATTTATTTGCTGGAATCTTTATTCTACGGTAGATATCCCTTTAAAAGCACTAAATCCCGAATACTAAATCCTAAACAAATTCAAAATCCAAATATTTAAATCATAAACCCAAATAATCAATAACTAAAAACCAAAATCTAACACCTGACACCTGACATCTAACACCTTAATATATACCTGACTCTAACACTATGCAAAACATCATACAAATCATCCAAATAGTAGTGGCTATTTTGCTTATTACTGCCATCTTACTTCAGTCAAAGGGAGCAGGGCTTTCCGCTACTTTTGGCGGAGAAGGGAATATTTATCGCACAAAAAGAGGGGCAGAAAAAATATTATTTATCGCCACTGTTGTTTTAGCTGTGATCTTTTTAGCTACAGCATTGGTTAATATTCTCACCTAATCGGATAGAAGCCAATTTGCACTATTAAAGTAATACCGCTGGTTAAACACTAATTTATTTCACCATCGATGAATCGCTGATTATTACGCGGATTAATCATTGATACCTTTAAATTTTTCAACGTCTTATCGGTGTCGCTGCCAGCGTAAATTTCAGTGTTTTAAGACTTCTACCTCTATATGGGATTAGCTAATAAACTAAAATCTACTCTTTTCTTTTTAAAAAAGAGGGTTCTGGGTTTCTTCAATAAACTTAAAGAATTGAGAATTTTTTCCAAAAGAAAACCAGTCACCCCCCTTCAGCGACAAAATGGGCTTGATAAGAAGCTGGTTTTTTCCTTAAGACGCACTAAAATTCCAAGCATAAAGCAGCTTAAATTTCTTGGTAAAATTCTTTCTCGCGGGGAGCTACGTCTCATAAAAATTTTAACTCTTGTCATCCTGATTTGTCTAATATTAATAGGGGTAAATTTTTACCTTAAAAACTCCGAACTTCTCCCTGTCCAAGGTGGTGAATACACAGAAGGTCTAATTGGCTCTCCTCAATATATTAATCCCCTCCTCTCCCAAGCCAATGATGTTGATATGAATATCTCTCGTCTTATCTTTTCCGGCCTTATGAAACACAACGAAAAACAAGAATTAATAATGGACATTGCTTCAGGTTATGAGGTAAGTAAAGATGAAAAAATTTATACCTTTTATTTAAGAAAAGACATAAAATGGCACGATGGAGAACCCCTTAATGCTGACGATGTTGTTTTTACAGTAAAAAGTATCCAGTCTCTTGAATTCAAAAGTCCGCTTCTTGTCAGTTTCAAGGGGATAGAAATTAAAAAAATAGATGATTACACTATTCGCTTTATTCTTCTTGAACCGTTTAGCCCATTTTTAGGAATTCTCACTTTTGGTATTCTTCCGGAACACCTTTGGGCAAATATTCCTCCTATTAACGCGCGACTCGCAGAATATAATTTCAAACCCATAGGTACCGGACCATTTCAATTTGCCTCTTTAATCAAAGATAAATTTGGAGAGATTAAATCTTACACACTCTTGAGAAATGATGATTATTATGGTAAGAAACCCTACCTTAAAAAGTTTACCCTCAAATTCTATCCTAACTTTGATGAAGCTACCTCAGCGCTTGAAAATAAAAATGTTCAGGGAATAAGCTTCTTACCCAAAGAGTTGAAGAAAAAACTCTCTCAAGTTAAAAAATTAAATTTCCATCTTCTCCGTCTATCACAATACACGGCTATCTTCTTTAATCAAAAAAATAACAAACTTCTAAAAGAAAAAAATGTGCGTATTGCTTTAGCTTTGGGACTTGATAAAGAGAAAATTTTAAATGAGGCCTTGCATCAAGAAGGGGAAATTATTCATGGACCCATTTTGCCTGACTTTATTGGCTATAACCCTGAAATAAAAAAATATGAATTTAATCCTGAAGAAGCTAATAAAATTTTAGATAAAGCTGGATGGAAAAAAATTACCCCTCAAGATTTTCAAAAAATATTAAAAGAGGGAAAAAAGAAATTGGAGGAAATAAAAGAAAATTTAGAAATTAAATTAAAGAAAAAAGAGGAAGAGGAGAAGGGGAAGAGCGAGGAAATAATAGAGACTAAAGAGAAAAAAAAGGAAGAGAAAGATGACTCCGAGCCCGAGGAAACTATAGAAACAATACAGGAAAAAATCTCAGAGATAGAAAAAGAATTGAATACCCTCAAGAGGCACGCAAAAGAAATAGAAGAACAAGAATTCTATCGTCAAAAAGAAAATAATATTTTGTCTTTAACTCTTACTACAGTCGATCGTTCAGAAAATTCAAAAGCCGCTCAAATTACTAAAGAATCCTGGCAAAAAATTGGCGTTAAAATTGACCTTGAACTTATTGAACCAGCCAAAATCCAAAAAGAGACAATCGCCCCGCGCTCTTACGATGCCCTCCTTTATGGAGAGATTATCGGATACGATCCCGATCCTTATCCTTTTTGGCATTCTTCACAAAGCGAGGACCCCGGCCTTAACTTAGCTGTTTTCTCTAATAAAGAAGCAGATAAAGTTTTAGAAGAAGCAAGAGCCACTTCTCAAATAGAAAGTCGTCGGGCAAAATATGTTCATTTCCAAAATATTTTGGTCCAAGAATTACCAGCCATCTTTCTTTATAATCCCCTCTACACCTATCCTGTAGATAAAAAAATTCAAGGGATAAGTATCGAGCGCATCACCACTCCCTCGGATCGTTTTATTAATATCGAAAATTGGTTTACCAAAACAAAGAGAAGGTGGAAGTAAAAGCAATTATCAATTACCAATTTTCAATAATTGTAGGAGTTTGATTTAACAAACCCTATAGGTTTTCCTAGAGTGCCAGAGTGGTGAAATAGGTAAACACGCACGGTTCAGGGCCGTGTGCCGTAGGGCTTGTGGGTTCGACTCCCACCTCTGGCACCACAATCAAACTTTCAGGAATTTTGCCGATTGATTCAGCCGCGCTTCGCGCGCCAAACTAAACGCCCGGGCGGGCAAAAAGGAAGGGGGTTGGGGGAAGGAATTTTTGCCCGCCCTCGCTTTCCGCCGCCGCTTCCCAATGCTAAACCGATTTTTGGTCGCTTTGATTCTACCATAATTTTTGATTTTATCCGATTATTCTTTTCTTAAAATTGCCGGTTAAATTAAAAACTTTATTTTTCACCATTGAGGCAAACCGACTTGCCATTTTGCCGATTTCGTCGTTGATATATTTCACATTCCCATATTGCGAAGGGTAGCCGACCAATTCCATAAAACCGACACCGGTTATTTTTTCCCCGTCAAAACTGCCTTCCACTTGAATCGGCCCTTCCCAATAATTTATTGAACCGAACAGCATTTCTTGATTTTCAATTTTTGCCGTCAAGTTTAAATCTATATTTTTTGCGGGTATTTTAATTTTCCACGCCAATGGATAAACCGCTTTGCTTTTTGGACTTGTCCATCGCTCATTTAGTGGG
>Ga0210051_1007015_pt1 | contig 10550 bp, 10 predicted proteins | sample CryGey092014_all_FD_185464 | JGI IMG/M metagenome (GOLD analysis project Ga0210051, IMG submission 185464) | Groundwater microbial communities from aquifer - Crystal Geyser CG23_combo_of_CG06-09_8/20/14_all (SPAdes) (version 2) | ecosystem: Environmental > Aquatic > Deep subsurface > Groundwater...
GCCGCGCAGCACCGGGCCGGTGGCCCCGTATTTACGGCACATTTCGGCCGGCACAAAACCGATGTCCTTCAGACGTTTGACGAGGATGATGTTCTTGGTCACCAGGTTGTGGTACATGGGCATCCGGGCGCGCAGCCGTTTGATGAAGGCCAGGGTGCCGGTAATGAAGTCGGGTTCGATGTCGTTGTATACGCCGCCGAAGCGGAAGTAACAGTAGGTGAGCCGCGAACCGGTCACCGCCTGCAGCAGGTCGAGGATGATCTCGCGGTCGTCAAAGGCATAGAGCAGCGGGGTGAACCCGCCCAGATCGAGGATAAAGGCGCCGAACCAGACCAGGTGGGATGAGATGCGGTTCAGTTCAACGGTGATGACCCGAATGTACTCGGCCCGCTCCGGCACCTCGATGGCGGCGGCCCGTTCCACGGCCAGCACGTAACCGTGGTTGTAAGACAGGGCCGACAGGTAGTCGAGGCGACCGGTATTTGGCATGAACTGGGCCCAGGTCCGGTTCTCGCCCATCTTCTCGTGCATGCGGTGGATGTATCCCAACACCGGTTCGGCTTGGCGGATATACTCGCCGTCCATGGTGAGTTTCACCCGGAGTACCCCGTGGGTGGCCGGGTGCTGCGGCCCCAGGTTGAGGACGAAGGTTTCCTTGGAGTCGCACTGTGCCAAGACGCTCATGAGGTGTAATCCTTCCGCAGGGGGTGAAAATCGGCATCCTCGGGTAACAGCAGCGGCTTGAGATCCGGGTGCCCGGTGAAGACAATGCCGAAGAAGTCGTGGGTCTCCCGTTCATGCCAGAGGGCGCCGGGGTAAATGGCAGAGATTGTCGGCAGCTCGGGGGTGGCGCGGGAGACCCGGGCGCGGATCACGACGCGACCAGGGGAAATACTGTGGTTGTAATCGTAGACCACCTCCATCTGCCCCTCGGCCAGCCAGTCGACGCCGGTAATGGCCTCAAGAAAAAATCCTGCCAGGTTCATGACCTCGGCGGCCGGGGCCACCGCGTCCGGGGCCACCGCCACGTCCAAGTGAAAGCCTTTGTCCTTGAAATCGGGGACCACGGCCTCGTTTACGGCCAGCTTGGCCAGCGCGTTTTTTAGTTCCTGGGAGATCATGGTCAGCCGGCCTCCACCCGGGGCCATCGCCTTGAACCGGTTATCTTTTCTTCCAGTTCCAGGATGCCCTCGATGAGTGCCTCCGGCCGTGGCGGGCAGCCCGGGATATAGACGTCAACCGGGAAGAGTTTGTCGGCGCCCTCGATGATGCCGTACTGGCCCTTGAAGACGAAGGGGCCGCCGGAGATGGCGCAGTTGCCCATGGCGATCACCCACTTCGGTTCAGGCATCTGGTCATACAGGGTCTGCACGGCCGGGGCCATCTTACGGCTGATGGTGCCGGCGACGATCATGACGTCACACTGCCGGGGCGACGGCCGGAAGACCTCGGCCCCGAAGCGGGCCAGATCGAAGCGGGAGGCGCCGGTGGCCATCATCTCGATGGCGCAGCAGGCCAGGCCAAAGGTCATGGGCCATAAGGAATTGGCCCGACCAAGGCCGAGCAGTTTGTCCAACGGGGCAAACTGGACTATCGCGTCTTGTAGATTTTCCTTTCCCACCGGAATACTCCCTTTTGCCAGGCGTAGGCGACCGCCAGTGACAGGATGCCGACAAAGATCGTAAGTTCGACGAAATCCCGCAATCCGCCATTCTTGTTGTAGGTCATGGCCACGGGGAAGAGAAAGAGCACGTCCACGTCAAAGGCGAGAAAGATCAGGGCGTAGAGATAGTAGACAATGCCAAAACGGATCCAAGCCTCGCCGATCGGCACCATGCCGCATTCGATGGACTGGGAAGTTTTGTGGATGCAATTCCGGGTTTTACGGGGCGCTAGAAAGAAGGCGAGGATGAAGGGGCCGGCGGCAAAGCCCAGGCCGCCAAGAAAGAAAGCCGCAACATAGAGAAGATCCATTACGGATTGTTCAGCCACGGGTAGGTACTCCTTGCGGGTATGTCGTGTCTGGCGGTTCTGAAATGTTTAAGTCGGTGCTAAATAACGCATTCCAGAACCGATGTCAAGCAGTAATGAATGGTCATTCATTCTTTTGGCGCCCCCCGGTGAGCCGGGGTAAGTGGCAGGTCAGGACTCCGGCGGGCGTTCTGTCGTTTGGTCCTTTGCCGATAAAATTTCCAGGAGGCGCTGGTGAATGTTGTCGAATCCGCCGTTTGACAGGATAGCGACCACGTCGCCGGCCGTGGCCAGGCCGGCAAGCTGGGCCAGGATGGCGTTGGTGTCGGCCCCATAATGGGCGGCGACCCCGCGCTGGCAGAGATCGGCCACCAGTTGTCGGGCCGAAAAGCGTTCCGCCGCGGGCACGGCGGCCAGGGGCTCGGGTTCGCGAATGATCACCAGGTTGGCCGGGTCAAAGGCGGAGACATAGGCCTGCTGGAATACCCGGCGCCGGCTGGAGTTGGTGCGCGGGTCGAACACCACGATGAGGCGGTGGCCGGCGTACTTGCCGCGCAGGGCCGTCAGGGTTTCGGCGACCGCGGTGGGGTGGTGGGCGAAATCATCGATCACCGTGACTTGGGCCACCACGCCGCGCACCTCCTGGCGGCGTTTTACCCCCTGAAAGCGGGCGAGTTCCCGGGCCATAATCTGGCGGTCCACCCCCAGTCGGTCCAGCACCGCCAGGGTCGCCAGGACATTCAGGCCGTTATGTCGGCCGGGCATGGGGCTGCTGAACCGGCCATATTCCTTGCCGTTTTTCAGCACGGTGAAGGAGGTGGCGGCCGCGGCATTTTCCAGTTCGGCAAGGGTCCAGTCGAGGCCCGGCCCCTCTCCGTAGCCCAAGACCGGACAGGGGGCCTCTTGCACCAGGTCGCGGACCACCGGGTCGTCCAGGCAGGCGACCAGGCAGCCGGTGGCCGGCATGATAGCCAGGAGTTTTCTGAAGGAGCTGATCACCGCCGCGAGGTCGGCGTAGATGTCGGCGTGATCAAACTCAATGCTGGTGATCACGGCGATCTCCGGGCGATAATGAAGAAATTTCGGACCTTTGTCGAAAAAGGCGGTGTCGTATTCGTCGCCCTCCACCACGAATTCCTGGCCAGCGCCGTGGCGAAAATTGCGGCTAAAACCCTGGAGCAGGCCGCCGATCAGAAAGCCCGGGTCACGGCCCGCGCCATGGAGGATGGAGGCCAGGAGCGAGGCGGTGGTAGTCTTGCCGTGGGTGCCGGTCACCACCAGCGGGGTTTTGCCTTGCAGGAAGAAGTGGGCCAGGGCCTGGGGAAAGGAGAGATAGGGCAGGCGGGTCGCGGCCAGGGCCACGGCCTCGGGGTTGACCCGGGTGATGACGTTACCGACCACCACCAGATCAGGCGTCGGGACGAGGTTCTCGGCCCGATAGCCGGTCATGATCGGAATACCGAGCCCGGCCAGGAAGGTGCTCATGGGCGGGTAGACGTGCTGATCCGAGCCGGTGACCAGAAAGCCACCCTCCTTCAGCATGCCGGCAAGGGCGGCCATGCCGGTGCCGCAGATGCCCATGATATGGATATGGTGAGTTTTGGCCGGAGCCTGGTTGAGGCCGGGGTCAAGGAGGCTTGTTGCCGGTGATTGGGAAGAGGGAGTGGGCACCGGGAATCCTGTGGGAGGGGCAACGGGGCTCAGGAGCGGACCGTGTGCTGGATGGCCCGGTAGATCAGGCTGAAGGTCTCGTCAAAGTTGGCCGGGGTGAGGCGGCCGACCTCGATGAATTTGATGACCACCTCTTTGGCCACCTTAAGGATGGCATCGTCGGTGACAGGCTTGCCCTCCAGGTTCTCAGCGCTTTCCATGGTTTTTTGTTTGGTCATGATGGCCAGACGGCAAGAGAAAAGCCTCTGCCGCGGGAAGAAGGCCAATTCTTGAGAGCGACAGAGGCTTCTTTTTAAGAAAAACCGGTCAGGCCCTCCCTAAAAAGCGTATTTGGACTGGGCATAACGTGCTAACGGTCGGAAATTGGTGGAGGTAAGCGGGATCGAACCGCTGACCTCTTGAATGCCATTCAAGCGCTCTCCCAGCTGAGCTATACCCCCACACCATGGCCGTTCCGGGTCGCATGCCCCCGTGATTTTCGAACGGATTGAATACCATGGCCCTGTAAAGGGTGTCAAGGTTTTTCTCCCCACGGCCCGCCATTTCCCGGCCCGCCATTTCCCTTGCCAAGAAAAGTAGAGTTTGTTAAAGTAATGCGGTTTTAGGGTAATTCATTTTTTCTTGGTAAAACCGTAAGATACGGATGCATGTGCAAATCCGCGAGAAGGTGGTCGTATGTTTTTTCCCTTTGATAAAGTGCTTGGCTGGCTCTCCAATGACCTGGCCATTGATCTTGGTACCGCCAACACCCTGGTCTTTGTGAAGGGCAAGGGCATCGTGCTGCGCGAGCCCTCGGTGGTCGCCATCCGCAAGGATGCCCGCTTTAACAAGGTTCTCGCCGTGGGCAAGGAGGCCAAGATGATGCTTGGCCGTACCCCCGGCAACATCGTGGCCATCCGGCCCATCAAGGACGGGGTTATCGCCGACTTCGAGGTCACCGAGGCCATGCTCTCCTATTTCATCCGCAAGGTGCACAACCGCCGCGCCATGGTGCACCCGCGCATCATCGTCTCCGTGCCGTCCGGCATCACCCAGGTGGAGAAGCGGGCGGTGCGCGAGTCGGCCGAGTCGGCCGGCGCCCGCGAGGTGTATCTTATCGAGGAGCCCATGGCCGCGGCCATCGGCGCCGGCCTGCCGATCACCGAGCCCACGGCCAGCATGATCGTTGACATCGGCGGCGGCACCACCGAGGTGGCGGTCATCTCGCTGTCAGGTATCGTCTATTCCAAGTCGGTGCGGGTGGCCGGCGACAAGATGGACGAGGCCATTTTGCAGTATATCAAGCGCAAGCACAACCTGGCCATCGGCGAGCACACGGCCGAAGTCATCAAGACCACCATCGGCAACGTCATGCCTGACGAGCCCTACGATACCATGGACATCAAGGGTCGGGACCTGGTTTCCGGCGTGCCCACCACCCTTACCATCGACTCGTCGGAGATCAAGGTCGCCATCGCCGAGCAGGTGGAGGCCATTGTGGCCACGGTCAGAATGGCCCTGGAACAGACGCCGCCGGAGTTGTCCGCCGACATCGTGGACCACGGCATCGTGCTCACCGGCGGCGGCGCGCTGTTGCGCAATCTGGACAAGCGCCTGAACAAGGAAACCGGCCTGCCCATTATCATTGCCGACGACCCCTTGAGTTCCGTGGTCCTCGGCTCGGGTCAGGCCTTGGAAGACATTGACGTGCTCAAAGAGATCATGATCTCCTGAGCAACGGCCTGGCGGGTGAGGTCATTGGTCCCTGTTCTCTCGCCGTCTTTGCCCTTTCCGGCCCGTTGTGCGGGTCGTTATCTCCCGGTTTCCCGGTTGCGGCAGGTGCCATGAGGAAACGAACAAAGCGTAACCGTAAGCTCAAATCCTATTTGCTCTTCGGGCTCGTTTTTACCCTGGTTTTGATTTTCCTCGTCTCCACGGTTGGCCGGCAGGAGTTCAGCGCCTCCCACAAGCTGGCCCTGGAACTGGTCGGCGGGTTGCAGTCCGGCGTCACCCGGGTGGTCTCCGCGGTTCGGGGCGGGTGGGACGGTTATGTGGCCCTCTGGGGGGTGCGCGAGGAAAACTATCGCCTGCGCGGGGAGCTGCAGCAGGCCCAGGCCGACCTGGTGAAGTACCGGGAGGCCATGGCCAACAATGTGCGGCTTGAGAAGTTGCTCAACCTGAAGAAGGAGCTGGCCGCTCCCTTCCTCACCGCCCGGATCGTTGGTCGCGATCCTTCCCAGTGGTTCAACACGGTGATCATCAACCAGGGGACCAGCGATGGCGTGCAGATGGGCATGCCGGTGGTGAGCGGCGAGGGGGTGGTGGGCCAGGTTCGTAACGCCTCCCCCCATTTCGCCAAGATCCTGCTGGCCAACGATCCCAACAGTGCCATTGACGTTCTGCTCCAAGAGTCACGGGTGCAGGGGATCGTCAAGGGTAACGGCAAGGGCTTTGACCTGCAGTATGTCCTCAAGAACAACGAGGTGAAGGAGGGCGAGATCGTGCTGACTTCGGGCCTGGGCGGGGTTTTTCCCAAGGGCCTGGTGCTCGGCACGGTGGCCAAGGTGGTGCGTAACCGGCGGGGCATGTTCCAGCAGATCGAGGTGGCGTCGGCGGTAAACTTCGAGCAGCTCGAATACCTGGTCATCATCCTGCAAGAGAAATCGCTGACCGAGGAGGAGTGAGACCCATGCGCAGCCTCTGCTTCCTTGGTCTCGGCGTGCTGCTGCTGGTGACGCAGACCACAATTTTCCCGGCCCTGCCGGCCTGGATCGGCAAGCCGGACCTGCTCTTCATCCTGGTGATCTTTCTCGCCTTGCGCATGCCGGTGTTCCAAGGCGCCGTGCTGACCCTGTTCTTCGGCCTGCTGATGGATATCTTTTCCGGCATTTTTCTGGGGCTCTATCCGGTGATGTATCTCGTGGTCTTCACCGTGGTACAACTGATCGCCCGGCAACTGGCGATCGGCGATGCCGCCTATCAGATTCCCCTGGTGGTGGCCAGTTATCTGTTCATGAACAGTGTAGTCTTCATGGGCACGACCATGCTGGAACCAGATGAAATTATGCACTGGTCCTGGCCGGATCTCCTGCTGCGCCTGCTTATCCTGGCCGTTATGGCCATGCCCCTGTTTTTTATCTTCGATTGGCTTATGGGCTGGTTCGACCAGGGGCGACCGCGCTGGTCCCCGTTTGGGGCCGCGCGTTCCGTGAACCGCTTCGCCACCCCTGCCCGGGGCCGGCGGCCAACCGCCCATCCGAACCGGGAAGACTGACCCTGGCTGCCAGGTGATCGTAATGGAAACCGATGGTCCTACGCAAACGGCGGGTCGGTACCCGCATCGATAATATAGATGACGCCGATCTGCTTCTCCTGAAGAAGCGGGTGGACATCGCCACCATGGTTATCATCTCCCTGATCGCCATCCTGATTGCCAGGCTCTGGTACCTGCAGATTCACCTGGGCGAGGACTACTCCCATCAGGCGGAGGAGAACCGCGTCCGCGTCCAGGTTATCCAGGCGCCCCGGGGCATTATCACCGACCGGCGGGGCACGGTCATCGTTGGCAACCGGCCAAGCTTCAATGTGGTCTGGATGAAGGAGGATGCCCCCAACCCTGATGAGGTCATCAAGGCGCTGGCCGGGATCCTGCACCTCGACATTCCCGTGCTCCTCGACCGGGTGCGGGCCGGCTCCAGCCAGCCACCCTACATGCCCTTGCGGCTGGCCGAGGACATCCCCTGGGCGGAACTGGTCTATCTGGAAAATCACCGTTATCAGTTGCCCGGCGTTCGCATCGAGGTCCTGCCGACCCGGCAATACCTGAACGACGAGTTTGCCTCGCACTTTATCGGTTATCTCGGTGAGATCAACAAAAAGGAGCTGGAGACTCGCGCGGACGACATCTATCAGGGTGGCGATCAGGTGGGGAAGACCGGGGTCGAGGCACGCCACGAGGCGCAGTTGCGTGGCGAGAAGGGCAGAAATTACGTGGAGGTGGATGTCCGCGGCTTTGAACAGCAACAGTTGCAGGTGCAAGAGCCCCTGCCTGGCGCGGATTTCTCCCTCACCCTGGATGCCGATCTGCAGCAGGCCGCCGAGCGGGCCATGGCCGGCAAGGCCGGTGCCGTGGTGGCCCTGGAGGTGAACACTGGCCGGGTGCTGGTCCTGGCCAGCGCGCCGGCGATTAAGCTCACCCAGTGGGCCGGCGGCATCTCCCAGAAGGACTGGCAGGCTTTGTTGGACAACCCGATGAAGCCCTTGGTCAACAAGCCGCTGCAGGGGGTCTACGCCCCGGGCTCCACTTACAAGATTGTTACGGCCCTGGCCGGTCTGTCCGAAGGGGTGATTACCCCGGATACGGTTATCAATTGCACGGGCAGCCTGTTCTTCGGCAATCGGCACTATGGTTGCTGGAAACACGGGGGCCACGGGGCGGTCAATCTGCACCGGGCCTTGACTGAATCATGTGACGTCTACTTCTATACGGTTGGTCAGCGTTTGGGGGTGGACCGGCTTGCTCAGTACGCCAAAAGTTTAGGCCTCGGCGCGGTCTCGGGGATTGATCTGGAAAACGAGAAGGCTGGCGTGGTGCCGACCAAGGTCTGGAAGAAACAGGCCCGCAAGGAGAGCTGGCAGGACGGGGAAACCCTGTCCGTGGCCATCGGCCAGGGTTTTGACGCGACCACGCCGCTGCAGATCTGTCGGATGACCGCGACCCTGGCCAATGGCGGTACCTTGTACCGGCCCCAGTATGTTGAGGCGGTGGCGGACGCGGACGGCAAGTTCGTCAGCCGCTTCACGCCGCTGGTGGATGGCGAGGTAAAGGGTAGCCGTGAGGCGCTGGCCCTGGTCCGCGCCGGTCTGGTGAGCGCGGTTAACGAAAAACACGGCACCGGCAGCCAGGCCAGGCTGGAAGGGGTGCTGGTCGGCGGTAAGACCGGCACCGCCCAGGTGGTGCGGTTGGAGCATTATAAGGGGGTGGCCGCCGCCAACATCCCCTATAAATATCGGGACCACGCCTGGTTCACCTGCTTTGCGCCGGCCGACAAGCCGGAGATCGCCGTCACCGTGCTGGTGGAACACGGTGGCCATGGCGGCTCGGCGGCCGCCCCGGTGGCCCGGGAGGTGCTCAAGCAGTATTTTGCCGGGAAAATCGGCCCGAGCGAAGGCGGGCAGCCGTTGGCCCCGTCGGCCTCCGAACCGGCCGGTGATGCGGACTGAGGCGGATTAACTTCTCAGGTGGATAGGGCGCAGGCGTTTAGACTGTATGAAAGAATTGTGCTTGGCCCCAGCGAGGGGACGCCAGGGGAGCTAACAGCCTTCGGTCTATAGCCTGAATTGGCTGAATTTGCGAGGTGGATATGTGGCGTTTTGATCGCAGGCTGCTGCTGAATTTTGACTGGGTGCTGCTGGGCACGGTCCTGGTGATCGGCGCCATGGGGCTCCTGAATCTCTACAGCGCTACCTTTATGGCGGCGTCCTATGGTACGCCGCTGTACCTCAAGCAGGTCTATTTTTTCGTTGGCGGCCTGCTCCTGATTCTGGCCATTATCAGCATTGACTACCGGCGGCTCATTACCTGGAATTATCCACTGTATGGCGCGGGGCTGCTGCTGTTGGGCGCGGCCCTCTTGCTCGGCAGGACCGTCGGCGGCAGCCAGCGCTGGATTCCCCTGGGCTTTTTCAACCTGCAGCCCTCGGAACCGGCCAAGGTGATTCTGGTGATCACCCTGGCCAGTTACTATTACCGGAAGGACACGGGCAAGGGTTTCACCCTGCGGGAACTGGCCGTGCCGGTTCTGCTTACCCTGGCGCCTTTTCTTCTGATCATGAAGCAGCCTGACCTGGGCACGGCGCTCATGCTCGGCTTCGTTTTTGTGTCCATGACCCTGTTCGTCAAATTGAAGTGGCTGACCCTGGGGGTTCTTTTGACCTTTTGCATCACCACCGTGCCGGTGGGCTGGATGTATTTTCTCAAGCCCTATCAAAAACAGCGCATCGAGACCTTTTTGAACCCGGAGGGCGACCCCAGAAACGCGGGCTATCACATCATCCAGTCCAAGATCGCGGTGGGCTCGGGCATGAAGCTCGGCAAGGGCTATCTCAAGGGCACTCAGGGGCATCTCGATTTTTTGCCCGAGCGGCACACCGATTTCGCCTTTTCGGTGTGGGCCGAGGAGTGGGGTTTTGTAGGCTCGATTTTCTTCGTGGCCACCTATTTCTTCCTCATCCTCTGGGGGATGAACGTGGTGATCTCGTCGCGGGACAAGTTCGGGGCCATCCTGGCCTTCGGGATCATCAGTCTCATCTTCTGGCAGGCCTTCATCAACCTGGCCATGGTCCTGGGCTTGCTGCCCGTGGTGGGTATGCCGCTACCGCTTTTTTCCTACGGCGGCTCGTCGCTTTTCGCCACCCTGGTCGGTATCGGCATCCTCATGAACATCCGCATGCGCCGTTATCTGGCGCCGATGTGATGGGCCAGGGCTTTCTGAACTTTTTTTGATAACTGTCCAGCAGCACCACATCTGCTTCGCAGTTTCGCTTTGCAGACTACTGAACCGTTACAGGCCCTGACATCCGCACGTTTTAGGTGCGTAAGCTGGATAGTAATCATCGTGCATGCATTGGAAAAAAATATTCAGACCATCATCCGGCAAGAGGAGCTGATCAGGCCGGGGGAGACCGTGGTGGTTGGGGTTTCCGGCGGATCAGACTCCATGGCCCTGCTGCACATCCTGGCCAGTCTGGCGGGGCTGGGCGACTTTGCCGTGGTGGCGTTGTATGTGGATCACGGCCTCCGACCGCTGGAAACCGGGGCAGAGGCGGCCCTGGTTCAGGAGGCCGCGGCCCGGCTCGGGGTGCGGTGCTTAGTGATTCGGGCCGAGGTGCGGCGACTGGCCCGGGAGGAAGGGCTTTCTCTGGAGCAT
>Ga0210051_1007017_pt1 | contig 10549 bp, 8 predicted proteins | sample CryGey092014_all_FD_185464 | JGI IMG/M metagenome (GOLD analysis project Ga0210051, IMG submission 185464) | Groundwater microbial communities from aquifer - Crystal Geyser CG23_combo_of_CG06-09_8/20/14_all (SPAdes) (version 2) | ecosystem: Environmental > Aquatic > Deep subsurface > Groundwater ...
CGAAAATAAATGCTTCGTTTTTATCAAAAATCTTAAAAATCTAAATCTTTTTAAATAAAAGTCATTTCCTTCGGGGTATGACATTTCTATATGGCCAGAGGTATGACATTTCTATATGGCCTTGACAGCAGAAATTAAGAAATTTTTATTTTTGGACCCTTATTCTTATTGCCATTTTGATTGAGGTGGTAGCAATCGTAGGTATTGTGGATAATCAATCAGTCCTATCAATTACTGAACCCTCTTTGAAAACAGTTGAGCAAGCTCATCTTGTATGTTGGGAAGATAGTAGAGGAATGTTAGTTAACGTTCTTCAAGGTGCAATTATTGGTTTAAGCGTTTTGTTTGCTGCTATTTTTTTTATAATTAATGGTCTAAAAAGCTCCGAAGGACATATCCGTGCCCGGTCTCTCATTATTGCCGGGGGACTAATTATGCTGACTCTGGCTGCAGGAGTGAATTATGTTTGGGGGACAACATCTGAGAATATTTTTCTTTCGAGCATAATTGCAGCCCTATTAACGATCTTTGGTCTTTTAGTTTTGTTAATTGGCATTTATTATGGAAAGAAAACAAAAGAAGGCTTGGGGTAACCTGCTGCATGGTATCAAATGTATTGTTTAGATTTACTTTGTTTATTTTCTACGGGGTGATGATTTAGATTTTACAAACCCATAATAGTATCCCACCCCCTTCAAAGTAGGGGATTTTTATATTGAAGAAATAGTGAGTACCGCAGATGTTTTTTTAAACATAACGTAGATGATGGAAAAGACGTTGCAATGCAACGTCTTTACAAAATTATTCGTCCGCCTCGGGCGGATTTGTGATTCTTAATCCGCAATCATGATTCGTGATTCCTTTTTAAGTCTACAAATCTTTATCGAATATAAAATCATTTGCGTTCTTTCTTCTACTCTAAAATCAGCCTCGACACCTCATCTTTTTTCTCCTCCATCAACTTTCTAGAATTTGCCTCAAGATTTAATCTTAAAAGAGGCTCTGTTTCTGATTTTCTCAAATTAAATCTCCAGCAAGGAAAATCTATACTAATACCGTCGATAAAATTAATCTTGCCTTTTTTTTCTTTATAATAATTTTCTAATTTTTTAAATATAATTTCTCCATCTTTATCGGGAAAATTAGTTTCAGGAATAATAAAATATTTATTTCTAAGATTTGCTAAGATTTGAGATAAACTTTCTTTGTAGAAAGAAATAGCCTGTAAAAAGATAATACTTGTTAGAATTCCTGAATCAATGTAATAAAAGTTCTTAAAAATATAGTGGCCTGAAGTTTCGCTTCCAAAAATGATTTCTGGATCTTTTCGCATGGCAAATTTTATCATTACATGCCATGGTTTTACTCTTTCTACTTTTCCACCTTGAGCCTCAACCATATCTTTTACTACGTTACTTGTTCTAATTTCGATTGCCACTTTTTTTTCTTGAAAATTTGCAACTAAATATTCCGCAATTAAAGCAGAAACGAAACTTGGATCGATTACCTTTCCTTTATTATCTAAGACATAAACTCTATCTCCATCGCCATCGAACATAAAACCTAAATCTGCTTTTTCTTCTAGGATTTTTTCTTCAAGTGCTTTCCTATTTTGATCAATCTTAGGATTAGTTTCGTGGTTAGGAAAATGACCATCAAGTTCAGTAAAGAGATAAACTGAATCTAAGCCCAAATTTTCGAAAACTCTTTTAATAAGTGGACCGGTCATAGCATTTCCTGAATCAAATACTACTTTTAAAGATTTCAAGGGGGTTTTTACAAAATTTTTTAGTGCTTTAATATAATCTGTGTCAATATTTTTCTTTTCTAAGCGGCCTTGTTCTTTTGCGGCTTTAAAATCTTGGTTTAAGACTAGATCTCTAAAAGTAATGATTTGCTCCTTATCTAAAGGAATACTATTCTTCAAAACAAATTTTAACCCATTATATTCTTTTTCTAAGTGAGACGCCGTGATTATGGCTCCTGCGTCGTAGCCATAACAACTGACTGCAAAATATAATTGAGGCGTAGAGGATAAACCAATATCTACTACATCCGCACCTGATGCTAGCACTCCTTTTATAAAAGAATCAGAAAGTTCGCTAGAAGAAAGTCTAATATCTTGCCCGACTGCTATTTTTTTAGCTTTGGAGTAGAAAGAAAAAGCTTGTCCTATTTTAAAGATAGAATCTTTATCAATTTGAGAAGGATACAGTCCTCTTATATCATAGCCCTTAAAAATTTCCGCATCAATTTTCTTTCTCATAATTTTACATTATTAAAATCTGAAATGACTTTTTTAAGATAGTCTAATAAAATATTTCTTAAAATTTGCAATTTTGCCATTCTTAATTTCCACTCCTTCTTTTTGTAAAAGCTTTATTTTTTCATTGGGGTTTCTGCCAAAGCCACCAATTTCGCCATTTTTTCTTATAACTCTGTGACAGGGGACTTTAGGCGCAAAAGGGTTCTTATTTAACGTATTTCCCGCTGCTCTTTGCGAATCTGGCTTTCCAATAGCTTCAGTGATCTCTTGGTAAGTAGTTACTTTTCCTTTGGGTATTTTTGCTGTTTTTAAATAAACCTTTTTCTCAAAAGGTGTAAAATTACTTTTTTTGATGATATTTATAATACCCGTTAATTAAATTCTATTACATAAGCCAAAAAAATACAATATTTAAGGGATTTAGATAATGGTAGTGTTCTTGACCTTTAGATATTGTCTATGATAATATGCCTTTAGAGTAAAAGATTTTAATAATAGTAATTCATGCAAGTAAGCTACGAACTCACTTATATTTTATCGCCAAAAACAGAAGAAAAGGAAAAAGAAGCTATCAAGGGGAAAATTCTTAAAGAGATTAAAGGAGTAGGGAAGGCTTTTTTTGAAAGTACCTGGGAAAGGCAGGAGCTTTCTTACCCTATTTATGGCTTTCAAAATGGAGATTACGAGACTATTAGTTTTACTTTTGAAAAAAAGAAACTGGATTTACTTAAAGAGCTATTAAAGCAAGAAAAATCTATTATTCGTCATCTTCTAGTAAAAAAAGACGAGAAAGATCTGCGTCGAGAGCAAGTAAAGCAAGAAGAAGATAAAGAAGAAACAAAAGAAAGAGAGAGCAGAAAGGATAAGAAAACTGGAAGAAGGGAGGTTACAAAAGTACAAGAGGCTAAAAAGCTTTCATCTAAGAAAAAAGAGAATTTGGACCTAGATGAAATTTTGAAAGAAGATTATTTAAGTAGTAAGTTATAATTTAAAATAAAAGCCATGCGTTCTTTAAACAAAGCAACCCTTATTGGGAATCTTACTAGGGATCCAGAAATAAGGCAGACTCCCACTGGGAAAAAAGTGACTTCTTTTGGAGTTGCGACAAATGAACAATGGAAAGATGCTCAAGGTGCATTACAGGAAAGAGCAGAATTTCATAATGTTGTAGCTTGGGATCCTTTGGCAAGTATTATTGAGCAGTATGTTAAGAAAGGCGATAGAATATATATAGAAGGAAGGCTGCAGACAAGATCCTGGGAAGACCAAGCAGGAGTAAAGCACTTTCGAACAGAAGTTATTGCTCAAAATATGATAATGTTAGGAGCAAGGCGAGGAGCTCCTCAGCCACAAGAAGCTCCTAGTGCTACTGCTTCCCAAGAAGAAGAAGTACAAACAACATCTGAGCAAAAGCAAGGCGCTGAAGCTAAGAAAAAAAATAAAGGCGAAAATGAAGAGGATACAGAGGAAGTGAAAATAGAGGAAGTACCGTTTTGATTAGGATGTTAGGAATTAGGAAGTTAGGATATTAGGAATAAAGAGGTTTTCCAATACGCTGGAATGAGAGCAAGGACTCTCATTTACCCATTTGGTGGTGTGTCTAGAATTCGTGATTCATGATTCTTAATTCTATATTGATTATTTTTTATGGTAGAAAAAAAGAGCAATCAAGTTAAAAGAGATAATTTCAAAAAAGCACAAGTGTGTTATTTTTGTGCTAAGAGTGTATGCCCTGATTATAAGGATGTGAAAACTTTAGAAAAATTTATATCATTTTATGGCAAGATTCAGCCGAGAAGGAGAACAGGAACTTGTGCTAAAGACCAAAGAAAGCTTTCCAAGGCCATAAAAAGAGCAAGAATTTTGGCGCTTTTGCCATTTGCTAAAAGTTAATTTTTTTCTTTTTTGATTTTATTAAAGATGAAGGCAGGACACGGACGTCCTACCTTCATCTTTTGTAAACAAAAAAAACAACATGACATTATACCGCCCTTAGCATAAAAACTTTTTGTGTTTACAATAACACTCCTAATTCATAGTTCTTTGTTCTCAATTTCCGATCTTTATTTTTCTCTATCATCCTCCACTTTTTCCTTTTTAGCAAGATCCCAAATTTCTTTTTCTAATTTTCTCACTAATTTAGGGTGTTCTCTTAAGTATTGTTTTGCTGCTTCTCTTCCTTGTCCTAATTTTTCTTCACCAAGTGTGAACCAAGTGCCACTTTTCTTTATTATTCCATATTGAGATGCTACATTGATAATGTCTCCCACGTAAGAGATACCCTCATTATACATGATATCGAATTCTGTAGTTCGGAAGGGAGGCGCGACTTTATTTTTTACTACTTTTGCCTTGGTTATATTTCCTATTATTTTATCGCCTTTCTTGATTTGAGCACTTCTTCTTAACTCAATTCTTACTGAAGAATAGAATTTTAAAGCGACCCCTCCAGTAGTAACTTCGGGATTTCCAAAAACAATCCCGATTTTCATACGGGTCTGGTTGAGGAAGATTACAGAAGTTCTAGATTTAGAGATGATTCCTGCAAGTTTTCTTAGGGCTTGACTCATAAGCCTTGCGTGAAGACCCATATGAGATTCACCCATATCACCCTCAATTTCAGCTTTAGGAGTAAGTGCCGCAACAGAATCAATAACTATTATATCTACTGCATTAGATCTTACCAAAGTTTCTACAATATCGAGTGCTTGCTCTCCTGTATCTGGTTGGGAAATTAGGAGGTTATCAATATTCACCCCAATTCTCTTTGCATAATCTGGATCCAGTGCATGTTCTGCGTCAACATAGGAAGCTACCCCTCCTTTTTTCTGCACATTGGCAACTATGTGCTGTGCTAAAGTTGTCTTTCCAGAAGACTCTGGTCCGAAGATCTCCACAACTCTTCCCCTAGGAATTCCTCCAACACCCAAAGCGATATCAAGTGAGATAGAGCCTGTGGGGAAAGCTTCGACATTAAGTGTCTTTGCTTCACCTAATTTCATAATGGATCCTTCACCAAATCTTTCTTTGATTTGATCAATAGCACTTTCAAGGGCAATGGTTTTGTCAGACTGCTCTTTTTTAGTTTTTGTACTTTCTGTCATAATTTTAAAATAATAATACAAATTATATTAAATCACAAATTACAAATGGCAAACAATATCTAATTTCTAATTTCTTAAATTCAAAATACAATTACCGTCATCCTGAACAAGTCCGCCGTAGCGTAGCGAAGGCGGACGCAGTGAAGGATCCCGTTAGGTAAAAGGCGTTGCAAGATCCAACGGGATCCTTCGCTGCGGCTCAGGATGACACAATGTTTGGCAGGCGCTCTTTTGATCGAGTTATTATTTCATTTCAAAACAATCTTGCCAATGTGGATAAGTTAATCTTTCTTAAACTGACTAATGTCTAAATCATGAGTAAACTCTAGACCTCTTATCACTTCTCCTTCTTTTCCCAATTTGCCCAAGTCTTGACCATTGAAGATAACTTGAGTGGATTCTGCCCTTCCTGTAGTGAGAGTTATTCCTTCTTTGGCTTTAAAAACTTGTGAGGTTTGGGGGAGCATGGTTCCTTGATAAGCAAGTTTTCCATCTTCTTCTACGTAGATCCAAGCAGCTTTGGGTCCGATTCTTACTTCTAATACTAACTCTTCTCCCTTTGTATTTGATTTAGTTTCTTTAGAAGATTGTTCTCCCGATAAATCTTCTTTTTCTGTGGTAGATCCTGCCACTTCTTTATTAAGTGTGTCTTCTTGAGTTAGATATTGATCTTGTGGCAGAGAAGCATTGACCTTTCTTACTTCTGTAGTTTCTTTTTCTATTCTATTTACAGCTTTTATTTTAATAATATTAATACCATCTTGAAGTACTATTTCTTCTTTAAATCGTCCTTGTCTGTCTACAAAGATAGGTTGGTCATTAATAAAGACCATTGCTCCGATTTCAGTTTCTCCAACTATTGATATTTTGTCACCATCTATTTCTATTTCATCTTTTGGCCTTTCTATAATAAGTTTTGGAGGTTTACCAAAGTTTGATACTTGATAGACAAGGTAACTAACGCATAAGATAAAAATTAGTATGCCCGCGAAAATAGTAAAATTTCTAGGATTGATAACAACCCAAGGATTGATAACGCGAGTACGTATTTTGCCTTCATTTTGCTTTTCAAGTTTTTTATTTATAAGTTCTAATTCTTTCTCATATTGAGATAGAATTTCTTTTTCATCTATTTTTAAACACTTGGTACAAGATTTTAAAAAGCCTTTTACATAAATTGGAGGAGGAAGAAGGTGAAACTTATTTTCTTCTAAATATTTTATATATCTTGGTTGGATATTGGTACGTAAAGCTAGTCTCTCAATAGAGAGCTTCATTTGTTCTCTTTTTTTTCTTAATATTTCTCCTAAAGTCTCCCCTGCTACTTTTTTGGTAGAAAAACCTTTCATAGAAGCGTAAAGCTAAAAGTGCAAAGTGTAAAAAATATGAATTATGAATTAGGAATCAGGAGTTTAGGGATTAGGTGATAGGGATTTCCGCCAAAGGCGGATCTGCCTGGGGCATGAAGCCTTGGGCTGAAGGGAGTAGGTTGTAGAAAAGTTGCCACCTACCTCCTACAACCTAACACCTAGATTATTTTTAATTTTGCATTTTGAACTTTTAATTTAATCCACTAGTGCCTAGTGTCTAATTCCTCATTTATAATTTCTTCTTCTGTATCCATATTTTCTAACTCTTCAATATTCTCAATTAGTACTTCTCTTGGCTTTGAGCCATCTTGAGGTCCTACTGCCCCTCTTGCTTCAAGCATATCTAGAAGACGAGCAGCACGAGCATAGCCTATTCTAAGTCTTCTTTGCAGTAGAGATGCCGACCCTTTACCCGCTAATATCACTACCTCCGCTGCTTCATTAAAAAGTTCGTCATCTATATCTTGCTTTAAACCACTTTTTGGAAAGATGTTTTTTTGTTCTTCTAAAACTTCATTATTATATTGAGGGTTTGTTTTTTCTCTCAAAAAGTCGACTACTTTCTTGATTTCTTCTTCTGATATATAAGCGCCTTGCAACCTTTTTGGTTTAGCAATATCAGCAGGAAGGTAAAGCATATCCCCATTTCCTAAAAGCTTCTCTGCACCGGCTGAATCTATGATAGTTCGAGAATCTATTTGTGATGCTGTAAGGAAAGCAATTCTTGCAGTGATATTAGCTTTAATAAGACCAGTGATAACGTCAACTGATGGTCTTTGTGTTGCTACAATAAGATGCAAGCCTACTGCTCTTGATAATTGTGCAAGCCGTACAATAGCTTGTTCTGCATCTCGTCCTGCAGTATGCATTAAATCTGCAAGTTCATCAATAATTATCACGATATAGGGCATTTTTTCTTCACAGTCCCTGTTGTAGTTTTCAATGTTTTGCTTTACAGCTTCAGATAGAATATTATAGCGTCTTTCCATTTCCTGGCAGCACCATCTTAGCGCATTAATAGCTTTTTGAGTATCAGTAACAATGGGTGTTAAAAGGTGAGGGATATCATTATACAAAGTAAGGTCAACTCTTTTAGGATCAATAATTATAAATTTTAAAGTTTTGGGAGAGTTTTGATAAAGGAGAGTAGTAATAATGCTATTTAAACATACTGTTTTTCCGGATCCCGTTGCTCCTGCAACAAGAAGATGGGGCATGGTTTTTAGATCAGCTACCTCAGGATTTCCTGCCACATTTCGTCCTAGAGCTATTTTGAGATTAGAAGGAAATTTTCTAAGTTCTTCTGATTCTAAAATTCCTCTTAGTCTTACTGTCGCGACTTTCTTGTTAGGCACTTCCATCCCTACCCAGGATTTACCAGGGATAGGTGCTTCTATTCTAATAGGGTGTGCTGCAAGCGCAAGTGATAGATCATTCTGCAAAGTAGTGATTTGAGAGAGCTTAACCCCTATTTTTGGCCTTACGGTGTATTGAGTAACAGTAGGTCCAATATTAATTTCTCCTATTTCTACTTCGATACCGAAATCTGCTAACGTTTTTTGAATAATGCTAGCGTTCTTTTCTACATTACCTGAAGCAGGGATAGATACTTCCTCAGAAAGAAGAGACAAGGGAAGTGGCTCAAAGCTTGGATCTCTGTAATACTCTTGTCTTTCTCTTGCTTTTTGTTTTAAATCAATGCTTTGCGTTCTAGCCCCGATTTTTTCTAAAAGACCTTTTCTAATGCCTTTTTGGTTGCCATTTTTCACTATTAGAGATGCTTTTCTCCCTTTGATACTAACTTCCTTTTCTTGACTTATTTTTTCAGGAAAAACATGAAGTTTTTCTAAAATAGTTTTAATATCAAAAAGTGAAGCATTTAGTCCTACAAGTAGGCCGATGATAGAGAGGGCGAATAGAATAATGAAACTTCCGATTGCGCCAATAGTTTTAAGAAAAGGATAACTTACAATATAGCCAACATATCCTCCGCCAGAACCACTTAAAATTACCTCAAACCTTTGTCCTTCTTTTTGGAATATGTGGAAAACTGCGAGAAGAGAGACAAAAAGTAAAAGAAATCCTAAATAGTTTAAAGCACCTATAGTAGTAAATTTATATGCTTCATCTTCTTCTTCCTTTGAATCTTCTAGGTCTTTCTCTTTTCCTTCTCTAAGTTTTAAGAAAGCGATGGCGAATAGAATAAATGGCACTAAGAATCTTCCCCACCCAAAGCTTAAAAATAGAGCATCATTAATTATTCTACCCAAAGCTCCTGCTTTGCCGGCAAGGCTTAAGATCGTTATTAAACATAAAGCAAGAAGTCCTACAAAAACTACTCCTCTTTCTGTTTCAGGACTCATTATCCATTTTTTCTCTTGTTGTCTTAAGAGTTTTTTTCTTTTTGAGTATCTTCTTTTTTTTCTAGCCATTTTTTGTGTAATAAGGCTATTCTCTAGATTATTATAGTATTTAGCTGAGCTTAAGTAAAGGAGGGGATTAGGAGTTAGGAATTAGGAAGTCAGGGTATTAGATTATTAGGATTATTAGGAACTAGCAAATTAAAAATTAAAAATGTCTACTATGGTAGACCAGCCTGGGACTGGTAAAATCCAAAATTCTTAGAAACCAGGACTAGGAGCTAATGAATTGGAACTCTGAATTCCTACTTTTAGTTTTGTATTTTGAGCTTCGTGCTTACTTATTGCCAAATATACAGATAATCTGTAAAATAGCAGTAAATATGAGAAATTGGTAATTACCAAAGAATTTCTATGAAAAATTATGAAAAATATTATAGAACTAAAAAATGTTACCAAAGAATACCGATCCGGAGGAAATACTGTTCTTGCTTTGAAAGATGTTGATTTTGACCTTAGCCAGGGAGAAAGTGCTGCGATAGTTGGTCCTTCAGGATCAGGTAAAACCACATTTTTACAGCTTATTGGAGGACTTGATACTCCTACTTCTGGAGAAGTTTTTATAAACGGGGATTTAATAAATAATTTGAAAGATGATGAGCTTTCTAGGTTAAGAAATAAAACTATTGGTTTTGTTTTTCAGTTTTTTAATTTGCAAGATTATTATACTGCCAAAGAAAATGTCGCTATTCCTTTAATAATCTCTGGGAAAGATGAGAAAAAAGCACTAGAAAAAGCTGAGAAATTATTGGGTCAAGTTGGTTTATCTAAAAGGGTAGACCACAAACCAAATCAAATGTCCGGAGGAGAAATGCAGAGAGTAGCAATTGCTCGAAGTCTTGCAAATAACCCTAAAGTAATCTTGGCAGATGAGCCAACAGGAAACCTTGATAAAGATAATGCTACAAAAGTATTAGATCTATTTAAAGAAATTTCCAAATCCGGAGTTAGTGTTATTACAGTCACTCACGACACAAGAATAAGTGCTTATTTTGATAATGTGGTTAGTCTTGAGGACGGAGAGATCACATCTTAATAGTTCTCAGTTGTAATAATCTGGTGTACAAAGCTTAAAGAAGATTCTGAATATTAGAGGCCGCAGATTTCTAATGACAAATTACTAATTTGTAATCAAATCCCAATTTAAAAATGACCAATGACCGAAAACTTGGACATTTTGGCATTAGACATTGGGATTTGATTTCCGCCTTCGCTATGCTTCGGCGGATCAGCTGTGGCTGAAGAAATTAGAAATTCTTAATTAGGTATTTATATTATTATGTTTCCAATTTCGCAAATCATCAAAGTAAGTAATAGAAAGTTTAGCAAAAATAAGATTAGGTCTTTATTTGTTATTTTGCCTGTCGCTTTTTTAGTAATGGTGGTGTT
>Ga0210051_1007020_pt1 | contig 10547 bp, 7 predicted proteins | sample CryGey092014_all_FD_185464 | JGI IMG/M metagenome (GOLD analysis project Ga0210051, IMG submission 185464) | Groundwater microbial communities from aquifer - Crystal Geyser CG23_combo_of_CG06-09_8/20/14_all (SPAdes) (version 2) | ecosystem: Environmental > Aquatic > Deep subsurface > Groundwater ...
GGTTTAAAATTAAATATAATGACAATAAGGACGGGTTAGTTTCGGGGGATTTTACTGAAGGCTGGGTATCGAGTGAGTATTCTGCTAAAGAATAAATACAAATAAGTTACAAAATGCGTCTTTTAGTTCTCGCTCAATGTGAAATAAGTTGGGTAACATAGAAAATAATTTATCGCACAAGTGATCGAGAAAAAATCCGCATTTCGTAACTTATATAACCTTTATTTTTTCTTCCAAATAAACTTGTTATAAAGAATATAAGAATAGGGGATGATGATGAAGGTGATGATTAAGATTTTATAAATAATCCAGGAACCGTTGTTGTCTCCAATGAATTTTAAGGCAAGAGTTAATCCAACGCCTTGGATGATGATTGAACCGGAAGAAACTAGGTTAAAAGTTATAAATTTAATTAGATAAGCAAAAAAACCGCCAATAATTTTTTTATCTTTAAAACTCCAAAAATTATTGAGCATGAAGTTAAAAAAAATAGCCACTTCAGCACTGTACATATTGGCCGGTGCTTTAGCTATGTGCAATTTATTAATAAATAAATAGGCAAAAGAAAAATCAATAGCAAAACCGATCAAACCAACAATGACAAATTTTATAAATGGCGAATGTACAAAAATATAAGTCAGTATTTGGAATATATATTGAGAAACAAATATTTTGGATTTGCCATATTTTCTGTCAATAAAATTATTGGGAATTTCTGCCAACTTTGCCCCTTTTTTAATAGCATAATCCAACATAGCAATTTGAAAAACATATCCCGAATAATTTTCTATATGATCAAGGGCATCTTTTATTAACCAGATTTTTATGGCACGATAGCCATTTGTCCATTCGTGTATTTTCGGTTTCATAAACCCTAAGCGAATAACCCAATTTGCTACAAACGATAGTATTTTTCTGTGAATTCCCCAATCTTTTGGAATCGAACCACCCTTGATATAGCGGGCTCCAACGACAAAATCAGCTCCTTTAGCAATTTCATTTAGAAATAGTGGGATATCATTTGGATTGTGAGAAAAATCTGCATCCATTTGTATGATAATAAATGGCTGAATGTGTTCGATCGCATAAACAAATGCTTGATGGTAAGCCTTACCTAATCCCTCCTTCTTCGTCTCAAGCAAATAAATTTTTTTAGGAGATTTTTTATGAAGATCTTTAACTATTTTGGCAGTATCATCAGTTGATGAACTGTCATTAACAAGTACTTCAATTTCCCAATTTTGGAGTTTATCATTTTGTAATAAAATATCTTCGATTAATTTTTTAATCGTGCCACCTTCGTTATAAGTTGGAAGAACAACGAGTGCTTTCTTCATAGGTTTTTAAAATATTCGATAGTTTTTATTAACCCTTTTTCCAAATTTACTTTTGGTTGCCAATTTAAAAGTTTTTTGGCTTTGGTAATATCAGGACAACGTTTTTTTGGATCATCTTGCCCAATTGATTTAAATACAATCTCAGACTGAGATTTGGTCAATTTTTTTATTATATCAGCAATTTCGAGTATTGTCTTTTCATTGGGGTTGCCGATGTTGATAATTTCTCCTGATAAATTTTTAGCACTTGCTAAAGAATATAATCCTTCAACCATATCCAAAACATAGCAGAGTGAGCGAGTTTGGGCTCCATTACCATAAACAGTCAACGGCTGATTATTAATTGCCTGATTAACAAAGTTGGAAATAACCCGGCCATCATCCTTTCTCATATAAGGTCCATAAGTATTAAAAATACGGGCAATTCTAATATCTTTTTTATATCTTCTGAAATAGGCCATCATAAGGGCTTCGGCAAATCTTTTTCCTTCATCATAACAAGAGCGAAGACCGACTGGATTAACGTGTCCAAAATAACTTTCTTTCTGCGGATGTTCCAGCGGGTCACCGTAGACTTCAGAGGTTGAGGAAAAAACTAATGTCTTGCTGTTACTTTTTATAAAGAAATCCAATATATTCATTAAACCCAGACTATTTGCTTTAAGAATCTCTATTGATAGGTTTATAAAATCCTTAGGGGAGGCAGGGGAGGCAAGATCATAAATAATATCAAAACTTGGAAGATTAGAAAAATCAAAGTTTGTAACGTCTTCTTCAATTATTTTTAGATTTTTATTATTTATTTCAGACTTAAGATTTTTTTTACTCCCGGTGACAAAATTATCAATGACAATAACTTTATCATTTTTTGCAAGATGAAATTTTGATAGGTGAGAACCTATAAAACCGGAGCCACCAGTAATTAGAATATTCATAAAAAACAGTTAAACGGTTAAAACTTAAACAGTTAAAAAAACTATTAAACCTTAAACATTAAATATTTTTTTATTTAACAGTTTAGTGTTTAAAAGTTTATTTAGGTTTTAACAGTTTAATATTTAAAGTTTACTGTCTCCCTATCGAATAATATTTAAATCCCATTTTTTTAAGATCAGAAGGGTCATAAATATTTCTTCCATCAAAAATAGTTGGGTTAGCCATTTTCTTTTTAACTTTATTAAGATCAATTTGCCTAAATTCATTCCACTCGGTGACAATTATTAAGGCATCAACCTTACTTACAGCTTGATACGGATCCTTGCTATAGGAGATTTTATCAGCAAATATTTTTTTAATATTATTAGTTGCTTCTTGGTCGTAAGTATTTATCTGGAAACCTTGTTCTAGTAATTTTTTAATTATAAAAACAGAAGGAGCAAATCTTATATCATCAGTATTAGGTTTGAAACTTAGACCCCAGATGGCGACTTTTTTTCCGGGAGAATACTTAATAATTTTTTCCAAAAAATTCTCTTGAGCCTTTGTATTTATATTTTCGATTGCTGTAAGTAACTGAACATCGATTAAAGATCTTTTTCCTATATCCAAAAATGCTTTCACATCTTTTGGCAAACAAGATCCGCCATATCCAAGACCAGGGTTTAAAAATTTTTTACCGATCCGCGCGTCAATTCCAACTCCGGCCAAAACCTCATCAACATTAGCACCTGTCTTTTCACAATAAAATGAAATGAGATTGGCAAACGATATTTTACTAGCCAAGAAAACATTAGATGCATATTTAATCATCTCAGCCGAAGATAAATTTGTAATCACTCTTTTCCCGTTGATTGGTTTATGAAGCTCAGTGAGTTTTTCAATGGCACGTTTATTATTAGAACCAATGACTACTCGATCAGAATTAATTGTATCGGAAATTCCTGTACCTTCCCGCAAAAATTCAGGGACTGACGCAACAGCAAAATCAGCCTGTTTAGATTTATGTTTACTGATAATAACTTCTATTTTTTTGTTAGTACCAACGGGGACGGTACTTTTACAAGAAACGACCGTAAACTTACTTTTTAAGTTTTTTCCTATATTGCGAGCGACTTCAATAACCGCCGTTAAATCAGCCTCACCGGTTTCTTTTGGAGGAGTGCCAACGGTAATAAAAATTATCTCTGATTCGGGAATAGCTTTTGCGTAATCTAAGGTAAAAAAAATTCTTTTTGCTTGAATGTTTTTTTGTAACAGTTCTTTTAATCCTGGTTCATAGATAATTGGATCACCGTTTTTCAGGCGGGCTATTTTTTCCTTTGTGTGTCCTATTACCCAAACATGATTTCCAAAATCGGCTAGCACACAGGCAGTTACAAGTCCAACATAACCATGACCGACGATTGTGATTGTCATAAGGTTTTATTTTACAATTGTTTTTTTATTTCTTCCAGTCCTTCGCTAAATGATTTAACTTTCCAAAAATTATTTTTTTTACTTCTAACATCGGCAAATTGTGGTAGTTGAGCTTTTCCCTGCACATATTCCTCATATGTAGTTTTTCCAATAAGAGATTTATCAAGTCCGAAGGTTTCGGCAACTTTTATAGCTGCGTCATATGGAGACAGAGATTGACTGCCTACTAAATGATAAATTTCCTGGGAAAAATTATTAAATAAATATTTTAATCCATAAGCAATATCGTCAATAAAGGTAGGAGTCATTAGGGAGTTGGTGATCATTGATAAAGGTTTTCCATTTTCTAAATATGATTTAAATGTTCTAAAAAAATCTTTCTTTAATTCATAGTTAGCTCGGTAAGGATAAGCGATCCGAACAATCATGGCTTGTCCTTTAAGAATTTTTTCACCTTCATATTTCGATTGAGCATAAATTCCTATAGGATTTGGGATTGAATCTTCGACGTAAGGAGGTGTTGTTCCATCAAAAACAAAATCGGTAGAAACGTAAATAAATTTTTTTTGTTTTTGTTTGACCACTTCAAAAACATTTCTCGTCCCTTCGACATTAATATTAAAACAAAGATCTTTATTCGTTTCAGCTCCGGGAACATTGGTGTATGCAGCTAAATGAAAAAAAATATCAAAATTCAAATCTTTTAAAGTATCATCAACCTGTTTTTTATCGGTAATATCCATCGAAGCTTGAGCCAAAGGAACAAACTCGAAATCATTTTTAAGAAGTTCGATTATTCGTGAGCCGACCAAACCATCAGCACCTGTTAAGGCAATTTTCATCATAAATATTAAAGATTAAATATTAAATATTAAATATTAAATCTTAAAGAAATATTAAAGATTAAACAGTTAAAAAAAACGTTTTTAGTTTAATATTTAACAGTTTAAAAATTATTTAACCTTTAAAATTTAAGATTTAAGATTTTTCCACCAATCTTGGTTATTCTTATACCAATCTACCGTTATCTTCAGATATTCATCAAAGTTATATTCCGGTTTCCATCCGAGCTCCTTATTTATCTTTGACCAGTCAATTGCATATCTTCGGTCATGTCCAGGTCGGTCCTTAACAAACTCAATATGAGATTCTTCTTTTTCCATAATTTTCAAAATTTTCTTAATAATGTCTATGTTAGCAACGTCTTCAGTTAATCCTCCAATCAGATATGTTTCCCCAATTTTTCCTTTTTGTAAAATTAAATCTATCGCTTTACAATGGTCTTCGACATACAGCCAGTCACGGACATAAAGTCCATCGCCATATACAGGGACTTTTTTTCCTTCAATAATATTAGTTATTGCCAAAGGAATTAATTTTTCCGGAAATTGGTAGGGGCCAAAGTTATTGGAGCAGTTGGAAATGGTAATAGGCAAATCATAAGTTGTGTGATAGGCGCGAACCAAATGATCAGATGAAGCTTTAGAAGCTGAATAAGGACTGTGGGGATTATAAGGAGAATGATCGTTAAATTTGTTTTTTGATTCCAGCTTTAAAGCTCCAAATACTTCGTCAGTAGAAATATGGTGAAATCTTTTTATTTTATTTTTTAAGGCGGCTTCAAGCAAGATATAGGTTCCTTCGATATTGGTTTTGATAAAAGGGGCCGGGTCAAGAATAGAGCGGTCAACATGGGTATTATGACAGACAACGTTACCAATACCACAAACAAAATTATGGGTTTTTTCTATTTCGAGATCATAAACCCAGCCTTCGTAATCAATTTCAGTTTTCTTTTTTTTATTTAATCCATAATGAGAACCTTGAAGGTTAGTTTTTATTTCCCAGCTTTTTTTATATTTTGTATTGTCTCTTTCGAAACAGACAAAATCTTTTCTTTGTAAAGTTAATAATAAACCTATTTGATTTATCAATTTATATGAAGTGGAAGTATATCTACCATCTTTTGTTCCGTCTCCTTCCAAAAGCCTTTTCCAAAAATATTCCCTTAATTCTGGCAGAATGTCAAATATCCAGTTGGGGAAATATTTTTTATTTGAGTATTTACCACAAGAATCAACAAGATATTTAAAAAATTTTTTATTTGAAACTTGAAGATGATAAAAAATAAATTTTCTTTTTTTAACTTTTGAGATATAGTATTTTAAACCAAATAATTGTTTAATTGTCTTTCCAATATCCTCAAGCCATTCTTTATTTTTTTGACCAATCTCAACAATATATCCTCCGTTTGCCTTATTAAAAGTCGCATTTCCTTCTGTGATATATGCGGCCAATATTTTAAGAAGTCTTTTATCTGCTCTCTTCAATTTTTTATGAATGGAATTAATATTTCTTATCACCAAAAGTTCGGGATTTTTTGTAGGACTGGTCAGTTCGAGAGAAGAGGAATAGATAGAATGATTAGGAGTAGCTTCAATTATACCCCATTTTTGGGTTAATTTAATTATTTTACCCTTATATTTATGTCTTGCAATTGCTTTTATAGGCATCCACTGACCTCCATTCAAAAAACTCAAGGCTCTGGTTTGTTTACCTCTTAAAAAAATTGCTTCCCCCTTTTCAGTTTTTATCGGCTTGTTATTTTCACTTTGTTGTTCCCATAGTTCTTTAAAATCAAGTATTTTAGTGCCGGTTGTTGAATAAATAGGAATGTAAACATTTTCAGCAATACTTTCGGCGGCGAAATGAACTATAGTATCGGTTTTTTCGGTTAACGTGTTAACGAGTTGCGGGTTGCAAATGTCACCTTGGACGAATTCGTAGTTGGGTTTTTTTTCAATTGATTTTAAATTTTCCAGATTGCCGGCGTAGGTTAGTTTGTCCAGGTTAATAATTTTATCGTTAGGATATTTTTTCAGCCAGTAAAGAATGAAGTTGCTTCCGATAAATCCTGCGCCTCCTGTAACAAGTAATTTCATAGTATTATTTTATCATTTTTTTAAGTTGAGGTTGATTAATCAAATTCTCCAGAACTAACCAGCGTTTTTTCTTAGTTGTGTGGGGAACGTCGTCTTTAAATACTTTTGTTGCGGCGGTATTGAAACGAGGAGAGTACATTGAGACATAAGCCCAGCTAAATCCAACTTTTTTACAAAGCTTAACAGTATTTTCAAATTCAGCGTCCGTTTCTCCACAAAATCCCACAATTATATCTGTAGTTAATTTTAAGTTTTTGATTTTTGATTTTAATTTAGCAACGAGATTCAAATATTCGGCACTTGTGTACCATCTATTCATTCTTTTTAAGACTTCATCATCTCCAGATTGAACAGGGAGATGTAATGTGCGGCTTATGTTTTTGTTTTTAGCAATAACATCAATTAGCTCATCAGAGAAATCCCAAGGGTTGCTAGACATAAATTCGACCTTTTCAAAGCCCATTTGTGCTATTTCATTGAGAAGGTGGGGGAATAGGGTAGGAATACGGTGGCGACCTAAATGTTTAACAAAGACTGGTTTATAATTTTTAATTTTAAATTTTAAATTTTTATTCAAATATAAATTTTTCATTTCTAATTTTTCAAAATACGTTTTATCCATATCTCTCATTACCTGAACGTTTTTTTCACCAACAAGTAGATCGGTTCCGTAAGAATTAACGTTTTGACCCAATAGCATTATATTCTTATAGCCTTTATTTTTAAGTTCAAGACATTCGGCAACTATATCCTCATAAGGTCTACTGATTTCCCGACCACGAGTGAAAGGGACGATACAGAAGGTGCAAAAATTATTACATCCATTGGAAATTGGTACCCAAGCACTTACCTTATCAGTGCGTACTGGTGGTAAATTAAATCCAACTTCTTCGATTGGCATAAATTCATCCGCATTTAACATTCTACTTTTAAGGGTTTTTAGATATTTACCGGTTTTATCCCGATAAACAATACCGATCATGCATCCGGTGATTATTATTTTGAAAACTTGACCTTTTTTTATTTTTGATTCTTTTATCTTTCCGAGATTGTTCACTAGTCCGTATACACGGTTTTCAGCGGTCTGTCTGATCATACAGGTATTGATAATGACGTAGTTTGCGTTTTTATAGCTTCGGGCTTTTGTATATCCGCGTGATTTAAAATCAGCCTCTATCCTTTCTGAATCGGCATGGTTTTGCTGACAACCAAAGGTCTTGATGTAATACTTCATAAAATTACTAATTTCTAATTATTCTAATTGACCTAAATAATTTCCAATCTTCAATTCGAACTTGGTCATTTATTAGAAATTAGATCAATTAGGTTAATTAGGTCAATTTTTGCTTCTTCATCTGTTCAATTATAAACATGAAGACCAAAAGCATAATGGCAATTAAAATAAAAACAATTAATTTTTCAATTCCTTCCAAAAATAAACTAGCCACTCCCAATATCAAAGAAATTAGCCAATAAAACCAGGCGATCCGTCTTTTTCCCCAGCCGATTTCAAGAAGCCGATGATGAAAGTGTCCCCAATCAGCTCTGAAGGGAGACTGTTTTTTCTTCAATCGTCTGATCATTGTGTAAATTGCATCAATCGTTGGAATAGATAAAATAAGGACAGCTGTTCCCACCTTTCCAAAAGATAAAATAGATAGAATTCCAAGTAAAAATCCGGCGAGTGCTCCTCCGCCGTAACCAGGCATAATTTTTTGAGGATAGTAGTTATGAGGTAAAAAACCTAAGTAAGCTCCAGCTACAATAAAACTTAAAATAGTTACGGAAGAAGCCGAAATATCATGTCCGGTAAATCGGTTTGATAATAGTCCTAAGAATATTGCCGTAATCGCAACAAATCCCGGTAGTTGCCCATCAATACCTTTACTCCAGTTAATCATATTAGTCGACCAAGTAAGCCAAATAATGGCTAATAAATCGGCTACTACCCAAATATAATGAACTCCAAAAAAATTAAAAGGTATCTGCCAAAAATCAAGTCTGAATACTCCTCCAAAGGGATTTGAAATGTAAGGAATACCTAAGCCAAATGCAATTACTAAAGCAGAAATAAGAATATTAGCTATAAATCTTAAGTAGGGAGATAGGTCGTAAGCATCATCAAATAATCCAAGAATAATTAAAAGAAAACTGGCGATTAATATACCTAGAACAATTTTACTGATAGGTAAAAAAATCAGAGATGTAAAGAGAATTGATAAATATATTGGCAAACCGCCGGCTCGAGGAATAATCCCAACGTGAGTATGAGCAGGATGATTTCTAGTTTTTGAATCAGTAACCAGATGAAACTTTTTTGCCAGAGCAATGGTCGGGATAGTTAAAAGATAAGAAATCAAAGTAGAGGACAAAAGTATAAAAAAATTCATTTTTTAAGAAACGATAAAAATAATTTTGATAAAGATTAAAGTAAAACTGACAATGAGAAAAAGATTGAGGTAATAAAAAATATTCTTTATAAAGACATTCTCAGCATAAAATTTATTAAAAATAGATTGGTTAATAAAAAATAAAAAGTTCATAAAAATTGGCAAAATAAAAATCATCAATGAATCAGCTAGCTGATTTTCTCCCCAAAGCTGGGAATAAAAAAGAGGAATTTGAGGAGGCATCGTTTTAAATCTCAGCAAGAAGGTAATGATCATCAAGGCATCTGCACCTAAAAGTAATTTGACCATAGATTAAACAGTTAAACGATTAAAACTTAAACGGTTAAAAAAACTATTAAACCATAAACACTAAACTTATTTTTTTGTTTATTAGTTTAATGTTTGACAGTTTATTTAAGTTTTAACAGTTTAATACTTAACTGTTTTATAACCTTATTATACTTTAGCTCTCATACTTTTGCCCTTGAAATAGAAAAATTATTTGTTTATTATGGTACCTAACATGACATAAACAACTTTAACCAGCATCAGTTCGACTACGCTCACTGTAAACTAGTCGAAAGAATTTTATTATTAATTTTATTTTTTAATTAAATGGAAGACATAAAAATTTATAATCTAGTTAAAAAGGAAGAAAAAAGACAGAAAGAAGGAATAGAATTAATTCCCTCTGAGAATTATGCATCGTCCGAAGTTAGAAAAGTTTTATCTTCATATTTTGTTAATAAATATTCAGAAGGCTACCCAAAAAAACGTTATTACGGTGGTAATGAAAATGTTGATGAACTGGAAATATTATGTCAAGAAAGAGCTAAAAAACTTTTTGGAGTACCATTTGCAAATGTCCAACCGTATTCAGGATCTCCAGCCAATTTAGCTGTTTATTTAGCTACTTGTAAACCAGGCGATGTTGTCATGGGTCAGGCACTGATTGCCGGGGGGCATCTGACACACGGTCATTCGGTTTCAGCCACAGGAATTTTTTATAAACCGTTTCAATATTCGTTGAGGAAAGATAATGTTTATAAGAACGAAGATCTGTTTGACTATGCAGAAATCAGGAGATTAGCTAAAGAACATAAACCAAAACTTATTTGGGTGGGAGCCACTGCTTATCCATTGAAATTTAATTATAAAAAATTTGCTGAAATTGCCGATGAAGTCGGAGCTTATTTGGTAGCAGACATTGCCCACGTGGCTGGTCTGATTGCCGGTGGATCTCATCCATCACCCGTTCCTTACGTTCATATTGTGACAACGACTACCCATAAGACCTTAAGAGGTCCAAGAGGAGCAATGATTATGGTGACCAATAAAGGATTAAGAAAAGATCCCGAACTTGGAGAAAAAGTTAACAAAGCTATTTTCCCAGGACTTCAGGGAGGACCACACGATAACACAACGGCCGGAATTGCCCTAGCTTTATTTGAAGCTTCTCAACCATCTTTTAAAAAATATGCAGCCCAGATAGTTAAAAACTCGGGAGTATTAGCCAAAACTTT
>Ga0210051_1007026_pt1 | contig 10543 bp, 17 predicted proteins | sample CryGey092014_all_FD_185464 | JGI IMG/M metagenome (GOLD analysis project Ga0210051, IMG submission 185464) | Groundwater microbial communities from aquifer - Crystal Geyser CG23_combo_of_CG06-09_8/20/14_all (SPAdes) (version 2) | ecosystem: Environmental > Aquatic > Deep subsurface > Groundwater...
AAGGTGATTCAGTAGAACCGAAACGTAAAGTCATTTCACCATTAACATAACCGTCGCATGTAAATTTAAGGTCAATTGTACTTCCTTCCTCTCGATAAAATTTAATGCCAGTTTCTCCTGTTGCGCCAGTATCCAAATAAAACCCGTCACGCTGGTAACTAACTAAAATCTTGGCGTTTCCGGGAATACAGTGTATTATTTGTTCTATTATTGCCATTTTAAATAAAATTAACTTATTACTTATTTTGTTTTCATTCATAATAAAGTATTTAATTTAAACTGAAAACAAAAGATATTTATGGTTATCATGCAGGACATTGGGTCAAGTTCCAGAGGAGATGATATTGAAATGGAACACGTACTCCGGAATTTACTCCACAGTGAAGGACATTTGATGGAGGAAATAGGGAAAGACCCGCACAACTTTGATTTAATAAACCGGCTGGGTGAAACTGTCAGAACCCGGCAGGCTACGGTTAAGGAGTGGGCTGGTAATAGAATAAACCCCAGCGGCTGGTGTAATGCTAAACACATGATTATCGCTGAAATGCACGCTGAGGAAGCTTTATCGAATGCCGCCCGGCAGGAGAGAGTGGAGGAGGAAGACACATTAAACAGAATACAACTTGTTAAGGAGATTGGCGTACTCAAAAAAAAAGCCGTTGAAGACTTCCTATCGGGTGATGAGGGAACTGAAAACCTCGACGACAACGTGTGCATGCGGTGTTTCGGAGACCTAAACATTAAACCACACGAAGTTTATGCGAAAACCGAACACCCAAAGGAAACGAACCCCGGAGACGGTAAAAAATTAATGTACGTTATACTCGGAATCGCGGGAGCCATAATACTATATAAACTTTTCACGACAAAAGAGAATAGTCAAGACTGCGCTACAATAAAAGAGTGCCTAATACGGTCAGCTATCCCACGAATCATAAACGGAAAGCCATTTAATAACAAGTAAAACAAAATATAAAGTAACATAAAAATGGATAACAAAAAACTTATATTATTGGGATTAATTGGAATAGGAGCCGCAATTGCATTATCAAAAAATGGTTCAGCGGAACATCCACCAACTCAAGGAAACTTGATACCGAATGCAGACTTCACGCAAGGTTTAACTGGCTGGGATCCGTATTTACTTGGCGGGTACATGAAGTTTGAGGAATCCAACACATCACTTGAGGGTAAGGGCATGAAAATGACTGCAAATAATAGTTACATTGAAATATATGGCGAAACCGTATGCAGTAGTATGATGATATTAAACCCTGGTGTGTATAGTTTAAAATTCTGGCATAAAGGCAGCGGCGGATTTATGGTTGGAGTATCAACTGTTTCAGGAGTTGACTTAACTAAAGACAACCCGTCGGATTGGATTATTTACGACCCAGTAAACGACCGTACACCATACGATGACCCCGTAAACGGCTCGTATGTCGTCGTAAACCAAGACCTTGACTGGAAAGAGTATAGTATCCTAATAGACCGACCAATAGGGCAAAGTGAATATTGTGTTAAGATTGCTATGCGAAACTTTAACGCTGATTGGAATAATACGCCAAGCTACTTAGACCGCTTCAATTTACAGAAAACCATTATCGCAGGATACTCACCTGCCGGCGTGGTTTCAAATAACTGCTCAACCTGCACTCAACCAAAAATCGGAGCATTTGATGCACATATTTAAAATAAAAATGACTCAAGTAACTTGTAAACTAATAAGCAACGTAGATAATGTAATGACATTAGAATGTGATATACCCGTAATATACGGCAGCGGCAAACAACGTAAACCCCGTAAAGTCACTGGCAGGAATATTTGTGTTGGCGTACAAATGAAGTCCGGGAAAAACATGAGTGAATCCCAGAAATACTGCGGACTACACCAAAAAGAGTATGAGAAACAAGCCGAGGAGGAGAACAAGAAACGCGGATTGATTTAAGAATTCTAAAAAAAACAATAAGAAAAAAATAAAACGCCCCCATATAGGGAGCGCTTATGTTTTTGCGTAAGCATTACATTTGATTTTTACGCTTGCGTTCGTGTTTTTTACAATCATCTCCGCAAGCACTTCGCGCGGATTTTAGTCCTTCAAGGAGCTTCTCTCTTGTACCGTAATCTTTTCCGCTCATAGCTTTTCCGATACAGGAATTACATTTGCTTGCACTCTTTTTTCTGGTTGCAAAAATTCTGCCATCTCCTGTTATGGTCACGTTAATTAGTCCCTTTGCGTGGGAATACTTTGGTTGTCTTGCCATTTTTGTGTGTTTTTATTTGTTTATTTTATATTATTTATTTATTTTGAAAACAAAGTAATTAAATAAGGGCATAAATGGTCTAATTGGTATAAATGGAAAACACAAGAAACATTAGTCAGCGGATTATAATAAAAGACGTAACTGAAGTAATACTTAAACCCCCTAAAATAGATTGGAGGCAAACCGCTAAAGACTTAGATAATGGATTTAAATTATGGTTCCCAATAAATAAGGGTGATGCAAGCTATGGACGGAGAATAATCTGCAAGAACCTTAAAATTAATCGGGAGGAATTAATTTGCGTTAAATGTCAGAGTCCAACAAACGGGGACACCCGTGAAGGATACGCTTTCCTTTTACGGAAAACCTTAATTAAAGAATTAAACGAAGATGGAGAAACAAAAAACAAGTAAACAAATATTAACCTGCGTAATGGTTGAAGATAATACGCTTGTATGCGAGATTGACGGAGAACTGGCGGAGAAACCTTCAGGTTTAACACCCGACAGTCCGGCATACAAATTCCTTAAACGTTTCTCAAGAGACGAGTAAAAATGACAGATGAAGCAGTAACACTAAAAACCGAAGAAAATATAAAAAAAAGTGGAAGTGAATTAATTCACACCGAAACCTTAGTCTGCCGGATATTCGGAGACAAGAAACAATACTTGGCGTGCACAATTAGAGAATCTGGAGACACCGACGAGAAAGCAGCCGAGAGATTACATGAAACACCTGCCTACAAATTCCTGAAAAGGTTTTCACATCAAATTTAAAAAAAAACTAAAATGGCTGAAGAAATGATTTGCATGCGCAAAGGAGAGTATGAACGGCTTATTAAAATCGCCGGAGAAACAATAAAAAGCAAAAACACGGTTAAGCCAAATGAACGGCTTGGAGAACTGAATCAAATACACATAAAAACAGAATTACAAGAACCAGTAACAACAGAAAATGGCGGAGACTGAAATAGTAACTGCGGAAGGATGCGTACACTGTGAAAACGCTAAAAAATATCTGAACGAGAAAGGAATATCCTACACTGAAAAACCTTTCGATAAAATGACAGACACCGAATTAGGGAATTTAGTTGACCGATTAGGGCAAGATTTCGGCAACCGAGTAGGATTCCCAATAATCTGCAACACGAAAACAAATAAATGTGTTATAGGAAACGATCCGGCAGGCATAGACGAGGTAGTGAAAGGTTAATGCTTCGGGGGTTTGACTACGAACTCAAGCCCCGGCTCCTCACGTTCCGTTAGGATGGCGGTTAAACCTAATAAGAAACACTCACGACAAAGTTGATTACGCTCACCCACCCTCCTACGACATTTCCTATTTGCACATGGATATTGATTTAGTCCTCTCATTTTTCATTCAATTAATTTTAATCTTTTCATTTTTTAGGCAATCCCGCCGTCTCCGTATCAAATAATAAAATATTGTCTTCTTTCATTTTTTTGGTAGTTGAATAGGTTTATACCCCGTAAGGTAATGGTATTTAACCCAAAGTTCCTCAATCTCTTTTTGGGGTATTTTTGTATAACTCTTATCTGTGACGTTGGTTCGGGCGTGCCCAAAGAATGTTTTAAGCAACACCCCCGTAAGCTCCGGAGCATACTCCGTGCAACCGGCGAATGAGTTCCGCATTCGGGTGATAAACAGTCCCCGGAAAGCGTGTGGGTTGTTTTTGGATTCAACAAGACCCTCATACTTCCAAAACATCCGGTTAAGCTGCTCAATGAATGTGAATTTATTGTTAAGGTAAAGCTTCAACATAGATGCAATATACGCGTCAAAATACAATATCCGGATACCAGCTTGCGTCTTAGATTTCGTAATCTTCAACGTGTGCGTTCTAAAGTTTACGTTGCCTTCAACAACATTATTGATAAACTCCTCGCGCCGTAATCCAAAATACATTAGGAGTAGGATTATTATTTTATCGTGGTACGCTACTTTACTGTTTTCAACGAGAAACTTAGCGTCCTCTAACGTAATAGAATCCTTCACTTCCCCACCAGATAATGCGGTAAACTTATCTCCTCCGGGAACTTTAAGCTCCATAATACCCTCACAACGGTCAGTCTCATCCTGCCGGCGAAACATATCCTTGTTTGTTTTAACTGGTATGTCAACCTTAGCCTGCGTCTTACACCACTTAAAGAACGATTTAATCTCAATCAACGCCTGCCTCCTGCTTGTGGTGCTTAAATCACCTCTACTGTTTAGGTAATCCATTACGTCCCCGTTAACGCAGGATTTGAGGGCTTTCCGGGGCTTCTGTGAGGCAAGCCATTCCTCAAATGCGTTTAGTGTAGCTTTCTTAGTTCTAATCGTATTTTTGGAACGCTTCATCTTAATAAGATATGATAAATACCTCAACAATAAATCAGTTTCCTCGTTTGTCATTTTAGTGTCTTTGTTTTTATCGGGCTTTTTCTTCACGCCCTTACACTTGTCTTTACTCAACAAGCAGTTTCTTTTTGTTTCACCGCACTTGTCGCAGCGGTCGCCGGTGATAACGTGTCCGCTACCTGTGATTATTTTTTTCATTTTCGTGTTTTCCAGTTCCGTTGTTGTGTTTTATTCTTTTATTTCATTTTCAGCCAACCCACTTCCATTTATCTTCTTTGGGTTCAAATAATATTCCCTTAATCTTTAGCACATTCAAAATTTTCAGTGTCGTGTTTTTGTCAATCTTTGATTCCGCTGCTTTTTCCATTATATCGTCAAGCGGCGCAAGTTTATCTTCCCTCGCCTCACATACTACCCGAACAATATTCTCAATCTTATAAATCTTGTCTCGCTCCGTCTTAGGATGGTTTGTCATAATCCGGTCAATATCAATTGCTCCGGTTTCATCGGTTGCGAGTTCCTTTAAAATAAAATTAATTAAACCAATAGCCCTATCAACATCCCCTACCTCAATTTTATTACTCAACCTCGCTCTTGCGGAAGCGAAAGCAATACGCTCAATACCCCCCAACTGTCTCATTGTTGCTGAAAAAGAACCTTCGTGACCTAAAGCCCGTAATGCAATATAATATTCAATACACCTGTCTTTAGCGTCTTGGTCTTTTATTGTGGGGTGAATGTTTGTTTTAGCGTATGTGATGTACTTCCTAAATAATATTTTATTAATCTCCGGTTTCCGGTCATTGTCTGTGCTGGATAAAAAGTGTTCAGCTTTATGTTTGTCTGCTTCTTTGTCGAGAACATCCCTCACTGGGAAGATTAAATCAAAGCGGCTAATCATCGCAGCATCTAAACCAATTTGCTCGAAAAGCGGTTTATATGGAGTAAACCTCGATAAGTTTGGATTACATGCTGCGAGTATTGCTGTTTGGGTATTGAATCTTGCCCTAACACTTGCTTTATTGATGTCAATAAACCCGTTTTCGATTGCATCATGGAGTTTCTTTCTATCCTCATCACTCATCTTATCAAATTCGTCTATTGCGCACACCCCGCCACTACACATACCCACGGGACCAATCTTAGCCACCCAGTGACCGTCATTCACCCTATCCTTCTCAACTGATGCAGTCAAACCCACGCCGGTACTCCCTGTCCCAGTTGTGTACATGGCTTTAGGTGAAATAGAAACTGCATCCAATAATAGGTCGGTTTTGGCTGTGCCCGGATCACCGACAATTAAAAGATTAATCTCCCCTTTTTTTCGTTTACCTGAATTAGTTAATAAATTCTTAGTGTTACCGGAAAATAGTTGTAATCCGATTGCTAATTTAAGTTCATTGTGTCCGTATAAATCTATTCCAACCGAATTCGTAATTTTACCAAAAATATCTCCCTTAGAAAGTTTTTTAATCTCTTTAATATCCTCATTTGTAAGTTCGTGGTCTTGCATCCCCGTATGGAATAATACGTTATTGGCCTCAATAAAACGATTATAGACAGAACCCTTCTCTTTAGATTGAAGTAAACGGTAAACTCCATTAACAGTAACCTCACACCCCGTTACGCCATTAGCAACATCAAAACTCCGCGCTAAATCATCCTCAAGCCACACCTGAACTTCCCTCGCGGATTCACCGGCTTCAATTTTATCCAACGTCTCTTGTATTGTGATAAACCGTACATCAATAAATTCGGATTCCTCCGGAACAAACTGGAAGTTTCTCCTATTGCACGAATCACAAACATTTGGGTGAGTTAATGTCTTTTTAGCTTTAAGCTGTTTGACAAACATTTCATGCCCACAGCGGTTGCATATAAATTTTCCATTAAAAACCTTTGGCAGTAAATCACCCACTTGTTGTATAATGCCTTTAATTGAAATCAGTTTACCTAAATCCTCCGAACCCAAATTTTTGATTAGTTGTTTTGAAGGTAGGTTAGTGAACCGAATATTAAACTTAGCATTAGGTATAATTGTCGGACCCTTAATTTTATCAAGAACATCCTCAAACAACCGGATTATACTATCTGCATCCCTCAACAACAAATCAGCAATTTTAATATTAAAATTCTCTAAGTGATCGAAGTCAATTACCAAACTCTTTTGTTCCGGGTAAAATTCAGCTATTTTGTGTATTTTATGGGAAATTTCTTTCTGTGTTAAGTATGATGTTATCGCATCCGTTAAGTTTTTTTCATTGAATTCCGCATCACTTATTAACTCAACATCAGATAATTTCTTTCTAATACTTTTACGTTTAGCTTCAAGATATTTTTCTTTAAACTCTTTCTCTTTCTGGTTTGAATCAAGCCATGCGTAATATTCCGCGACAAACCCGGGAATAAGAGTATCTTTTGGTTTATCGAAAATCAAAGAATTCGCTGAAATATACCTATACCAGTTCTGTGTTTCATAATCTTTATCAAACGCCGGAACCCCATCAATAATTGAATCATGTAAAATAAGGGATGGTGTAATATCCTCAAACTTAACACCATTCAACAAGTGGTATCTGAAGCAGTGCGCGAGTTTAGTTGAATACATTCCCAAGCAATCTTTGATTAAATCCCTCAAATCCTTAAATGGAATAATTTCATCCACTTTCATCACCCCCTAAGCCTAAGAATTGTATATTACGCACGTCATCAATGTGAACCATTTCACTTTGATTAGTTCGCGTATCTAAGAATGTGTAATGCGTGTCCGTAATGGCAGTTATAATGGCGCTTGTAAGCCTGCGAGGCTTCTTTACTCCATTAATGTATATTAAAACCGTGGCATTAACCCGCTTCCCTATATTATCTTTCTCACTCATTTTTGTTTTTATCTCTCTAAGAGGGTTTAAACAAGAGGTTTAATTCTCTTGCTTGTTAATCATTACTCTTCCTCCTTTATATTGTATAATAATAATAATAATAATAATAATAATATAAATATAAATATATATATATATATAAAATAACAAACCGTTATTTCCGTTATTTCCGTTATTTCCGTTATTTCCGTTATTTTCGTTATTTTTGTTATTTTCGTTATTTTTGTTATTTTTGTTATTTTCAAAAAAAGCGTTATTTTCGTTTTCGCTATGCTCAGAAGGGTCAAAAAACAGAAATAACGGAAATAACGGAAATAACGCTTTTTATTTTTTTATTATTTTACTGTTTTTTGAATAATTAAACATGATTAATCGTTAAGAATTATGTTAAATTATTAGTAATTCGTGATAAATTATTTTAAATTTTCCTCAAAAAAGTTTTTATTATTTTACTGTTTTTTGAATAATTAAACATGATTAATCATTAAGAATTATGTTAAATCGTTAAGAATTATGTTAAATTATTAGTAATTCGTGATAAATTATTTTAAATTTTCCTCAAAAAAGTTTTTGTTGTTTACTTGATTTTACGGAGTTTTCTTCCCCGTGTTTTTGGTTTCGGTTTCTTTTCCGGTTTCGATTTCTTCCATATGTCTGGGTCTTTGAACCATGGTGCCCCCCAGAGTATTAATCTTTTCATTTCCGGCACTACCTGATAATATTTTCTTTCAGTGCCTGGTAGTGCAGTTTCTCCCGCCTTCTCGCATTCCACAACCTTCAGCAGTCCCATTTGAACTAATTTATTCACCTGCCTCCGGGTTGATGTCCCAGATTTCTTTATCTTTTTGCAGCGTTTTTTCGTTGGAATATTAGAAAGTTGCTGGTTTTCATTTAATTTATCCTGCCAGAGTTTCCTTATTCCGATTACCCCTGATGGATGCCGCGTGCTCGGTGGTTGATTATAAACAGGCAATATTTTGTCGCCCATTATGTCCCGCAAAACGTATATTTGGTTTGGATGAGCCATGTTATTTTGTTAAATAAATAGTTTTTGTCTTATCTTACGATTTTTATGCCGTGCACCGTCCAATGAGGTCCATTCGGCGCACAGTTGAGTTTAACATTTGTTCTAATTGGGATGATATTAAAGTTGATTTTCTCATTGCCGGTGAAAAACCATTCACCACGCCCCTTCAACTGTAAACCTTTACCGTTTTTGTTTTTATTCCTTACGGTTCCTTCAATTGTTTCCATGTTTTTATTGGAATGATTTTATGATACCGGCGGCAGGGCGTTCGCGTTCCTTAATCAACTCCTCTTTAGTTTGTTTCCGGTTATTATCTTTTCTCGTTTGTCATTTTATTGCATTAGTATTTATCGTTTTCGATTACTTCAGTTTCCGTGTCTTCGGATGCTTTTTCAGCTTGTTCCCGGTATTCTTTGTTGAGTAAAGCTAATTGTCCTTGCCGGCGTGCTTTCGTTACTGCTGTTCTTGATGCGAATTGTTTTTTCATTAATATCTCGTATTTAACTTGCGCCTCGAATGCGGCTTTATTGATTTCATGGGTCGTGTCGTTTAAATCCTTCATCACTACCCACGGATCCTTATTTTTTTGTTTCTTCCATTTTTGTATTATCGTTAGCTGGGCTTCCACCGCAAAGTCTATTATCATACAGACATCTATATACTGTTCACCTTTTTTGCTTCTTACTACGGCTTTCAGGAAATTCTCATTCATCTCGCAACTAAGTATTTTGCTGCTTATGCCCGCTTTGTTTGCGAATTGTTGTGTGAGCGCGGCATCCGGTACTATATTCCCTGAAACTTCATACATTTCTCCGCGTTTCGCGACATTATGTTTTAATGTTTCGGGTTTGGTGTTTGGCGGCTGCACGGGCGTGCGTGTTTTGGTTGTCGCAAGAGCTCTCTCCTCTTTCGGTTTCCCGGATGGGAGTATTGATTTATCTTCTTCGGTCGCCTTCCGTATCACTCCAAATATGCTGCCGGTTCGGGCAATAAATGAATGCACCTGCATTTTTCGTGTGTTCAGTGCTTCAGTCGAGCTTAAACATATTATTCCCTCCCGGATGATGTCGCCTCTCTTATATTTATCTGGTTCAATCGGAGGTTGCTCCAGGGGTTTTGTTTCTTGTGTTTTTTCTGTTTGTGGTGGTTCCGTTAGTGGTGTTTGTGTTTCCATCTTTTTATTGTCAACTTTATCGGTTTTCGGGGGCGTGGGTGTTTCTTCCGGGTGCGATGACTTGAGGGTGAAGTTGGTCATGGTATTCGCCTTCTCCATTAAGGTTCGCAAGTTGTCGTATTTGTCGTTATCTCCTATAAGCCGGTGCTGGTTTGTGGGTATTGTGGTGCATTTAATATCACGTGCAGCGCACGCGTCTTCAAGTCTCCCATAGTCTTCTAAATCGCCTATAAACTCTACATGGTTTCCGGCTGCGTCTGTTATTTTTCTGTATTTTATTTTGGTCATTTTTCGTATTTTTTTATTTTTATCCCCGCTGTTTAACATGATTTTATCCCCGGAATACTGTAATCGCCTCCCATCCGGGCTGCCCCCTATTACTGCTTAGGATGCTTATTTTCGGTGAGTGTAATATGGTGCTGGTTATCTCTGGCGTGAGTCCGGGGGCAGCAGACCACGTCTCCGCGGGGGCGTTGTTTTGTATCGCCGCGATAAGCTTCAAGTGTTTTTTTATCGTACTCTTATGTACGTTTGCGCTTTTTGCTACTGCCGCAGAACTCATATATTCACCGGGTTGAATTTTGTTTGTTGCCGATAAAATAGAATTTATCATGACTTTTAGACTTCTTTTACTCATTTTATTGTGTGGTTTGTAGTTATATATCTAACTATTAGTATTATAAGTAAAAAAAGACGTTACAATTTTATGATACCGGCGGCAGCTAATCCAAGCATCAGCCCAGCAGCAGTAGCCCAGCCGTATGTAATAATATATTCTTTCAACATTTTATGTTTGCGGCGGTGGTTGCGTTCATACGTTGTTGTCATTTTAAA
>Ga0210051_1007029_pt1 | contig 10538 bp, 10 predicted proteins | sample CryGey092014_all_FD_185464 | JGI IMG/M metagenome (GOLD analysis project Ga0210051, IMG submission 185464) | Groundwater microbial communities from aquifer - Crystal Geyser CG23_combo_of_CG06-09_8/20/14_all (SPAdes) (version 2) | ecosystem: Environmental > Aquatic > Deep subsurface > Groundwater...
CTGACTTTGCTTCTGTATAGATTTTCTTAATATCCAAATTCAAATCACTGGCAAGTTGTTTCAGCCGATTGATTTGGTCATCAATAGATTGAACTTGTCGGTCTTCGCTTTCCGATGACTTTCTGGCATAAAGGAAGTATTTAATTTTATTATTCTCTTGTTTCATAACTCAAAGGGACGGTCTGGTGACCCAATTCACTTGCTCCGAAGAGTAGCCTCACTGGCAGACCGCCCCTTAAAGGCAGCGAAGCATTTAAAAACTCTTCGGGATAGCTTGTGAACGGGTCACACTCTTATTATAACGCTTAGCCATATAGCAAGCAAGTGGACAACTTTAGCTGTAATCTTTTGGCTTCATAATCTTAAATTCCTTTAATTGTTTTCGGCATTCTTCTACAATTTGTTTTAAGGTAAAAGATGGCAGAGAATAGCTGTTCAACAACTTTTCTATTTTTTTATCGGCTCTAAAACGGTCTTGCCTGCTGTAATGTTCATCGCTTAAAAGTTTTAACTGCGAAGAACCTGCCTGCTGGGTAGCCAAACACCTGCCGAGCCAAGTATACGCTTCGTAAAGGGGCATTTTTGCCTCTCTGGTTCTTTTGAAATACTGGCTTATAGGAAATAGCGGCATATCCATAGCCCCAATGTTTATCTCATTGGCAATTTTATCAAAGCTTTCTAAAAGTATGTTTTGGCACAGCTGATTGTTGAATACATCTTTTAAGTGTCTTTCTTGTTTCTTGTTCCCGCCGAGCCTTGCCGCAAGGTGTCTTTTAAGGGTAAATCTGTTTTGATACGTTATTTCCATACGGATTATTTTGTCTGGCAACTGCCCGTGTTTTATTTTAAGAGCAATTTCTTTTTCTGTCCTATTTTTGGCGTTAGCTATCATTTCCGCTCCTTTGTCATACATCTTCCAACCAACCTGCTTGTTAAAGATTCTTCCGCAGAACCCGAACCTTTCGCCTTCGGTGTAATAGGTATCTCTTTTTTGGTTGTAGTTTTTGCCTATGTCTAAGAGGGGTATAACCTTTAGAAATTCAATCGGGTAGCCACAATTTTGCGGCAAAATAAAGTTAAAAGCAAAAGCTATGTTTTTTATATTAAGTGAGCTTATTTGCTCTTTTGAAATCGGCGAACCCTTAAAAATATAGCAAAGTTTGTTAAACAAAGTATCAACCAGTAAATTATTGTCGTTTTCATCAACCCCGAAATAATTCGTATTTCCTAATAATTTTGGGGCAGAAAATTGAATATCCGTGCCTTCCGTGTATAAGCCGTATTGCCCTCCAATCTTTTTAATGGTAATTGTCGGAAGGTAATCGCCAATTGTTGGGTCTGGGTTGAAAGTGTATCTTAGCGTCTTCTCACTTTTAATTGTTTTAAAAGAACTTAAGTATTTTTCGGGTATTTCCAGTCTTTCTATGTGTAATGTTGTAGTATCTATCATCATAACGAGAATTACTTGGTTGTAGTATTACTCCCTTGCTCAAATTCTGAGCCGTTTGTATCCTTGCGACGCTTTTGAAGTTGCTTGTATTCGTCTTCGGTCATTGGTTTATAAATCAACTCAACAAGTCGGATGAGCTTTGCACCCTGTTCATAGGCTTCTTCTCGGCTGATTTCTTTACCGAAGTGTTTTTTATAAAGTATTTGGAATTTTTTTATTTGTTCGTCCGACAACATAAAAATCACGCATCGGAATAGATGCGGTTCTTTAGCATTTTTTGATTATTGAATAATGTCTGGGCAGGTAGTTTTATTTCATCATTCCAGTAATTAAGCATTGCTTGCTCAATGCCTTTTTCTTCTTTAAATACAAACCTTACTTTCTTAGGGTTAGTTTTATCTAATTTCAGCAATTTATATCCAAGCGTTACTAAAACCGTAGCCAGTCCTAAATCGTAAGTTGAAAAATTTTGGTTCATAGTCATTTAACTTTTGGCTAAAATAAAAAGCCAAAGCATATTCTGCTTTGACTTTATACTATTGCTTATAGCGTCTACTGGGGTTCTATAGAACCTACTGGATTAAAGTCAATAATTTCTAATTACTGTTTTTTCACTCCAAGAAAATAAATTATCATCAGTATTAACAATTTCTTTAATTCGGTTATTTATTCGTTTCATAGTATCATTTACCTTTTGCCAATTTTCTCTAACTGGTTCTGGTTTTCTACCAGCATTGACTATAGAATGTCCAGTCATTTGGTCATAAATTATATCCCAAGAAATAGACTCTTTTGGCTTATATTCAAACACGGCTTGGCAAAAGTAGTGTTCGTTTTTATACGGCGGTAAGGCGACATTTTGTTTGCCAATTTTAATTATTGCTTCGTTATCGTTAAATTCTATTTTTTGAGAATTTAATTTAATTTTCGTTTTCAATTGTTCTTTTAATTTCGTTCCATTGTCTACCCCTTTAATTTTTAATTCTGGCATTTCCTTTATTGTAATGGGAAAAGGTTCTTTGGGTATTTTCTTACTTACTTCCTCAATAATTTCTTTTTTAAAAGTTTCTCTTTCTTTTTGTTTCTCGTTCAGTTCTTTGAATTGTCTTTTTATTTCTTCAGCACGAGCTTTAGCACCTATCTGATTAACTTTTTTAGAAGAATCGCCCCAATCAAAATCTTTCTTCATTTTATCTAAGGATTTTTCGGTTCTTTCCCATAGTTTTTTATCGTATTCTTTATGAGCCGCTATTGCCCTGTCAGCCTCTTTTAGTTTATTTTCTAACACTTGGGGTAATTTAAAACTTTTAGTGCCAGATTTAATATACAGACTTTCTATTTTACCTAAAAACTTATATGCCATTTGGCTATAGCCATACTCCCAGTCCATATCGGCTTCTTCAATATCCCCAATTAAACTGTCAAAAAGCTCAGGCACTTCTTTCTTTAAACCTTCAAACCCCTTCATTTCTAAGATTTGGTTTATCGTTTCCTTAAATGAGACATAATAGAAATTTATAACTTCATTACGAAAAGTAAAATATCCCCTCGCACAAAAAGCTTCCAGCATATCAAGCATTTTTCTATAAAGCGTTCTTAAAAGGAACAATGCTTTATGAAAATCTAATTTATCTAAATTTAGTTCTTCTGATTCAATAGAACTTTCCTGAGCAGTAATTTCATAAAGAGCCCTTTTAAAGTTAGCGAAATTTTCTTCGTAAGGGTATTTAAAACACCAATCTTGTAGAGCCGTGCTAAAGTCATTGATAGGAGAATATATTATAATCTCTTTTTGATTTTGATTGTCGGGCAGAGGTGGAATTAAAAGATATTTTGAGTCAGAAAAAAGATTTAATATCTTTTTGACATCTGATAATAACAAGTTGGCTTTTTCAAATTTGTTTGTTTCAATCCCAATTGCGTAAGGTGGTTCATATTTACCGCAAGAGACATCAAGTTTTATTTCTTCATCCAATAAATCAATGATTTTTTTCAATTTTTTTAGTGTTTCCAAATCAAAAGAACCTAAAAGTTTTTCGTAATAAGCTTTAGTTTTTGGTGTTCTTTTTTCTTGTTCCCATTTTTCAAGAAGTTTTTTTACTGCTTTCATTGTAATTTTTATTGTAATTTATTTAATTTTGCCATATTTTAACCCTTTTTTCAATTTTAAAGACTTCTAAATTTTAAAAATCTATGTTATTCTGAAATTGTAAAAATTGAATATCCAAATTGCCTAACCCTTATAGTTTTACTGTAAGGTATGGCACTAAAATCCATTGCGACACAGAGACGGACTTCTGTCTCATCACTATGTCGCAATGGTTATCGCCGAAAGGCGATAGGCAGTTCCAAAAGAGCTGTCGGTGAGCGGAAGTCCTTTTCTGTTGGATGCCCGCTCATAAAATCCATTGCGACAAATATGATACTTAAAACTCGGCAACAAGAACGAGAAGAATATCTTAAAAGAGCCTTAAAGGAAAACGAAATACAGATTTCTGGCAACAGAATAATTTATATTAATGCCAAAGGCTCTAACTCTCAAAAATATAGTGATAAAGACCCAGAGGAGAAGGTGAGGGCTTTTATTTTTGCAGAGCTTATTTATCGTTACCAATATAAACCAGAAAAAATCTGGATAGAGGAAGAAGTGCCAAAACGACCAAGTGGTGATTATGCTGATATAACCATCAAAGACCCTAATGATGACAAAACAACTTATTTGGTTGTTGAAGTAAAGAAAGAAGGTATATCAGACAAAGAAGTGGCTAAAGCAATACAGCAGGGTTATGGCTACGCTAATTATTTTGATGCTAAGTATTTTCTTTTTGATAATAACGAACCAGAACGCCGAACCGCTTTAGAATTACGCAAGCCAGATGGCTCAAAATGGGGCGGAAAAGAATATGAAAAAAATCGCATTGCCGACATACCTTTTAAATACGGCAAAGTCACTCAATATAACTTTATCAAAGGAAAGTTAGAACACGAGCTAAAAGCCGCCGACCTTAAAGAGTTAGAGTCTGTTTTCAAGAAAGCCCACAATATTCTCTGGGAAGGTGGCAAGAGAAATCCCGCCGATGCTTTTAATGAAATGTCAAAACTAATTTTTACTAAGAACTGGGACGAGAAATTCACCCCTATCAATAAACCTTATCGTTTTCAAGTCGGCACTCACGAAACTAAAGATGATATTACTAAGAGAATTAAAGAAATTTACGATGAAGCAAGAAGAAAAGAACCCAAAGTTTTTACTGAAGAAATTAAAGCTAAAGATAGCAAAATTTTCCAAGTTGTAAGATTGCTCCAACATATCTCTCTTAAGGATACTGATTTAGATGCAAAAGGACGAGCATTTGAGCAATTTATGAGTGATGTATTTAAAGAGAAATTGGGGCAGTATTTTACTCGCCGAGAGCTTGTTAATTTCACTGTCCAGATGTTAGAACCGACCGAAGAAGATATAATCATTGACCCTGCATCTGGTAGTGGCGGCTTTTTGCTTTACGCAATGAAAATCGTCCGAGACTTAATTCATCAAAAATATGGAGAGCATTCAAAAGTTGAGCAGGAATGGATTGGCAATAACATTTTTGGCATTGAAGTTAATGAACAGATAGCCAGAGTGGCAATGATGGATATGATAATTCACGATGACGGGCATACTAACATTGAAGAAGCTGATGCCCTCGCAGATTTTAGTGAATTTGACCCAAGAAAAGATATAAAGCGTAGTAAATACTCAATGGTGCTAACAAATCCACCCTTTGGTTCTGATATAAAGGATGAAGATGTTGATTATTTGGATAAGTATGAACTTGGTGCGAAAAATAATCCGAGACACAGGCAGTTATCAGAAGTTTTATATCTTGAGCGATGTTTAGATTTAATTCAGCCAGACCATAATGACAATAGGGATAATAGGCGAGGTGGTAAAATAGGTATTGTCTTGCCTGATGGTATTCTTACTAATTCTTCTCTTTGGTATGTCCGTCAATTTATAGAAGAACACGCTTATATTTTAGCTGTAGTTTCATTGCCCCAGTTTGCTTTCAAAAAAGCTGGCTCTGGTTCAAAAACCTCTTTAGTTTTCTTCCAGAAATTTAATAATGCAGAACGGCAGAAGTTTCTAAAAGATAAAGCTAAATTCTTAACTCAAATTGTTGACGAATTTGAGAAGAATAAAAAAGCATTTAGCAAAAAATTAGTTAAATTTATTGATGATAATGGGTTTGGCGAGAAAATAGACGAAAAACAGAAAGAGCCCAAAATAATTAAACAATTAAAAGAACTCGGTGAACTCCAGAAATACGAGAATCTACAAAAGAACATAAGAGCTTTGGAGCTGGAACTTGAAGACTTAAATAATTTCAATCCAGATTTAGAAGCTCATAAAGAAGTAATGAAAAAATGGGATTATTCAATCTTTATGACAATAGCAGAGCATATTGGATATGACGCCACAGGCAGACCAGACAAAAATGAATTATTTACCGCCCAAAATGGTAAAGTAAATAAAAATGACCCGAATACTATTTTAGGTCAATATCAAATCTATAAACAAAATCCAGAGAGATATGCAGGCATTTAACGTTAAATCATCGCAAGTTGTTTTACGGGAAGACCCACGCTATAATCTCCCTATTTTTTTGACCATTGCCGAACGGCTAAGAGAGTCTTTATATCCCAAAAAGGCAATACGAAATGTTGTATATTTTATTAGAAGTGGGGCAACACCTACAGCAAAAGGCGAGGCTTACACAAACAGAGAAAAAGGCATACCATTTTTACGGATTACAGATATTAAAGACTACGAGATTGATTTAAGTAAAGCACTTTATATTAAAAAGGAAATTCACGACGGATTGTTAAAAAGAACACAATTAGAACTCGGCGATGTTTTATTATCTATGGCTGGGACCATTGGTATTTCAACAATAGTCAAGCCAGATTTGAAAGAAGCGAATATAAACCAAGCCATAGCAAGATTGAAACCTATAAGAAGCTTAGCAACCCCTTATTTTCTTAGATTGTTTTTTAATACGGAATTGGGGAAAGCTTTATCGGATAAAGAGTCAACGGTATCTAATCAACCCAATATAAATCTTGAGCAGATTGGTTTGATGCAAATTCCATTACCAGATTTGCAGACCCAAACTCAAATCGTAGATTTTTATAATTCCGCTCAACAAAAAATCAAATCCTTTCAAAAACAAGCCGATGATAAATTAACCAGCATTGATAATTACATTTTGAACAAGCTTGGTATTGAAATGCCGAAATTTGAAAACAAAATGAGTTTTGCTGTAAAAAGTGGCGAAATTACTGAAAGAGAAGACCCATTTTATAATTTACCTCGTTTCAGAAAACTAATCGAATTATTAAAGATGAGGAAAGATACTATCTCTCTGAAATCAATAATTTTGGATATTCAATACGGTGCTTCAGTGAAAAACGAATACGCAGAACAGGGTATACCCTTATTGCGGGGCACTGATTTACAGCCCAATAAAATAGATGTCAAAGAAGTTGTTTATTTACCAGAAAAGTATCGCAAAGAACTTGGCACAGGTTTTGTTAAAGTCAATGAATTATTGATAACAAGAAGCGGAACGGTAGGAATTGTAGCTGTAATACCAAAAGCATTAGAAGGCTTTGCCTTTGGTTCTTTTATGATAAAGTTTAGTGTTGATAAAAGTAGAGCCTTACCGCAATTTATCTCTTTTGTCTTAAATTCACCAATAGGATTGTGGCAAAGCGATAGAAACCGAACAGGCTCAAATCAAACTAATATAACCATAGATGGCATTAAAGCAATTAAAATACCCCTGCTGAATTTAGATGAACAGCAGGATTTAATAAATGGCGTAGCTCAAATTATGAAGGACGCCGAAAAACTAAAATCTCAATCCGAGCAACTTAAACAAACTACTAACGATTTGGTAGAAAGACTCATTTTAGGCGAGATTTCATTAAGCGAAGCTCAGAATTTGATTAAAAAATCAAAATAAAATGGTTCAATTTTCAAAAGAACGAATTTTAGAATTTCAACGAATTTTCAAAGGAGAATATGGTAAAAAATTTTCGTATAAAGAAGCCACCGAAGCCGCAAACAACCTTGTAGGATTTTTTGATTTATTACTCAAAATTGATAGAAAAAACAAGAATAAGCTTAAAAAATCAAAAAATCAAAAATAACCAAACAAAAAAGCCCAGCATTGAAATCTCATTTTGAAAAATCTCTGTATTGATTTGGTATTGACAAGAGTCTATGCTACTATAAAAATAGAAGGATGCGAAAGCAAAAAGCATTAGAAAAATTTAAAGAACTCTTAATCTACATTGTCAAGAATTTCAACGACAATGAGACTTTGACAGAGACAAAACTTTGGAAGCTTTTATATTTTTGCGAAGCTGATTTTTTTGAAAAAAATAATAAAACAATAACTGGCGTTGATTATTATAAAAATATTTATGGTGCTACACCAGATAAAAAGGTCATTGACAGGGTTCTGCCAAAAACAAAGGATTATGTGAAAACGGAGAAGATAAAGAAACCTAATGGTAAAACAATAACTTTATATAAACCAGCCAAAGATTATCATTATGAGGTTCTTTCTGCTGATGAAATAATGGAAATACAAAAGACCTGTGCAAAGTATTATCGTCTTCCAGTTTCTTCTATTACCGTTTTAGCACATAAAGACCCTCCCTATCTTGGGGTAAAGATGAAAGAAAAAATTGATTTTAATTTCGTAAATTATAGGGAAGATAAAGATGTGGAAGAAATAGATAGCAAGGATAAATCATCTTATAAAGGAACAATCTCTGATGAAGCTGGGCAGAGGTTATTGGCTTATGTCGGACGAAATTCTTGAGTATGTTGGCACGGATTTTATCAAGGGCGATTTGAAAAGACTTAAAAAGTGGCCTACTTTAGAACAAGATATTTATAATCATTACAAAATTCTTATGAGTAAATTAACAGACGCCTTGTTGCCGTCTGTTTTTACTTCGCCTTTAGGCGATTTTATAACTGAGAAAAAGATACAAAACACAACAATACACTTTTATAAGATAAAAGTTGGGATATTATTACCCAAAACCTCACCTAACAATGGAGCGAGACTTATACATGGAGTTATTAGAGATAGTAAGAAGTTTGTTCCAATTTTAGTTTATGGGGCTTTTGAGGAAGGAAGATATTATCTAATCAATAATAAAAAGTTTCCATTGAGAAAGAGTGGTTTGATAGGAATTATAGATGAAAAATTAAAGTCAATATAAATATCTTAGATAGAAATAATGATTTGCGGGGTAGGGTAAAATCTGATAGTGTAGTATTAGACTCGTGGACTTAAATCTGGGATGTAAATATACTCTGTTTGTTGTTGTAATATAGTTCTAACATTGTCCACGATGTTCCGCCAGTTGGAAAAAGAAGCGTTTGGCTCGCCCGCTACGCGGGCTCGCCAGCCGATTTTGAACGCAAAATTGAATTTTTTGTCTTTCAAAATAAAGTTCGAGCCAACATTTTTTAGAAATGTTAGGATTTGCTGATTATCGTCTTGCGACAATAGAATTTTGGCTTGTTTCGCCTCAAAAATCATTTCTTTCATCGGTTCGAGCCAATTATTCCCCATTTGTTCAAAATCTCGGATTTTTTGCTCAATATCCAGTTTTTCGTTGAGCAGTTTTGATTTTTTGGCTTGGTATTCTTCAATGGTCAACCCTTTTCTTTCAATATAGAGGTCTAACAGATTTTCAATTTTCTGCTCAACTTCAATTTTTTGAGATTGTAGATTTTGAACAAAATCTTTACTTTCCTTTTTGGTTTGCTCTTTTTCTTTATCCAACTCGACGAGCATATTTTCCGCCCATTTGTTAGGTAAAGAAACCTTTTGAATAAAATCTCTCATCTGTTCAACAAGATTTTCTTCCCTTAAATATTTTTCCTCGCACTTTTGCTTTTTCTTAGTGCAACGATAATAATTATGTCCTTTTTGGGTTTCCGCAGTAATGAGGCAACCGCAATTTCCACAACGCATTAAACCGGAAAAAGCAAATTCATGTTTTCTCTTGCGTTTCTTTTTACCCCGATTACTCATTACTTGTTGAACAGAATCGAAAAGTTTTTTGGAAATAATTGGCTCGTGAGCTCCTTGATAAAATTCGTTGTTAAACCTAAATACTCCGTAGTAAAAATGATTTTTGAGGAATCGCTGGACACAGGAAACGGAAAGCGGTCTTTTCCCATAACTTGAAATTCCGCTGTCCGCCAAAAACTGATTTACTGCTTTTAGCGTATATTCGCCGGTGGCATAAAGTTCAAATGCTTTTCTGATAAACGGGGCTTTATCTTTGTCCAAATCTATTTCTTTCGTTCTACGATTATTGAGATAGCCAAGAGGTGCAAAGCCGGGCCAAATTCCTTTTCGCAGTTTTTGGCGGTGTCCTCGCTTGATGTTTTCTGCGAGATTATCAACATAGTATTTACTCTGGCCAAAAGCGATATTCAACATAAATTTTCCTTGTGGTGTGCTATCAAACCAAAATGTCGGAAATTTCAAATCCAAAATTTTTCCTGTGTCCAGCAGATAGATTATTTTTCCGCCGTCAATTGAATTACGAGCTAATCTATCCGGATGCCAAGCCAAAATTCCGCTGGCTTCGCCAGCGCAAATTCGATCTAACATTTCGCCGAAAATTTTTCGGCCAGGTTCTTTGGCGGTTTGCGCCTCGCAAAGCGAGGCGACAATTTCAAGTTTTTCTTTGGCGGCAAATTCCCGCAACTCGGCGAGTTGCGCTTCGATACTCAAAATCTGTCTTTCCTCCGAGTCAGTAGATTTTCTTGTGTAGATAAAGTATTTCATAGTTTTAATTTAGAAAAGCCCGCTTCTGGCGTTCCGCTTCGCGGAACAAAGACAAAAATTCAATTTTGCGTTCAAAATCGGCTGGCGAGTCCGCGTAGCGGGCGAGCCAGACGGAACATTTTCCAACTGGCGGTGTGTATTTGAAAATATCCGAACCGATTTCATTAACGGGCTCGGCGGGCGGAAGGGCAAAGACCAAACCCCCCTTCCGCCCGCCT
>Ga0210051_1007031_pt1 | contig 10536 bp, 8 predicted proteins | sample CryGey092014_all_FD_185464 | JGI IMG/M metagenome (GOLD analysis project Ga0210051, IMG submission 185464) | Groundwater microbial communities from aquifer - Crystal Geyser CG23_combo_of_CG06-09_8/20/14_all (SPAdes) (version 2) | ecosystem: Environmental > Aquatic > Deep subsurface > Groundwater ...
ATTTTAGCAAGATTGGCTCGAGTGACGCCTTCCTTGGCGCGCTGTAACTGCCGTTGGGGATTAATAACCGCAATCACAAGCCCAGCCAAAATACCAATAATAGCAATAACAATTAAAAGCTCAATTAAGGTAAAACCATTTCCATTATTTGTCTTCATAGAGGGATGGCAACTACAGAAAACTAAGGTACCAGTTAATAAAACTCTCTCCAAAGATCAGCGATATTACAAGTCCAGCAATCAAAAAAGGACCAAAGGGAACGGTACTTTTTAATTTTTGGGCTCCCGTTACTACTAGTATCAAGCCAAAAACCGCCCCTGTCAAGAAGGAAAAAAAAAGCGCGACTATGACATTAGGCCACCCTGCAGTAAGACCAACCAAAAAAGCCAAATCGGCGTCGCCACGACCCATCGCCCGACCCTTAAAAGCCTTATGCAAAATCCAAAAAAACAAAAACGCGCAAGAGGCCGCAATCAAGTTGCATATTATCCCCCTTATCTCCCTTGTCCCCCCGATTTCCCCCGTTATCCAATAAACTAGGACCGCCAAAATCCCTACTACTATTACCTCTTGGTACACCACGCCGTATTTTATATCCGCAAAAAAGGTGACTATAAACACCCCAGCCAGACTTAAGATACTTAAGTAACCTAAGACACTTAAACTACTTAAGTTGCTTAAGTCGGAAAAACCCGCGATTAGGCCAAAACTTACTCCCGTAACCAATTCTACAGAAGGGTTAATCCAACCAATTGGCTTATCGCAGTAACGGCACTTTCCACCAAGGAGTACAAAAGAGAGCAGGGGAATAAGATCTTTCCAAGAAAGCGTATGTTTGCAATTATCGCAATGGGATCTACCAATTAAAATTTGTTCGCCACGGTAAAACCTATCAATTAAAAGATTTAAAAAAGACCCAGCAAAAATCCCAAAAATTCCAAACACTCCAAGCATTCCTAAAACCATAAGGAAAAAAGGACCAACCCCTCGACCTAAAGTCGAGGGGGCAGTAACAATATCAACTAAGGTCTAACTGTAAGATCCGTTCCAATTTCGTACCTAGTAGCGTTATTTCCACCATCCGTAGTGTACTTTAACTGATATTTCGTCGATTCAAATTGGCAGTTAACTTCGTATCCATTAGCTCCAGAACCATAAGTATAGTGTTGCACAGCTTCTTGCGGATCAACCGGAAGAGTGGCCAAGTATTTACCAAGGCCGGTTCCGTTAACTATGGTATAAGGAAGCCATCCCGTTCCATCTGTAGCCCTAGATCCAGTTTCCGATGTAGCTGTTATGGTATCAGAAAGTCTGATATCGCCATTAGCCAAAGCCAAATCGATGGCCTTTCTTATATTGTCCATATCGCTCATGCGGGTGGCATCTCTTGCCTCTGCCATCATTTGAGCAGGATTAATAGCAACCAAAACAACTCCGGTTAATATCGCGATTATTGCAATAACAACCAAAAGCTCGACCAAGGTAAACCCTTTGCGGGCAGTATCAACTAAACTCATAAACTTTATCACCTCCCATTTAATAAATCTCTCATAAACTATTCCGGGATACAAATGTGAGTTGTCCCCGTACCGCCCTTAACATCTTTATTTGCCAACGCCTTAAAAGAAGCCGACTCCGGTACAAAGCAGACATGAACCAAACTTTGAGCGTCTTGCGTAGCATAAAGCGACGCAAGATTCTTACGCGTAGTAAACTCCACCTTTACTTCGGCCTTGGAAACTAATTCAGCAAGCCAAGTCGCGCCATCCACTAGTGTTCCATTTGGAGCTGTCGTCCATGGGTATTTTTGAAATGTTGTATAGTATCTTTCCAAAGCGTTAAGAAGCTTGACTGAATCTGCCCTTTTTCCCGAATCGGTTGCTTTTCTAATCTGCTCTAAGGGATTAATTGCCGAAAGAATAGCCATTAATAGTATCCCAAGTATCACAATTACAATCAAAAGCTCGATAAGAGTAAATCCTCTTTTATTCATACATAATCACCTCTTCCGTCTTTTAACGATATACCTTTTAAAAGGATGATGTCAACTTATAAATCGGCGTAATAATTGAGATTATTAAAAGTCCTACCATAGCGCCAAGCCCCAGCATAATCAAAGGCTCCATAGCGGTAGTTAGATTTTCTACAATTCTGTCCACCTCCATTTCATAATACCGCGATACTTTGCTAAATACCTCGTCCATTTTTCCGGTTTCTTCGCCAACTGTTGACATCTGATAAACAAGTTCGGGAAAATTTTTGTCCCGTCTTAAAGCCTCGGATAAGGGCAGTCCTTTTTCCACCATTCCAGAAGCTTTTTTTAGACTATCGCGGATAATGGGACTGGACGCGGCCCCCGCCACAATATCAAGCGATTCCACAATGGCAACTCCCGAGGTTAAAAGTAAAGAAAGGGTCCGCGTAAATTCCGCCATCTGACTTTCGGTAGCAAGTTTTCCAAAAATTGGAAGCTTTGCCGAAATATGGGCCAGCATGTATTTTCCCGCTGTCGTTTTTTGATATTTTCCAAAAGAAAAAACAGCGCCAGCAGAAATCATAATAACTACCCACCACCTTTTAACCATAAAATCGGATATTCCAATCATAATTTTTGTAGGAAAGGGAAGCTCCACATTAAGCGATGTGTACATTTGGGTCAGTTTTGGAATAACGAAAACCATTATGATAACAAAAACACCAATCATTGCGATAGAAATTATCGCGGGATAGACCAAAGCTCCTTTTATTTTTCCTTTTAATTCCCGTTCTTTTTCCAAATTGTCGGAAAGCCGTAACATTACCTTATCCAAATTTCCGCTAGCCTCGCCGGCCTGCAACAGAGCAACATATGTCTTATCAAAAACAGTGGGAAATTTAGAAAGCGATACCGAAAGACTACTTCCAGACTCTACGCTTCTTTGCACCTCCTGCAATAATTTTTTAAGCGAAGACATTTTTGCCTGAAGATAAAGAATTTCTAAAGCTTGCGGAAGCCTTAATCCGGAAGAAAGCATCACCGAAAGTTGTGTTGTAAAAGTTACCTTGTCGTTTAAAGAAATCCGATCAAAAATACTACCAAAAAGCCCAAAGTAATTTGCTTGAGATTGCGCTTTTAAGGAAACTATGGAGTACTCTTTGCGAAGCAATATGCTGGCGGCGGCCTGTTCCGTTGCCGCTTCAACCATTCCGGAAACCTTGTCTCCGCTAGAATCCTTTGCTAAATATTTATACACCGGCATAGTTTTTGGAAAGAATTCTTACTAAATCGGCAGGATTGGGGGTATGTTTCTTGGCTTCGTCTACCGAAACCTTTCCTTTTATTACGAGATCGGCCAGCGATCTTTCCAAGGTTAACATTCCAAAATCGGAACTTGTTGCGATAATGTTATCTATTTGATGAGTTTTTCCTTCTCTAATTAAATTCCTTACCGCAGGGGTAGCAAGTAGTACTTCGCACGCGGGGGTTCTCCCCCCAGAAATCATGGGAATTAACCTTTGAGACAGTACCCCTTCCAAAATCATAGAAAGTTGAACCCGGATTTGATTTTGTTGTTTTTCGGGAAAAGCATCCACTATTCTATCTACGGCTTGCGCCGAACTATTTGTATGCAAAGTAGCAAACACCAAATGCCCCGTCTCGGCAATGGTAACGGCGGAAGCTATTGTCTCTGGATCGCGCATTTCACCAACTAAAAGAACATTAGGATCCTGCCGCAAAGAGGAACGGAGCGCCACTTCCCAAGAGAGCGTATCGGTATGCATTTCGCGTTGTTCAATAATGGATTTGTCGTTAGTAAAAACATATTCAATGGGATCTTCTATGGTAATAATTCTCTCCGCGCGAGTTTTATTAATATAATCAATCATGACGGCAAGAGTAGTGGACTTTCCCTGACCGGAAGGCCCAGTTACTAGTACCAACCCCTGAGGCAAACGGCAAAAATCCGTTAGAATTGCAGGAAGCGACAGATCGGTCAAAGAGGGAATTTTACTTGGGATTCTTCTTAAAGAAATGGCCAAGGTCCCTTTTTGAAAAAAAGCATTTACCCTAAAACGGGCAACATTTTCCGAGCTTATGGAAAAATCTATCTCTTTGTTAATTAAGAGAAGCTCCTTTTGCTCACTTGTTGTAAGACCAAAGATAATTTCCCGCATGGCGGAATCGGTAAGTGTGTCAAACGATTTATAAACCTGTAAGGCTCCATCCACGCGGTATACCGGAGATTCGCCGCAGGTTAAATGAATATCCGACGCATCAAGTTGAACAGCTTTTTTAAATAAATCTTCCGCTTTAAAATTCATAATTTACGACCTTGCAACCATTAATACTTCTTCTATAGTTGTAATTCCCTCGATTGATTTTAAAAATCCGTCTTGAACCAAGGTTATCATGCCTTCTTTTTTAGCGACTTCTTCAATTTCGCTTTCGGGCTTTTTTTCCAATATCATTTTGGAAACGCTATCCGTAATGGACATTACTTCAAAAATCCCAATCCGTCCGGAGTACCCCTGTTTTAAACATTTATCGCAACCCTTCCCCCGCGATAATATAATCTTGTCCGTAGCTTTTCCTGTATAAAGCTCACCCAACGCTTCGCGGATATCCTTGGCCACTTCTGGAGGAGCCTCATAGGTCTCCTTGCAGTAGGGACAAACTTTTCTTACAAGCCGTTGCGCTAAAACGGAAATAAGAGTAGAGGCCAAAAGAAAGTTTTCCACACCCATGTCCAATAGTCTTGGGATAGATCCTGCCGCAGAGTTGGTATGCAAAGTAGATAGGACAAGACGACCTACCAAAGAAGCATGAATAGCAAGCTCCGCCGTTTCTCCGTCACGGATTTCCCCAACCATAATGATATTTGGATCTTGGCGCAAAAAAGAACGGAGTACCGTGGCAAAAGATACGCCCGCGGCAGGATTAATCTGCACCTGATTAACTCCCTTTATTCTAATTTCCACAGGGTCTTCCACAGTGACAATATTAACGCGGAGTGAATTTATTTTGCTTAACGCGGTAGCCAGCGTTACAGTTTTTCCCGAACCGGTAGGCCCAGTAACCAGAATTATACCGTGCGGTTTTAAAAGGCTTTCCTCAAATCTTCTAAGAGCCAACCCCCTAAGTCCCAAATCTTTAAGCTGAATTATTTTACCCTCCTCTTTTAAAAGCCTAATCACAATTTTTTCCCCTTCCACCGTAGGTATGGAAGAAACACGCAAATCGGTCTCTTCTTCTCCCACTTTTACCTTAAATCTACCGTCTTGCGGCTTGCGTTTTTCATCAATCTTAAGACCGGCCAATATTTTTATCCGGGCGATTAAACTGTCATGAACGGATTTTGGGAGCGGGACCAGTTTTTCCTGAAGAATTCCGTCTATTCTAAAACGGATTCTGGTATTTTCCTCCTGTGGTTCTATGTGAATGTCTGAAGTTTTTGATTTTACCCCAAGTTCCAATATCGCGCTTAGAATTCGAGCAACTGGGGCATCTCTTACAACATCTTGCACTTTGCTTATATCCTTGATCTGCTCCTCCAATTTCGTTACCCCAACTTCCTCCAAAGCTCTAGAGACATCTTCCCCGATTACTTTCCCATATTGTGTTTCTATGGTTTTTAAAATTTCATCGCGCGATGCGATGTAGGGTTTTATGGAAAATCCTACTCTTTTTTCCAAAAATTCGATTGTTTCAAGATCCAACGGATCTGCCATTGCCACATCCAGCACTCCAGAAGCCATGGACATAGGAAAAACGGCGTATTTTTTGGCAACGCTTTCAGGAATAATGGCTAAAACTGCTTGTTCAACATTAAGATCGCCTAGCTCAGCACGCGGAACATCGTATAAGATACTTTTTGCTAGGATTAAATCGGATAATAGGGCAAACTTGCGGTCTAAAATAACCTCTTCAACAGACTTTCCGGTATTAACGCTTTCCAAACGAATAGCCGAAAGCTGATCAGCCGTTAAGATATTTTTCTCAAAAAGAATGTCTTCTATTTGTCTTTTCTTACTTTGCGACATTGGGCAGAATAAAACTACACTATTCTATTATTGTAGCACATAGTAGAATTTGTCCATGCAATCATTTTTAATTACCGGAGGCACAAAAAAAGAAAGGGACGAAAGAGCAAAAAAAGAAGGGCAAGTAGAAAATATCAACACCCGCCTAATGGAAATATCCGACTGCGAAAAGCAAACAATTGGAATTGAAAAGGTCCGGGAACTTAAAAAATTTCTGGAAACGAAATCGGGATTGTTGGGAAAAAAAGTCGTGATTATTCCGGAAGCTCAACATTTAACAATTCCTGCTCAAAACGCCCTACTTAAAACTTTAGAGGAACCACCCTCACGAACAATTATTATCCTTACTGCCCCAAATCGCGGTCTCCTCCTTGCAACAGTAGTGTCCCGTTGCAGTAATATAGATCTTAAACATACCGTAAAACCCATAGCGGAAGAAGGCTTTACACCGGTGTTTAAAAGCGACGCCGAGGTCTTGGATTTTTTTGCGGGAAATCCATCTATCTATAAATCGGTAGAGACTGCGGAGAATTTTATGGAGCAAAAAGAGGTGGCCCTTTCTAAAGAAAAAACTTGGAAAAACGCTCAAAGATTACAACTATTATACCGCTTTAAAGAATTTTTGTACTGTCCGGGCGCAAATATCCGCCTTATTTTAGAAAACATTTTCCTCGTTCCCCCCGAAGATGAGTTGTAGTAGAATGACCAAGTTGCCATGGCTAACCAAGATATCTACACAAAATATACCGCCGAACAAATCCAGATTTTAGAAGGATTGGATCCGGTAAGAAAACGCCCGGGAATGTACATCGGGTCTACCGATCAGACTGGTCTTCATCATCTTGTCACCGAAATCGTAAATAATGCCGTTGACGAAGGATTGGCAGGCTACGCCAATAAAATTACAGTCTTTTTTAAGGAAGATAACACCATCTCGGTAACCGACAATGGTCGAGGTATTCCCACAGATATTAAAAAAGAATACGGAAGATCGGCACTGGAATTAATGATGACAAAACTCCATTCCGGAGGAAAGTTTGGCGAAGGCGGGTACAAAATCGCAGGCGGACTCCATGGTGTTGGACTTTCGGTAACAAACGCTCTTTCCGATTATTTTTTAATTGGGGTAAAAAGAGGAAAACAATTGTTTGTTCAAAGATACACCGATGGTGTACCTGACGCGGATGTTAAGACAGTCACCCCCGAAGAATTTTTAAAGTGGTTTCCCGACGAAAGTCCCTATCTACAAAGCGAGGAGTCTGGTTCTATCTTTCTTTTTCACCCCAGTAAAAAATATCTGGACACTATCGAGGTAAATCCAAAATTCTTATCCGCTCAATTTAGAGAATACGCCTTTTTAACTTCCGGCCTTAAATTTCTTATCTTTAACCAAAAAAGCGGGGATAGAAAATCATATTACTTTGAGGGCGGAATAAAAACTTTTGCCGCGGCCTTAAACAAAAATAAAATTAGGATTAACGATACTCCCTTTTATTTTCACGGTTCCCGAGACGGAATTGATGTTGAGATAGCCTTGCAGTACAACGATTCCTATGCCGAAACCGTTTTGTGTTTTGCAAATAACATCAGGAACCCCGACGGGGGATCCCATTTAACGGGGTTTAGGGGAGGTCTAACAAAATCCTTAAACGATTACGCTAAAAAAAACAACTTTGTTAAAGACAGCGACGAACCGCTTTCTGGAGACGATGTAAGAGAAGGTTTAACTGCTGTAATTTCTGTAAAGCTTGAAAATACAAAGTTGCAATTTGAAGGACAAACAAAAAATAAATTGGGAAACGCCGAGGTAAGACCTGTTGTAGAAAGTTTATTTAAGGAAAATTTTGATATCTTTCTTTTGGAAAATCCCAAAGACGCGGGCAATATATTGGAAAAGAATTTTCTTGCCGCAAAAGCCCGAAAAGCCGCTAAGGCCGCTAGAGAAAGCGTTATCCGTAAAGGGGCGCTGGAAGGAAGTATATTACCCGGAAAATTAGCTGACTGCCGCGAAAAAGATCCGGCTAAAGCGGAAATATTTATTGTGGAAGGAGACTCCGCGGGAGGTTCGGCCAAACAAGGAAGAGACAGAGAAACTCAAGCAGTACTTCCATTATGGGGAAAGGTACTAAATACCGAGAGGGCCCGAATTGACCAGATAATTAAATCCGATAAATTTAAAACCTTTATTTCAGCACTCGGAGCTGGAATCGGGGACCAATTAAATGTGGATAAACTCCGCTACCACAAAATAATAATCATGACCGATGCCGATGTTGATGGTTCTCACATTAAAACACTTCACCTGACATTTTTATTTAGACATCTTAAACCGTTGGTGGAGAAGGGGTATGTTTATGCCGCAATGCCACCCCTATATAAGGCCACTTGGGGAAAAGAGAAAAAATACTTAACCGACGATGAGGAGAAAGATAAATTTGTTAAGGAAATGATCGGAAAAAATGTTACTATTCAAAGATTTAAGGGTTTAGGAGAAATGAACGCAGAGGAACTTTGGGAAACTACTATGAACCCGGCAACCCGCCATCTGCGACAAATAATAATTGATGACGAAGCTCTTGCTGATCAAGTATTTGCTATGTTAATGGGCGAGGAAGTATTGCCTCGCAAAAAGTTTATTCAGGCCAACGCCTCCAATGCCGAGGTAGACGCCTAAATATTATGATTTTATTATATGCTGTCTTGGGATCCTCTCTTCTTGCCATCGCTTATGCCGTATATTTGGCTCGATATGTCCTCTTAAAACCTCAAGGTACCGCACGGATGCAGGAGATCGCGGGGTTTATTAGAGAAGGAGCTAATGCCTATCTAAAGAGGCAGTTTAAAACCTTGGTTCCGCTTATTCTTATTATTTTTGTACTGCTTTTGGCAACATCTCCAAACAAAGATATTGCTATCGGAAGATCGTTGGCTTTTTTAATGGGCGCGGTCTTTAGCGCCTCTATCGGCGCTTTTGGTATGAATATTGCTACCCGCGCTAATGTAAGAGTAGCAAACGCGGCCCAGCATTCTTTTAAAGAAGCGCTCTCTATCGCTTTTAAAGCAGGTTCTACTACAGGAATGTTGACTGTGGGACTGGGGCTTTTGGGCGCTACGGTAATTTACCTTATTTACAAGGATCAGGCGACGCAGGTTTTGATCGGGTTTGGATTTGGAGGATCACTCTTAGCTTTTTTTATGAGGGTGGGCGGAGGAATTTATACAAAAGCCGCTGATGTAGGAGCCGACCTAGTTGGAAAAGTAGAAAAAGGAATCCCCGAAGACGATCCAAGAAATGCTGCAGTAATTGCTGATCTTGTAGGAGACAATGTTGGTGACTGCGCCGGAATGGCCGCAGATATCTTTGAAAGCTACGAAGTGACACTTGTCGCCGCAATAATTTTAGGTTCCGTTTCTTTTGGACTTCCGGGGGTAATTTTTCCTCTTCTAGTCCGAGCATTGGGAATTTTTGCCTCGGGAATTGGGATCTTAACGGTTAAGGGCGATGAAAAGAAAAAGGACGGTATGACGGCAATTAGAAAAGGTTTTTTGATCGCGGCTGCTCTTTCTATTATCGGATTTTATGCCCTTGCCAATTATTATTCTCATGAAATTAGATTTTTTTACGCAACTACCGGCGGGCTAATACTTGCCGTGGTTGTGTATTACATTACCGAGTACTTTACTTCTTCCAAACATAAACCGGTTCTTGAGATTGCGAAATCCTCACTAACTGGCCCCGCGACCACAATTTTATCTGGGCTTGTTGTAGGGTACGAGTCCAGCGTTTATTCCGTCTTGGCAATCGCCGGAGCTATTTTGACTTCCGTCGTAATATTTTACGGCGATCCTCAAGCTACCGCTTATGGCATTGCGTTAGCCGGAATGGGCATGCTAACCACAACAGGCATTATTGTTAGCATGGATTCTTTTGGACCTATCGCCGACAACGCACAAGGCATTGCCGAAATGAGTGGGATGGATAAAGGAATGGACATTTTAGACAGGCTTGACTCTGTAGGAAATACCACCAAAGCTGCAACCAAAGGATTTGCAATCGGAAGCGCCGTGGTTGCCGCAACATCTCTTTTTGAATCCTTTGTCGCAGATACCGGAATTTTGGGAATCGAACTTACCAAACCCGAAGTGTTTGTTGGCGTTTTAATTGGCGCTTCGGTTCCTTTTCTTGTGTCATCCATGACAATTCTTGCAGTTTCACGCGCCGCGTACACAATAGTTAACGAAGTTAGAAGGCAATTTAAAGAAATAAAAGGGATTATGGAAGGAAAAGCAAAACCGGAATACGATAAAGTCGTCACAATCTGCACCACAACCGCTATTAAAGAACTCGTTAATCCGGGAATTATTGCCATTTCTTTTCCTATCGCCTTGGGATTTTTACTGCGAGAAGAGGCCTTAGGCGGATTTTTGGTGGGAATTATTGTTACCGGTCAACTTTTGGCGGTATTTATGAGCAACGCCGGAGGAGCTTGGGATAATGCTAAAAAAGCAATCGAG
>Ga0210051_1007032_pt1 | contig 10534 bp, 7 predicted proteins | sample CryGey092014_all_FD_185464 | JGI IMG/M metagenome (GOLD analysis project Ga0210051, IMG submission 185464) | Groundwater microbial communities from aquifer - Crystal Geyser CG23_combo_of_CG06-09_8/20/14_all (SPAdes) (version 2) | ecosystem: Environmental > Aquatic > Deep subsurface > Groundwater ...
TTATTTCAGGATTATCAGTTTTTGAGGTAAACTTCACCGCATTTCTAATTAGATTTGCCCACACTTGCGTAAGCAAAACCTTATCGCACTTTACTTCTGGCAGTTTAGAGATATTGATAGAAGCATTTTGCTTGGTTATTTCGTTTTTTATTTCTGCAATAATTGGTTTTATTACCTCTTTCATATCCACGAAAATATCAGGTATGTTTGCTTTTGCAACCCTGGCATAGGTTAGCAAATCTTCGATGAGCTTATTCATATTTTCTGCATTATCGCTCACTTTATTCAACAGGCGTAAGGTTTCTGCATCTAATTTTTCTGAATCTTCTAAAAGAATTTTCGAAAAACCGTTGATGGCTCTCAAAGGCGAACGCAAATCGTGAGAAACAGAATAAGAAAAGGCTTCCATATCGGCATAAGCAGATTCTAGCTGAGCAGTACGGATTTTTACCTTTTGTTCGAGAGTTTCGTTGAGTTTTATAATTTCTGCTTCTGCTTGCTTACGCAAAACAACTTTCCATACCACATCCATCAACAAAGACAATTGAATGGTATCAATCTCGGTATAATCGCTTTCTTTGTTGGCAACACCAACTACACCCACTATTTGCTTGTTACTAATTACAGGAATGGTTAAAAATTTATGAAGCATCGCATGTCCTTCCGGATAGCCTTTTTTAAGCGGATGAGCAGCTTGAAAATTGTTAACTACAATCGGTTTTCTTTGGCGTACGGCTTCTCCCCATATTTCTGTTTTTTCGAGTTGGTAAATTGCTGGCGGTTCAGTAATTGTACATTCTTTCATTACCCCCTCTGACCAAGTATTCAAAATAAACTCTTTTTTCTCTTCGCTATAATGGTAGATATAACCAATTTTACTTTGGGTAAGTTCCAAAGCCATGGTCAATGCATAATCTAAATATTCCTGAATGCTACTTGCAGGGTGTTGCAAGATATCAACCAAGAGTTTTAAACGATTTTCGTTGAGTTTTATTTCTTCTTCTGCCTGCTTACGTTCAGTGATATCAATCATTCCCGTTATAAAATAAAGCGGATTGTTTTCTTTATCTCTTTGTAGTGTTGTGCTAATATCAACCCATACGATATTTCCATTTTTGTGAATATATCTTTTTTCCCAGCTTGCAGAATCCTGAGCCCCTGAAATCACTGTATTTATTATGTTTTGGTCCCTCTCAATATCATCGGGATGGGTTATCTGCTGCCATTTTAGGTTCGCTAATTCTTCTTCTGAATAGCCTAATATTTGTTTGAATGCTTTATTGGTTTTCAATTTTCCATCTATAGAAGTCATTGACTTGCCCACCATTGAATTTTCAAAAAAAATTCTAAATTTTTCTTCGCTTTCTTTTAGATTAGTTTCAGCTTGCAATCGTTCTGTAATATCCTGTATAATGGGTAAAAAATACAATGGTTTGTTGTTTTCATCCCTCACCATATACATAGTGATTTCTCCCCAGAACATACTACCATCTTTTCGCAAATAGCGTTTTTGCATTTTAGCTGATTTTATTGTACCCTCCAACAATTGTTTCAATTCAGCCATGCCAACATCAACATCTTCGGGATAAGTTACATCGGCTATTGATTTTCCTATCAGTTCGCTTTCATTATAACCCAAGTAATTTGCAAATGTAGCATTGCATCGGATAAAATGTTTGTCCAGTCCAACAATAACGGCTCCAATGGGTGATTGGTCAAAGGTAGAGCGGAAACGGGCTTCGCTTTCTTTAATTGCTTTTTCTGCTTTCTTTCGTTCGGTAATATCTATTCCCACGCCTACAAAGTATTTTTTGCCGTTCATAACCAACTTAGAGCCGTTAAAAAACATCTGCAATATTTTACCATTCTTAATCCGCATAGGAGCTTCTACTTCTCCATAACCTTTTGAAAAAACATCGTTAATTGCTGATTTAACCCTATCGATATCAGATTGATCATCGTACCAACTTAATGGATTCATACCATACAATTCTTCTGATGAATAACCAGTCATCTCTTCGTGTTTTTTATTATGTCTGATATGTGTTCCAAATTCGTCGTAAACGTAAAGCATTCCAGGAATACTTTCAACTATTGCATCTGTAAACGCTTTTTCACCAAGTAATTGCTCATTCGTACTTTGCAATTCAATATTTCGCTGTTTTACCTTTTCTTCCAAAGAAACATTCTGTTTTGCAAGCTGTTCATTCATACTTTTTATTTCTTCATTTTGCTGCTCTATGTTCTGGTACGATTTTTTGAGTTCCTCTATGGTTCGCCCAAACAGTTCTTCTTCTCGGTATGCTTTTGGAGTAGTTTGTTCTGTTTGTCCCGATAAAAGAGCTTTTGCATCCCTTGCAAATGTTTGAATTGGTTTCGAAATGCTTTTTGAAAGATAATAAGCAAGGTAAAATATGAGGATAGAGGCTATAAGCAATATTAGTACAGAAATGAAAAAAGATTTATTTGCTGCTTTTATTGTAGTCTTGAACGTGCTATCAGCTTTTTTTTCAGCAAAATCTAATATCTTATTTGTATTGTATAAGGTTTTATTAAATTGCAAGCGGGTCGAATTTTTTTATAATTTGAAGATGCTATCAATTTTATTTTCTCTTTTATAATCAAATATGCGGTCTTCTGTCTTTTTTAATTCCAGATAACAATTGTAAGTAGTATCTATATCATTTTTATTACCTAAAAAATTCGCATAAATAATCTTGAATTCTCTTTTTATAATGCTATCTAATATTTCTCTTTCAATTATTAAACTGTCTAATTGATGATTATTATTCACATACATTACATCTCTAGTTCTGAGTAAACTCTCATATATCTTTATATTTATATTCTTGATGGTATTGCTTACCTTAAAGGGATGTTCGTATAAAAGCTTGGTGTTTTGGCTTATATTTCGAATCTGAAAAATAAGGAAAAGCGTGGCAAGCAACATAATGGTAAACACTGCCAGAAAACCGAGGCAAATTTGAGTTTTAATGCTTGTTTTTTTCATAATATTTCAATTTGTGTGTATTATGGAACGCTGATGACGTTGGAACGCTGATGACGCTGATGCTTCGCAACGCAGATAAAAGCGGATTTTTTTATCCGTGTTTCATCCGCGTTCTAATCTGCGTTATCCGCGTTCTATTTTTTACCTGTGTTCATCCGCGTTCCATTTTTTAATATTTTGCATTTTTATTTTAGATTTTTAATTGAACGCTAATACCGCTGATGCTTCGCAACGCAAATACTCGCTGATTTTATATCTGTTTTCATCCGCGACCGAAGATCTGCGTCATCAGCGTTCCATAAAAGATCATTTGTATCATAAGCAATCTGCGTCATCTGCGTTCCATTAATTTAAATAGGTAATGTAAAATAAAAGCTTGCTCCTTCGCTTTCTATGCTTTCTGCCCATACTCTGCCTCCATGCCTGTCGATGGCTTTTTTTACAATCGCCAATCCAATGCCAGTGCCTTCAAACTCATCCGAGGAATGCAAACGCTGGAATACGCCAAACAATTTATCTACATACTGCATATCAAACCCAACCCCATTGTCTTTTATAAAATAAATTATTTCGTTTTGTTCTTTCAAACAGCCTATTTCAATCAATGGGTGCTCTTTTTTAAATGAAAATTTAATGGCATTTCTAATTAAATTAGTCCATACTTGGTTGAGCAGCGTTTTATCGCCCGAAACATTTGCCAAATCACCTATTTTAATTACGGTATGTTTGCAATTTGTTTCCTTTTTTATTTGTGTAACAATCGACTGCACCATCTCTTTCATTGATATAGGAACCGTCGCAATGTTAGCTCGTCCCACTCTTGAAAAAGCAAGCAAGTCTTCGATGAGTTTGCTCATATTGCTCGAACTTTGCGAAATAACATTTAAAAGTCGCAGTGCTTCGGGGTCTATGTCGCTATAGTCTTGCAACAACATTTTCGAGAAGCCATCAATGGCTCTGAGCGGAGCACGCAAATCATGCGATACCGAGTAAGTGAAAGCTTCCATTTCGTTATATGCACCTTCTAATTGGGCAGTGCGGAGCTTAACTCTACGTTCTAACTCTTCATTTACATGTTTGATTGCTTCTTCCATCTGTTTGCGTTCGGTGACCTCTGTAACCACATGGACAATGCCCACTATTTGCTCATTTTCATCAAACATAGGGACAACAGTTACTTCTAACCAACGGTTTTTTTCTTGCATAATAAACATCTCGCGTTTGTGAGATTCTTTTAAACACAAGACAGGGCATTCTTTAATAGGTTCATTGGTTCGGTGCATCACTTCCCAACAAAAACGACCATGCATCTCTGCTTCTTTCATTTCTAATAACTTTTCGGAAGCTTTGTTGCATCTTATAATTTTTCCATCAGTTCCCATAATCCATATTGCATCGCTCACCGAATTGAAAGTAGCCTGCCATTCTTTGCCAATGGCTGCAATTTTTTCTTCAGCTTCTTTGCGTTCAGAAATATCAATCACAAGTCCGGTTATTTTAAGAGGTTTTTCTTCAGCATCTTTTTTAACAATAGAACCAATGTCATAGAACCATTTGTATTTACCCGATTTGCTCAGAATTCGGTATTCCACTTCATATTTATCTACTTTGCCTTCTAGGTGCTTTCCCATAGCCTGCATTGCTTTGGGATAATCTTCGGGATGCAGCAATTTGGTGAAATCTGTGTAATGTTTAAACAATTCTGGTGCATAACCCAACATTTCCGCCTTTCGTTTCTCAAAAATAACATTTCCGGTAGCAATATCCATTTCCCACCAAGCCATATTGGCTGTTTTCATAGCAAGTTCGAGCCTTGTGTTGTTTTCTTTGAGTTTGTTTTCGGCTTTTTTCCGTTCGGTAATATCTTGCAAAATTCCTTCGTGTCTAATCACTTCCCCCTTTTCATTTTTGATATACCAGCCGCTGTCAGCTACCCAAATAGGCGAACCGTCTTTCTTTTTCATTTGCAATTCGGAGTGCTTGTCGTTTCCTGCTTCGGGGTAAGTATTTCCTCTATCTTCGGGTTTAAAATACAGTTCTTTCTTAATGTCTATGGCAAGCATTTCTTCTACAGATTGATATCCAAACATTTTTACCATCGCAGGATTCACATTTAAAAACCTCCCATCCGTGGTACTTTGATAAACCCCTTCGGACATATTGTTTACCAAATCGGTATAACGTTGTTCGTTTTTTATAACTTTTTCTTCAAATTTTTTCTTTTCTGTAATGTCATTGATTACAGCTAAAAACACCTCTTTCTCTTCTTGTTTGCTAAGATGAAGGTAAACTTCAACAGGATAAGTAGTGCCATTTTTTCTACGATGGGCAGTTTCAAAAGAAATCATTTTTGTTGTTCCTGTTTTTAAAGGTTCGAGCAGTTTGTCAAAAGAACTTTTTGTGTATTCTGGTTTTATATCTATCGGTGTAAGTTCCTTTATTTCCGAAAGGCTGTAGCCTAGGTTATTTATTGCACCTTGATTTAAATATTTGAATTGATAGGTGTTCACATCGAAAACATAGATTTCGTTGCTGCTATTTTGAATGATGTTGAGAAATTTATTTTTTTCATTTTCGGCTTGTTTGCGTTCGGTGATGTCGGATATAAATCCTTCAATAGCAATAAGGTTTTCTTTATCATAAACCCCCCGACCACGCTCCCAAACCCATTTTTGTTGTTTGTCTCGTGTGCAAACTCTATATTCAACCGTGTAAGTCTCTTTGTTTTTAACACTCGTCTGAATTTTCTACCAAACCATTAAACGGTCTTCTTCTACAATAATAGAGTTGTAAGAACGAACAATGTTTCCAATAAAATCGTTGGATGAATATCCCGTTAATTCAAAAATGCCATTGCTCATATATTCCATTGTCCAATCTCTATCGTTGAGGCAACGAAAGGCAACTCCTCTCAAATTGTTTACAAGTAAATTGATTTTGTTATTGCTTTCTTTTATTGCCTCTTCGGCTTGTTTCCGCTCATTAATATTGTTTATAAATGATTGATAAGTGCCATTCGGCAATTGTTTAGAATTTATTTCAATAAAAACAACGGTACCATCTTTTCTTTTTATCTTTCTTTCTGTTTTGATGGTTTTTCCTTGATCTAACAAATCATACTTCAATGGGGTGTTAATTAAATCTTCTTCTAAAAATAAATCTTTGAGATTCATTTTTAAAAGCTCGTCTTCATTGTAGGCTGTTAGCTCACAAGCCGCTTGATTTACTAAAATTACATTTCCTTGAGCATCACCCTGAAAAAAAGCTTCAGAAGCATCATCAATAAACATACGGTATTTCTCTTCGCTTTTGAGAAGTTCCTCTGTGACTTGCCTCTGCGCAGTAATATCGCGTTCTATAAATAAAATGCCAGTAGTTTTAGCATTTGCATCCGTTAACAATGTAGCATTTACCTCCACATAAAAAGTACTCTTATCTTTTCTTAAACCAATATATTCGGGCACATGGGGTTCTGTTTTACCAGAAATTAATTTTTGAAAATTATCTTTCAATAAAGCCCTATGCTCCATTACAATAAAATCAAACATAGATTTGCCAATCAATTGAGAGAATTCATCTTTATTAAAACCATACATTGCAATTAATTTATCGGAACAATAAATCACTTCTCCTTTTAAATTTACTATTCCAATACCATCTGGTGAAGCAGCAATAATAGCCTCCCATCTTTGGTTAATTTGATTGATTACATCATCGTTTATCTTGCAATTGATTGTGATGTCTAATTTATTGTTGTCTTTTTTCATGGTGTTATTTGTTTAATTGGAACGCTGATGACGGTGGCTGATGACGATGGAACGCTGATGAAGCTGATGCAAATGCAACGCGGATAAGAGCGGATTTTTTCAATCTGCGAAAATCTACGTTCGAAGATCTGCGTCATTCGTGTTCCCTAAAAATAAAACATGGAACGCTGATGAAGCTGATGCAAATGCAACGCGGATAAGAGCGGATTTTTTCAATCTGCGAAAATCTACGTTCGAAGATCTGCGTCATTCGTGTTCCATTTTTTACCTGTGTTCATTCGCGTTCCATTTTTAACACATTGCATTTTATTTTAAATTTTTTCTTGAATTTTCATACACTTTCCTGATAAACTCTGGTTTTTTGCCAAAGTTCAATAGTAAACCAACTTCCATATTTGTACCTTTAAGATAATTAATCAATTGAAATTCGAACTCTTTTACGAGGCAATTTGTAGCTTTCAGTTCTAAAATAACCAATTCATTAACAATAATGTCAGCGTAATAATCGCCAACTTCATTGCCCTTATAAAATACTTTAATCTGCTTCTGTGCTTCTGCCTGAAATCCTCTTGCTTTTAATTCAATCATTAATGAATTCTGATATACTTTTTCCAGAAAGCCATAACCTAATTCATTGTAAACATCATAAAAGGCTTTTAGTATTTTATCGGTTAATTCTTTGTGTAATAATTCCATATTGTTACTTTTTCGTTTGTTTTGGTAGTACATTGGAACGCGGATTAAACGGATGCAAGCATCGCAGATAAAAGCGGATTTTTTTAAATCAGCGAAAATCTACGTTCCATTTTTTGTCTGTGTTCATCTGCGTTCCATTTTTTTCTTGGTTTTTTATTCTATTTTTTTCATTCTGCTTCTAATTTTTTGGCTACAGAAATACTAATAAATGGAATTATCAAGCCTTTATGCCAACAATGGGAAACTCATTAATATCTATTTTGTTAGATATTTTCTTTTTTATTGGTACAACTGGCTTTAGTTTATTGGTTTTCATAAAAATTATTTTAATATTTAAACTCTCTTTGGTAGGGTTTTATTTGTAAAAGTACAGAATAAATAAAAGAATTCAAAATATTTTCAATAACTATTTTCCCTTTCTAATCAATGCCTAAAGTAGAGATTGCTGAATGATTAAAAAAGCAACGATAATAGAAAAAAATGAAGTTGATAACCCACATAATTGGAAAGAGTAAAACACAAAGTTTCCTGTTTAATCATTCCCTATGGAAATCGTTGCAAGAAGTGAAGAAATCAATATCTTGTACATGGAATCCCTTTTCTGTTCACTTGTTTACCCGTTCAATTGTTTAGAATGAGTTTTTTATTAACTATTTGATTATTTGTAGTAATTTTAACAGTATAAACTCCTTTATTCATATAGCTTATATCAATTTGTATGTTTACCACATTATTTGTTTTTTTTGACAATATCATTTTTCCTTGCATATTGTAAATTTCTATTTCAGCGTCTTTTACTACTGAAGGGAAGAAAATAGATACAATCCCTGAAGTGGGGTTTGGCTGTATGCTAATGAATGAGGTTTGGGTAAAAGTGTTGGTTCCAGTTAAGGCATTAAAAGTTATTTCTATGGTGTCAATATCTACACAATTGTTGCTGTTAGTAACTGTAACGCTTATTTCGTGTGTTCCCAATCCCAGTAGGGCAAAATCTATTGTTACAATTCTTCCGTTTAATGAAGGATTAGACCAGATGAAATTGCTTCCAGCTCCTGCATCTAAGGTGATGCTTTGGTTTTCTGAAAGAATGGTGTCGTTTCCTAATTTTACATCAGGGTTGTTATATATTGATAAGGATGCTGCATCTGAAAAAGCACTAGGATTGCAAACCCCACTCACTTTGCATCTATATGCATAATCATTCATAATGCTTGTAGCAGAAGCAATGTTTAATATATTTGAAAATGCACCACTATAAACATTGTTATTCGTAATATTAATAAACCCAGAACCTTCGTTTATTTGCCATTGATAATTAATAGCAGTACCATTAGCATTAATAGCGAAACTTGTATTTTCACCTTCACAAACAGAAGAAGACATTGGTTGAGATATTATTGAAGGTGATGAAAAAATGGTTAAATGAGCATTATTACTAGTTGCATTACCATAATCATTTGCAACAAAGCAGCGATAAAGAAAGTTATTCATAGTTGCTGCTGCAGTTGCTATGCTTAAGGTTGAAGTAGTTGTTCCATTGTAAATTTCGCTATCAGTTAAAGTTTTCCAAATAGTATCGTATTCTTGCCATTGATAAGTTGTGGCATTGGTTGCGGATATTGCAAAAATAGCAAGTGAATTAGCACATATATTAATATCATAAGGATGAGCGGAAATTGTGGGAACAGCGGCGGCAGTTACATTGCAATAATCGCTTGCACTTCCTATGAGGTCTGTTGCGTTTAATGTAATTTTTGCTGTTGTGCCAAGTGCTGTTCCAATTGGGCAGCTAATACTGAGATTAACGGTTTGTATCGAATTTGCTGGTAAAAAATAAGGAGAGCTAGGTGAAATTATTGAAACCGACCATCCACTGATGTCTATTGATGCTGATAAATTAACCGTTGTGGGCGAAGAGGTACGATTTTGTATTGTAAAATCTAAATTTATAGTGCTATCTGGAACTATTTGTTCTGATGGGGGAGCAGTTACAACAATATTGGGTAACAAATTAGCATTAAACTTTTCAAGAGCCTGAATGGTCCATGTTTTACCTGACGCAAGACTTGGCGTGCGATATTCTAAAGCCATTCCATTGTCAGTTTCTTCATTTTCGTCAATTATGTTGGTTAAAGCATTGGCAATGATGTTTTGATACACCGCATAATAATTCTGACTTTCAAAAGCATAAGGCATTGTGATGCCCTGCATATCTAATTTTTGCAAATTGCCTGCAATTGTTTTTTTTACCCCAACGATATTTTCATTTGAAAAATATAAACCAGCTCCATAATCATCTCCTTGCAAATAGGTATCTCCACCTGAAAAAAATCTAAGATCATTGATGGTAGTGCCAGATATATTGGTTATTTCCCAAGTATAATAAATAATAGTAGAACCAGCGGGATAATAGGTAGTTTGTTTAATTCGTAATGTTTCGTTTTTTTCTAAAATTAGTTCGTTGGTATTGGCATCCACATTGGTATTGCTAATAGTTGTAAAAACATTAGAAGCCCCAACAAAATAGGAACCGTCGCCACTGAATGTTTCCCCATTGGCAAATAACCAAATACTCTTGCTGCTATTGCCATACCATTGTTTAATCCAAGAACCAGAAATGTAACGATTAACTTGCATATTTGCATTGTCATAAATAAAAACCTGAAGAGTTCCTTCAGACGCAATGCCTCCAAGTTTATGAACCGATTTACTTGAATTTATGCTTAAATCCTTTTTTTCTTGTGCCATTGCACCATTAATACTAATAAAAGTAATTATTAGTAATAAAAGTTTAAGTGTTTTCATCTTTTTATTTCTTTTGTTTGGAATAGTATCGCAAAATTGATAAAGTAAAATTATAACCAAATGCAAATAATTTATATAGTAGAATTTGTGAAATAGGTAAGTATAAATACTTAAGAAGTTTGTATAATGCAGCAGGGCTAAGCAATTATTTGCCTAGCCCTGCTGCATTATTTTATATTAAAGGAATATTAGTTTACAATGAGCTTTTTATTTACTATTTGATTATTAGAAATAATTTTAACCGTATATGCTCCCT
>Ga0210051_1007037_pt1 | contig 10532 bp, 11 predicted proteins | sample CryGey092014_all_FD_185464 | JGI IMG/M metagenome (GOLD analysis project Ga0210051, IMG submission 185464) | Groundwater microbial communities from aquifer - Crystal Geyser CG23_combo_of_CG06-09_8/20/14_all (SPAdes) (version 2) | ecosystem: Environmental > Aquatic > Deep subsurface > Groundwater...
TAACAAAAAAATAGACTGCTTGTGGATAACTTTTGACATTTTTTTTCTGCCACGAAAATCTTCTATTACAGAGCCTTAACACAAGTTGTCTGAAAAAGCGCCACATCATCCGGCGTAATATCGGCGCTTTGGTTGATTAGCTTCGGATACATGATGGCAGATTGATTTTGCGCGTGTCCTAATCCCAGGGCATGACCCATTTCATGAATAAGCACCGCTAGCAAATCTTTGTCATCCGCAAACTGAAAAATGTCGATTGATTTTTAATATCTTTGAATTGCTGATCTAAATCTTTTTTTTGTTGAGTAATTTTATCATAATCGCTGCCAGATGCGCCGCCTTGGCTGTTCCAATAGGAAACATTTTGATTGTATGTATTCAAATCTTTTTGATATTAATTAACGGCGTCATTGTAATCACCTTTAGCCTTCTCAAATTTAACCGAATCAGAATTGAAAGAACTTTTTTTCTGCTCAAGTTGTGCCGCCAATGATTCATAATTATCTAGAGATTGATCAATCCTTTGCTTGCCGGAAAAAATGTCAGCATCAATTTGTTTTAAATCTTCTATCGTCGCTTGGCGGCTGTCAAAAAGCAAACTAACTTTCACACGGCCATCGGTTTTCATTGCAAAAACATCGCGTCCCAGCGCGCTTTCCCATTTCTGCTCCGCCTCTTGCATCATCGCCATAAATTTTTCCTGCGACACGCCAAACTTTGGATCAACGGTGCCCACAGAATAGGTCACGGGTATATCGCATTTATACAGCGACAGCGGATTATATTTCATCACCAGCGCCCGATTACGCACCACAAAAAGTCCCATGGAAAAAACAAGAAGAACTACTAAAATAATTTTTCGTATTATTCCGTGCATATATTATATTATACTTTATTAAAACATTTTTGCGCAAATTAAAAGAGGGGCTCGAATCGCGGTCGAATTCCCCTCCTTGTTTTACCCCCACTTGTTTTCAGATGGCCTCGCAGTGCATAACAAAAATTTCATGCATAACCGCCCGATATTCAGCAATCCACTCCTGATACTGCTTGCATACTTTATTTTCAATACACTCTTCACCGCTTATTCCCATTAAAGCTGTTGGACACCCTGAGCACGGATCCTGGTTCATGTTTTTCATAAGCCCCCCCTCATTGAGATTTACTGGGATTTATCTGCTTTACTACGCCGAGAATAATTACAATTTTTTATAATCACACTCGACATAACAATTTATTTTTCAAAGAACAAAAAAACCGACCTTTTCGCCGGGTTAGACTTTTCAGTTTCGTAATTATCTATTGATGTGAAACTTTACCCAGCGAAAAATGACTCAAAAGAATGAGTTACAGAATGAGCACTAATTTTTTCGCTGAATTATTCATACCGGCATTATCGTGCATATAATCGCTTCTGTCAAACTCGACTTGTGGATGACTAAAAAAGACTGGGAAGTTTTCCCAGTCTTTTTATAATCCGCTTTATTTTATTCCAGAATGCCATCGATATTAACATCATACAAAATCGCTTCTTGAATGTGCCGATATTCCAAAATTTCATCCGCAGAAAACCAAATCGGAATTTCTTTTTCAGCCTCTTCCACATTTCCAGAAGCATGCAACAAATTACGCACGCTTCGCTGGTCAACATCAGCCAAAGCATAGGTGTCCAGGGTAAAATCACTGCGAATTGAACCAACATCGGCAGTCAATGGTTCCGTGCTGCCAGTGATTTTTCTCACGAGAGCACACGCCTGATTCCCTTGCCAAACCATGGCCACAACCGGTCCCGCGCTTAAATATTTAGCGTTCGCCATCATCACTGCTTTGCCATTTTCCATGTTAGTCGCATACGGAGATTGCAAGCCTTTCTTTTCATAAGAAGCCCTGGCTTTTCGACCAACTTCTTCCAGCCACGCATCACCACCAACTTCATAATAGTGTTTCACGGCTTTTTCCTCAGTTGCAATTGTGGTTTTCATCGCCACCAACTTCAAACCAACGCGCTCATAGCGCCGAATAATTTCACCGACGAGTGATCTTTGGATTCCATCTGGTTTGATGATCACCAGTGTCTTTTCTTTGCTTGGATGATTTCCCATAGTTTTAAAATTTAAATACTTTATTACTAATACCTAGATTATCACATCATCAAAAAAACATCAAGCATCTGCTCAATTAAATAAATTTAATCTGTCAGCATTTGGCATTTGGCATTTAGATTTTGACATTTATAGGTGATATCTCCTTTCTCATCGGTTCTGACAATATTTATTTTATGCGTTCGCAATCTGTCCAAAACATCCGACGATGGATGGCCATAGCGATTATTTTTACCAACAGAAATGATGGCCCAATCCGGACGAACTTTTTCCAAAAATTCGTTGGAAGTCGAATATTTGGATCCATGATGTCCAACTTTCAAAACTTTGGCAGACAAATCTGTGCCATCTTGAATCAGTTTTAGTTCTTCTGTGCTTGGCAAGTCACCAGTGAACAAAAAAGAATTTTGTCCAAAAACCAATTTCGCCACGATACTATACATATTTGTATCTTTCACAACCTCTACCGGCAATTGATCCTGCGGACTCAAAATATTTAATTCAGCTTGATCTAATTTTATTTTTGCGCCTGCTCGGCCTTCTATTTTGGCAATGTTTTTCCCCGCCATTATTTCTTCCAATTTTTTGTAGACCTGCGATTCACTTTGCGCTTGCGTTTCCATCAACGCATCCACTTTATAATTTTTCAAAACATCAACTAAGCCTTCAATGTGATCTTGGTCTGGATGCGTGGCAATGACCATTTCAATTTCGCGATCCCAAAAAGGAATGTATTTGCCCAATTTTTCCAGCAAAATTTGCCCGCTCGGACCACCATCAATCAGAATTTGATTGCTCCCTTGCATAATCAATGTCGCATCCCCCTGCCCCACATCCAAAAAAAATACCCGCAACTTCTGATTTTGCGCCGAAAAAATAATCCCAGCTAAAATAAAGCTGATAAGTACTAAAGTAAGTATTAAAGTATATACTAATTTTCTATTTTTCATTATTCTAAAACGGTATTCCGCACCTTGGCGTAGTGCGTTTCTAAATTTCAGCTTATAAGCGTTAAGAAATTTTTACGCCTCTTTAGTCGCATTAAAAATTTTAGCGAATAAGCTAGAAATTTAGACAGCACGAGCCGGTGCCGGTGGTTTCTTTCTGCCATTTTCTTTGCCGCCAAAGAAAGTGGCGCGCTTTAATTTATTATTTTATATCTTTTAATTTTATCTTTATCTTATTAAAGTATAGCACTCCCAATAAAACTAGGTACCATACAACCACCCAAACCCAGGAAAAATTCATAATCCCCACGGAAGAAAATTTCAGATTGGCCAAAAAATAAATGACACTCGTTTCATATTTCAACGGCAAAAATGTCAGCCAGGCAAAAACCGTGGCCAAAGGTGGAAATATAAAAGATAAAATGGCCATCACAAACCCCAAGAGCATCGTCAGCGGAATAATCGGCAAGACCAACAGATTGGCCAAAGGAGAAATCAAAGAAAGTTGTTGAAAATCATTCATGATAATCGGTAAAACAAAAACTTGCGCGCTCAAAGTTAAAAAAAGAATTTCATTAAAAAATGAAATGCCATTTTTTTTGATGGAATATTTTTCGATTAACGGATAAAAATAAACAATGCCCACAGTCGCCAAGAAAGACAATTGAAAACCCACATCCCAACGCAAAAGTAATGGGTTAATCAGTAGCATCACGCTCGCCGAAAAAATAATTGAATTTTGCGCGTTGGCCAAACGACCGTTTTTCATCGCCCAAAGAAGCAGCATACCCATCACACCGGCGCGCACGGCGCTAGCTGGAAAACCCGTCATCACAACAAACAAAAAAATACCAATAATAGAAAACCAAAAAGCTTGTTTTCTCCACAACCCCAAGAAAATTCCCAACAGCATCAGATATTCGGCCACGATCGTGACATTATAACCCGACACCGCCACAATATGCGTCAGTCCGGTTTTAGAAAAATTATCCTTAACCGACTTGGACAATTGATCATCTCCGCCCAAAATGAGTCCAATTAACAATCCTGATTGCGGAGCCGGCAAAAGCGCCACAATTTTATCTTGCAAATTATTTTTTATTTTTAATAAAAAACTATACGCCCCGCTCCCCTGATTTTGCGCCACAACTTCAATTTTCGGATTTTTACATATATAGAAAATATTATCTTTTGCCAGATACATGCGATAATCAAAACCCTCTATATTCTCAGGAATTTCCAGCTGACAACTGACTTTCAATTTATCGCCATAAAAATACGCTGGGTAGGAATTGGTGGTAATCAAAAATTTAATCCTTTCTTCGCCATCGTTAGATACGATAATTTTTTGCATTCGGTCTTTGATGGCTGGCTCTCGTAAAATCAAAACCTTACCGGAAAAATTCCTGCTCGCCAAATCCAAATTGACTATTCTTTCTAACTTTAAACTTGTCAGCCAAAAACCGCTCAGAAAAAACAAAATAGAAAATGTTCTTAAATAAACTTTTCTATTTCCATAAAATACCACTAAAAAAATCAACGATAAAATCAGCGTTATAAAAAAATAAAAATTATCCATAATCCGCGGATAATAAAAAGAGGCAGAAAAAATTCCACCAATAAAACTCAAGGATAAAAGAAAAAATATTTTGGATTTACTCACCTCTTGATTATAGCAAAATATCCACAATCTTCATCCTGGCTGTCTTGCCCCCAACGATTGTCACCTGGCTCTTGGAAACAGCAAAATGACCGGCCAATATTTTCGCAAGCATTGCATTGGCCTCACCGTCAACCGGCGGAGCGGTCAGCTTCACTTTATATTCGCCTTCGGAAATTTTTGTCACCTCGTTTTTTGAAGAACGCGGTGAAACCTTGACATAGATACGCACGAGATGAATTTTAAATTTTAAGTTTTAAATTTTAATTGAAATCCAAATGCTCAAATTTTTTAATTATTTAAACATTTAATAATTTTAAAATTGATTTAAAATTTAAAATTTGTAATTTAAAATTACCGCCTTATCCCCATCTTCCCAAAATTTTTCTTAATTTTTTTCTCGATTTTTTCCAAATCAATCTTTTGGCCTTTAGTTTTCTTTTTCAAATTAGGATCCAGAATTTTTTGTTCCTCGCGATATTCTTGCAAATAATAATTTTGCGCGCCATTAATCCATTTGGCAATTTCATCAAAATCTTCTTCCTTGTGCAAACCCGGCACCACCGTGGTGCGAAACTCGTAAGGAACCATGCTGTTCATTATCAGATTCACGCTGATTCTTATTCGATCCACCATAGACGCATTCAATTGCGTCTCTACGACACCTGCCGTTGCTAAATATTTTTTAGGCTGATTCTTAATATCCATGGCGACATAATCCACTAATTTTTGATCGAATATCTTTTTCAAAACATCCGGCCGTGTGCCATTGGAATCTAATTTAACCAAAAAACCCATTTTTTTAATTTTTTTAATAAACTCAATAATGTCCGGCTGGATGGTCGGTTCTCCACCAGTAATGCAAACGCCTTCTAGTTTGCCTTTTCTTTTGGCCAAGAAATCAAAGAAATCTTTTTCTGATTCTTCATTGTGCGCCAAACGCAAATCAACCAATTCCGGATTGTGGCAAAAAGGACAGCGAAAGCTGCAACCCACCGTAAAAACTGTAGTCGCAATTTTGCCCGGATAATCGAGCAGGGTTAATTTTTGAAAACCGCCTAATATCATAAAAATTTCAAATATCAAAAACCGAATATCAAATCAAGTTCAAAATCCAAATTTATAAAATTTTAAATTTTTATTTTTTGGATTTGATTTGTAATTTGAACTTTGGATTTTAGATTTATTTTTTAAATCAGGGCAACCTGATTTAAAAATCAAGTTGCCCCGCTATCTTTTCTTTTTAACTAGCAACCGCAGGCTGCTCCACTTACTACAAATTCAGTCCTATCCTTAAATTCAGCTTGTTTGCCCTTGTTCCACTGCTGCACTGGGCGGATATATCCTACTACACGGGAATAGACCTCCGCTTTTTGAAAATTTTTCAAAATCGGATCTGCTTGATGACACGCCTTGCACTTCATATAAACTTCTGACCCGACTTTGTAGGGCATATATTCTTCGTTGCTTTCGATAGACTTTCCACAATCGTGGCACATATATTTCTCCATTTTTTTGCGTTTCTTGTTCAGCGTTTCATTAAAACTTTGGACAAGAAAACATTTTATTTTTTTATTTCCTGCCGGCAAGCAGGCAAGTATACGAACACTTTTTTATTTTTTAATCTCTGACTTTTTTACTTTCAAATATTTACCCTCACTTTGTTCCGCCATACACTTCGGACAATTGAACTGCTCGCCATTCAAATAGCCATGCACCGGGCAGATGCTGAAGGTCGGTGTCAGGGTGAAATATGGCAAGGAATAATTTTCAGCAATCTTTCGGACTAAATTCTTGGTAGTTTCAATGTCCAAAACTCTTTCTCCCAAGAAGCCATGCAGCACCGTGCCGCCGGTATATTTCGTTTGAATGTTTTCCTGCAAATCCAACGCTTCAAAAATATCCTCGGTGAAATAAACTGGAAGCTGGGAAGAATTGGTGTAATATGGCTCAGCATTCTTTTCTTTCACCGCCGGATCATTGGCAAAAATTATATCTGAACCGAATTTTTTCTTATCAATCCGCGCCAACCGATATGAAGTGCCCTCTCCCGGTGTCGCTTCCAAGTTATACATATTGCCAGTTTCTTTCTGATAGCCAATTATTCTGTCCCGCATATGCACCAAAACATCTTCCGCAAATTTCTGCCCCTCTTTGGTTGTGATATCCTTGCCAATCAAATTCAGCAGAGATTCATTCATACCAATAAGGCCAATGGTTGAAAAATGATTAGCCCAATATTCATTTCTTCGCATCTTGATGGCATCCAAATAAAATTTCGTGTATGGATACAATCCCTTTTCCGTCAGACCTTCCACCAGCTTTCTTTTGGTTTCCAAACTTTCTTTGGCCAAGTCCATTAAGCGATCTAGTTTTTGATAAAATTCTTTTTTACCTGCCTGCCGGTAGGCAAGGTTTTTAGCTTCATAACCCAAGCGAGGCATATTAATCGTCACCACTCCAATCGAGCCGGTCAAAGGATTGGCTCCAAACAATCCACCACCCCGTTTATGCAATTCTCGATTATCCAAACGCAATCGACAGCACATTGAGCGCGCATCATCCGGATCCATATCAGAATTAATAAAATTGGCGAAATATGGAATGCCATATTTGGCGGTCATTTCCCAAATAGCATTAAATCGTTTGTCATCCCAATTGAAATTTTTATCAATATTGTAAGTTGGAATTGGAAAAGTAAAAATTCGTCCGTTAGCATCGCCTTCCGTCATCACTTCCGCGAAAGCCCGATTAATCATATTCATTTCTTCTTGAAATTCACCATAGGTTTCTTTTTGCGGAACGCCGCCCACAACTACAACTTCTTTGGCCAAAGTTTTTGGCGGCACAATGTCCATCGTGATGTTAGAGAAGGGCGTTTGAAATCCAACGCGCGTGGAAACATTCATATTAAAAACGAATGATTGTATTTCCTGCTTTACCTTGGTGTAACTTAATTTATCATAGCGCACAAATGGCGCAAGCAAGGTATCGAAATTTGAGAAAGCTTGCGCGCCGGCAACCTCGCCCTGCAATGTGTAAATAAAATTCACCATTTGTCCCAAAATCGAACCCAAGTGCTTCGCCGGTTTGCAAGCCACCTTGCCAGCCACACCTGTAAAGCCTCTTCGCAAAAGATCTTGCAAGTCCCAACCACAACAATAGGCCGCCACCAGCTGCAAATCATGAATGTGCAAATCTCCACCTTCATGCGCTTCGCGAATTTCTTTGGTGTAAACTCGATTCATCCAATAATTGGAACTCACGATTGAAGCGATGTAATTATTGAGTCCTTGCAAAGAATAGGCCATGTTGGCATTTTCTTTAACTTTCCAATCAATCTCTTGAATATATTTATCCACCAAATCAATCGCTTCTTTCAGAGATTCTTCAGTTTCACGAATCTTTCTGTGTTGTTCACGATACAAAATATAGGCTTTGGCCGTTTCCTCAAAATCCAAAATCATCAAAACTCTCTCCACCACATCTTGCACTTCTTCCACTTCTGGAATAAAACCTTTCTTATAATTCTTGTTCAAAAATTGAGCCGCTTTAGCAGCCACTTTTTTAGCATCAGTCTCACTTCCTTCACCAGTCGCCACGAAAGCCTTGCTGACAGCCTTAGCAATTTTTGCCGGATCAAAGGTTGCAACTTTTCCACTGCGCTTAATCACTTTCATCACCTCATCGGCTTTTTTAGCAACCACTTTCTTGGCCACAACCTTCTTCGTTGCTACCTTTTTAGTCCCACTTTCTTTTCCCCCTTTTTTGATTTTGATTTTTGCCATACGGTATAATTTAATTTTCAATTTTCAATTTTCCCTGCCTGCCGGCAGGCAGAAATTTTCAAACAATTTTTAATTTAATAATTTTTAAATTAGTTTAAAAATACGGCCATTGATTCATTGTAAATTGTTTAGAAATTAGAAATTAGAAATTTAATTATTATCTAGCATGTCCAATTCTTTTTTAAAACTTTCCACACTGCCGAATGATTTGTAAACACTCGCGAAACGCACATAGGCTACTTCATCCAGCTCCTTCAATTTCCTAAGAACAATTTTTCCGATTTCACGCGTCGTCACTTCCGATTTTTCCAAGGCATGGATTTCATATTCGATGTTGCCCAGCAGTTTAGCAATCCGATCCGGCGTGATGGGTCTTTTTATCAAAGCGCGCCGCACTCCTGTTTCAATTTTGGTCTTATCATATTCGGTTTTTTCTCCATTCTTTTTTATCACCGTCAATCTCAAAAGTTCCACTTCTTCATAAGTACTAAAGCGCGCCGCGCACTTTTCACACTCTCGTCTTCGACGAGTAATCTTGCCTTCATTCGTGTCGCGCGAATCAACCACCTTGGTTTCGCTATTGTTGCAAAATGGACAGTTCATTATATTGGTTTTTAGTTTTTAGTTCCTGCCGGCAGGCAGGCAGGTGTGGTTCTTGGCCACTTATTATATACAACAGATAGTATGTTTATACTACATATAGTATATGTTAATGCCATTATACCACAATTGAAAAATCCGCCAAGCTTTGTCAAACCAGCGGATTTTCCTAGAAAATATTCAGATTTTAAAAGTTATCCACACCCCGCACTAACTTTCATTTAAAGATTTTTTAATCCTTCGCCTTAACTGTGCCCAGGCCTGACCAAATTGTTTTATTTGTTTTTCTCTTTCTAATGCATCCTCTTTAGATAGATATGCCTCATAATAAACAAGTTTCCAGATATGTCCTTTCGTAGAAAAATTATCACCATTGTTATGATTAAAAAATCTTTTCTTCAAGTTGTTTGTGTATCCATAATACAACTTGTCATTTTCATTTTTAATCACATATACATAAAACATAAAGAAACAATGAAAGTTAGTGCGGGGCACAGGTGCTAACACCTATAAACTGACATACGCCACGGGCAAAACTTTTCGGAAAATGCCGGCAATGAGAATAGCATCGGATTCATCCAAATAGATTGGCTGATGCACACGATTGGTTGACTGCGGAAAAAGTCCAATCATGCCGTGCGCGAGTTTTTTATATCTCTTGATTGTCGCCATACCGTTGATGACAGCCACGACAATTTTTCCTTCAAAATCTGTCGCGTCACTTTTTTCAAAAACCACATAGTCGCCGTCGCCAATACCTTCTTTGTTCATCGAATCACCTAAAGCTTTCACGGCAAAAAGTTTAGCCGGATCATCCCGCCGAAAAAGACTTTTGGAAATTTGCAAATAGCCATCCACATTGCCGTCAGCATAGGCCAGCGCTTCCCCGCAAGAAGCCAGTCCATACATCGGCATAGAAAAAATATTTTCCAGATTGGCATAGTTGTCATTTTCCACTAAAAACAGTTTCGTTCCATCTCTCTTAACGAGGTCTTTTCTTTCCAGCGCCTCAATGACCTGCATTGTGCCTTTCAAGCTTCCTACCTCAATTCCAAGCTCCTCCAGATGCTTGTGCAACTTGTAGGCGGTTGGGTTGCCTTTCTTTTGATTGATCATCTCCCGAATGGCATCCAGAACCATCTTCTGTTTTGATGTTAGTTTTTCCATAGTGATATAATTTAATGCTTATAATGTTATATTATCATTAACAGAATATTTGTCAATCACCCTCTCTGTGGATAACTCAAAGCAATTTTCAATTTACAATTCTCCCTGCCTGCCGGCAGGCAGGAATTTTCAATGAACTCTAAAAAAACAGCCTTGATTGCTCAAGACTGTTTAGATATAAACTTCGTGCTCACAAAAAGCTATTGATTATTTTGGCGGAATAATAACAGCTGGTGCGGAAATATCTGGCGTGGCATCAGATTCATAC
>Ga0210051_1007038_pt1 | contig 10531 bp, 11 predicted proteins | sample CryGey092014_all_FD_185464 | JGI IMG/M metagenome (GOLD analysis project Ga0210051, IMG submission 185464) | Groundwater microbial communities from aquifer - Crystal Geyser CG23_combo_of_CG06-09_8/20/14_all (SPAdes) (version 2) | ecosystem: Environmental > Aquatic > Deep subsurface > Groundwater...
CCCGAAAGAAATCATAATACTTAAAAAATCCCAAGACGCTTAAATTAGCAATGACAGAAAATATGAATATTGGTTTTCTGGCGCCAAAAAAGTTTTTAGAAATTGCCAGACCGCTTAAAAAGTTAAACAAAGAGGTTAGAAAAAGAATTAAAAGAAAATAGATATTCCAAATCGAATAAAAAAAATAGCTGGAAAAAAGCAAAAACAATCGCCAAATTAACGGCCAACGTTTCAAAAACCAGTTTAAGATTAAAACGACCGCAAAGAAAGCGAAAAATTCTACTTGAACAAAAGACATGCTTTTCTATTGTCTCATTTTTAATATTTTTATCAGTAATTAAATCTTGGCACTCTCCACTAAACCTTGTGAGCTTATACGGTAGAAAATTTAAATATCAAATAAAATTATTGCTTGCCAACTTCCATCTTTTTCCTGATGAACATATAAACTATGATAAGTAACAGCTTTAATATCTTCAATCAAGATTCTGAAATTCTTCTTTAACAACTTTTCTATCGTCCCAGGGAATTTTTTTACCCCCAGCTATACAAATTGATGGCTCACAACCTTTCCCAGTGATAACTACAGTATCTCCAGTTTTTGCTAACTCAAGAGATTTTCTAATTGCTTGCCGTCTATCAAGAATTTCATAAAAATTGGAAATTGGGAATTGGGATTTGAAAATTCCAGATTTTATCTCAGATAAAATCTGGTGTGGGTCCTCATCGTAGGGATCTTCGTTTGTCACAATGACTTCATCACAATATTTTGCCGCTAAAGAACCAAGAACTGGTCTTTTCCATTTATCCCTACCGCCGCCACAAGAACCCAAAACACAAATCATTTTTGATTTTTGATGGGCGAAGAAAACTCCGTTCTCTTCTTCCCCATCGTTTCCATAAATGGAAACTCGGTTTTTGATTTTTGATTTTAGCAAAGTCTCATAGACTTTGCGCAAGGCGTTGGGAGTAAAGGCGTAATCCACAAATACTTTAAAGGGTTCTGAAATCACCTCTTCCATTCTGCCCGGAATTCCTTCAATTTTTTCTATAACTTCTTTACATTTTTCTAGGCTGATTCCCTGAGATAATCCTGCACAAATTGCCGCCAAAGCGTTATAAATATTAAAATTGCCAATCAATTGCAAATTTAACTGAAGGTCTCTATTATCAATATCCCCTTTATTTAATCCGTAAGTATATTTTTTCTTAGCCGGGAATTGCAAAAAATATTCTGCGTTTTCATCATCAATATTGATAACATGAATATTTTTTGTTGCTTGGAAAAGCCTTCCTTTTGTTCCCCTGTATTTTCCAAAACTCCCATGAGCCTCAATGTGCTCTGGAGTTAAATTGGTAAAAATCGCCACCTCAAAATCAATAAATTTATGACGGTATTGTTTTATTCCTTCAGAAGTCACTTCCAAAACCGCGAATTTACAACCAGAATCCACCGCCTCTCTTAAAAATCTTTGTAATTTAAAGCGACCGGGCATTGTCATCCTCAATTCATTTGGCCATTCTTTTTTTCCAATTTTAAATCTTATCGAATTTGCCAAAGCGACTTTGTATCCGGCCTCTCCTAAAATTCTAAAAATCATTTCAACTACAGTTGTTTTTCCATTTGTCCCAGTCACCCCAATCATCTTCAATTCTCGGGATGGAAATCGATAAATTAAAGCACCGAGAAAAATCAATAAAAAATGATAAAAACTAATTAAGGGGGCAGGGATAAATTTTTTAATAAATTCTTTCACCCCGTTAGAAATTTCTACTAAAGTTATCATAATTTTATCCACATTAGAAAAAAGTTTAATATAAGATTTCTAACGGGGTTCACCGAATTAATTTTAACCTAAACTTGAAAAAAGAGGAAATTTAAGTTAAAACAAAATTGCCATATTTCAATTTAAAAAAGAAATGGAGGAGACCGCCTGCAATTTAGATTTTGAACGGGCGGCCCAAATTCGGGACTTGATAAGAAATATTAAAAATCAAAAATAAAAAATTAAAAATACAAATTAAAAATTTAAAAATATTGAAATTTAAAAACCTATATGTCCGAGACTTGTAAATTTCCAGTTTCTTTGCTATTATTAACTAAGTAGTTTTTGATTTTTGATATTTAATTTTTAATTTTAGCGATAGCGCTTATGCCTATTACTAAATCAGCGAAAAAAGCATTAAGACAAAGCAAAAAGAGAAAGGCGAGGAATCTTCAAAAAAAAGAAAAAATAAAGAGCCTGATTAAACAAGTGAGAAATTTAGTTTTGGAGAAAAAGGTCAAAGAGGATAAATCTTCTTTTCCCGCTTCGCTTTCCCGAGCGATAGCGAAGGGAGAAGAAGAAAGTTTACTTTCTTCGCCCTCGCAGCTCGAAAGCTCAGCAATAGAAGAGGCGAAAAAACTTTTACCCCAGGTCTATAAATTCTTAGATAAAGCAGCGAAAATTGGGCTAATCAAGAAAAATACCGCTTCCAGGAAAAAGTCCCGGATTGCTAAAGCAATAAGGCGATCCGAATGATCCTAATTTTCATCCGAATGCTCCGAATATTCGGATAATTCGGATGTCATTCGTAGATTGGGATTGCTTTTAGATTTCGGTGATTAATAAATCTAATGCCATTTCTGGTTCTATTTTCCCTGTCTTGATATCGAGGTCTACCTCAAATATTTTTTGGTAGATTTTTTTTAATTCTGAGAAACTAAATTTTCCTAAAAGAGAAATGCTTTTTTTAATCACATAAGGATGAAGATTCGTAAAACTATATGGGGAGAGATTTTTTTCAATCAAATCTTTAATAATCAGGAGATTCCGAAACTGAAAATTAATCATTGAAAATAAATAAAAAGGCGAGTCGCCTTTTTCTAAATGGGCTTTTAATAATTTAAGGGCTCTTTTTTTATTTTTTGCGGCTATGGCATCAATCGTTTTAAATATATCGGTTTCAATTTTTGACTTCACCAATAATTCAACATCCTCTCTTTCTATCTCGGGACATAATTTGGTCACGGTCGTAATTTGATTATGTCCAGTTTTGTAGGCTACTAATTTTTTTATTTCGTTTGCCATTTGCCAAAGATCGTTACCAACAAATTCAATAAGTTTTTCTAAAACGGCGGAATCAATTTTGGCTTGATATTTTTTAAATTCTTTTTTTACCCAGTTTTTTAATCTTTCGCCGTCCAATAGTTGAAATTCTTGATACTCGCTAAATTTCTTTAAGGTTTGAAAAAATTTGTCTTTTTTAATTTCCTCTTCATAAAAGAGAATAACTTCCTCTGATTTGGCAAATTTTTCAATTTCGGCTGAAATTTTCTCTTTAAAATCAAAATTCTCAAAAGCATTTTTTAGAACTAACAATTTTTTCTCAGAAAACATTGAGGCTATTTGAGCCTCATTTTTGAAATCTTGGAAATCTTTCTCTTTCAAATCTAAAAGTTTCAAATCCAACCCACTCTTGTGAATTTCTTTGTAATGCTCAACGATTTCGTTTAGTTTTTGCCTAGACCTGTAAGTATCGGGTCCATAAAGAAAGATAATCATACGAATTAGGATGCGAATTCAATGCAATAATGCCAATACACGAATTCGCAAATTCGTATAATTAGCATAAAATTAGCATTAAAATTCGTATGTTACACCTGACACATTGGACAAAAATGGGCTGACCTTCCGTCCAATTTTAGCCTTTTAATGATTGTTCCGCAACGGCTACATTTTTCGCCCTCTCTCCGATAAACTTTTCTTAGAGAGTCAAACCCTCCTTTTTCTCCGGAAATTCTCCGAAAATCGGAAATACTCTCACCGCCAACCCCAATGGCTTTTGGCAAAATTTCTCTCATTGTATCATAAATCTTCTTAATCTCTTCATCTCTTAATTGTTTTGTCTCTTTAAAAGGGTGTATTTTTGCCTGCCACAAAATTTCATCGGAATAAATATTGCCAATTCCAGCAATCACTTTTTGGTCCATCAAAACCTGTTTTATTCTACCTTTTTTTTCACTTAAGCACTCTTTAAATCTCTCAAAAGTAAAACCTTTCTCTAAAGGTTCGGGTCCAAGGGAGATTAGCTCCTTCTCGAGGGTTTTTTTATCTAAAAGCTCTACCTTAGCGAATTTCCTCAAATCGGATAGAACCAACATTTTGCCATTATCCAGGGTAAAGAGTAAATGGATATAGGTATTGATTCTTTCTCCCAAGAGGCCTGGATTTTTTGGTCTCCAATATCCATTATCTAATATCCAATATCCAAGTAATAAATGACCGGTCAATTTTTGATGAATCAAGAGAGTTTTGTCTCCTGAAAAATCAAATAGAATATTCTTCCCTCTCCGCCAAATTTTTTCAATTTTTTCCCCTTTGATTTCTCTCTTAAATTGCTCGAAGCTGTTAGGCAGTTTTATCATTTTCGGAAAATCGGTCCAAACATCGAGAAAAGTCCTATTCAGGACCTTTTTTCTTAAATCTAAAACCGTTGTCTCGACTTCTGGCAACTCTGGCATATTATTTTAGGATATTTTTTATCTTCTCAATGATTTCTCCGGGAGTAAAATGGGCTTTAATCAAATAATCAATCGCTCCCAGTTTCAATCCTTTTTCCACTTCTTCTCTTTGACCAAGGTTGGATAAAATAATTACCGGGATCGGAGAGATTTCGGGGTCGTCTCTCAATTTAGCTAAGACTTCAAATCCGTCAATACCGGGTAGAATAAGGTCGAGTAAGACAATGTCCGGCTTCTCTTCTTTTATTTTTTTGACACCATCTTCCCCGTCAACTGCCTCCAGAACATCAAACCCTTCCCCGGTGAGTTTCCGGCTTATTAATTCTCTTAAAAACTTGTCGTCTTCTATAACTAAAATTGTTTTAGATTGCATACGAATTAAGATGCGAATTCTATGCTAATCATTCGAATATGCGAATTCGTGTATTCGCATAATTCGCATTCAATTAGCATTAAAATTCGTATGATTTCTATTTACCAATCTGTTTTATTACTTTATCAACCACTTCCTGGGGATCAAATTCAGTCTTTATCAACCAATCCCTTGCTCCCAATCTTTGAGCTTCGTCCAATTCTACCGGCTGGCCGGAATTGGAGATAATAACCACCGGGATCTTCTTTAATTCCTTGTCTTTCCCCATTTCTTCCATCACCTCAAAACCTCCCATTTTTGGCATTATAATATCCAGTAAAACAAGGTCTGGTTTTATTTCTCTCATCTCTTTCAACCCCTCCTCGCCATCTCTTGCTACCGAGATCTCATAACCTTCTTTGGTCAGTTTTCTTTGCAAAAGATTAATCATCAACTCCTCGTCTTCGACTAATAAAATTTTCTTCGCCATGGTTTCATTTTATTATATTTTGAAAAAAGTAAATCTTCGACCTTTTTAAAATCCCGCCTCAATCAAAAACTTGAAAAAAGTATTACTCACCTTTGAACTATATTTATTATAACAAAAATTAGAATTAAAAGAAATAAAAGTTTTCTTTTAAAACTCTTTCAAAAATTCGCCAAATTCCTCCTTCATCGGTAAAGTGAAATGAAAAGTTGTGCCTTTTCCCTCCTCTGATTCAAACCAAATTTTTCCGCCGTGAGCCTCAATGATATTTTTGGCGATATAAAGACCGAGACCAGAACCCTCTGTCTCCATTCTTATTGCATTTGCTCCCCTAAAAAACTTACTGAAAACTCTGCTTTGTTGATTTTTGAGAATCCCTACCCCGGTGTCTTTTATTGAAAACTCTATTGCTTTTTCGATATAACCTAAAGAAATAATAATTTCGCCGCCAGTCGGAGTATATCTTATAGCATTATCTAAAAGATTTTGGATAGCTAATTGTATTTTTTCTGCGTCAACTTTAACCTGAGGTAATTTTTTTTCTGGCTTTTTGAGCTCGAGCTTAAGTTCCTTTTTCTTAATTTCTTCCCGATAAGTATTTATTACAAACTGAACAAAGGGCTCAAAATCAATTAAAACGGGTTTGTAAAGATATCTACCTTCTTCAATTCGAGTTACATCTAAGAGGTCATTAATTAAATTAATCATTCTTTCATTAGATTTATAGGATTTTTCAATAAATTCCCTTTGTTCTTTTGTCATCTCCCCTAAATCTCCATCTAATAACATTCTCAATGTCCACTTAATTGCTGAAAGAGGAGTTCTTAATTGATGGGCAGAAATGGAAACGAATTCACTTTTCATCCTTTCTATCATCTTTTCTCTACTGACATCGTGTAAAATAATTAAAGCCCCCAATTCCTCTTCCTTTCTTATTACCGGAATGGTGCTTACCTCTAAAATCAGACTTTCCCCAATTTGAACTTCTTTTCTAAAAACTCCCTTTATTTCCCCTCCTACTAATTTTATCACCGGTTCAATAGTCGGGAAAGTGCTTAATTCTAAAATTGGTCTGCCGACTAGGTCTCTACTTTTAACACCAAAAAAATCTTCGGCCCGGGGATTAATTAAAGAAAGTTTCCCTTCTGAATCAAAAACCAAAAGCCCATCGGCAAAGTTAGTGATTATCGCCTGGGTTTTGTCCTTTTCAGTTTCGGCCTTTTGCCTCGACCCCTCAACGTCTTCCAATATATTCAACAAAGCGCTTTTTGTTTTCGTAAGTTCTGCCATTCTTTCGCGAAGTTCTCTTGTCTTTTCATCAACGCTTCGTTCAAGCTCTTTTCGAAATCTTCTACTCTTTCTAATATCGACAAAAGCAAGGAAGAATCCAATAATATTTCCTTTTCTGTCTTCTCGGGCACGGGAATAAACAGCTACTGATATTTTTTCCCCTTTTTTGGTTAATAAATTTGTCTCTCGCTTGCTTAGCCTCTTTTTTCTTAAAGTCTGAGCTATTATTTCTGAGGATTCTTTTTCAGATAATATACAACTAAGACGCTTCCCCGATATTTCTGAGATTGACCATAAAGAAAGGGTTGCAAGGGCTTGATTGATCTCGAAAATAAAACCTTTGGGGCTGAGGGAACAAAGAGCCAGAGGCAAAAATTGCCATAAACTTTTAGTATAATCAGCTAAATTCTCCGAGAGTTGAGATAAAGCCTCTACCTCTCTCTCTTTATTTTTTTCCATAACTAATTTAATTTTTTTATTTCTGCCAAGTAATTTTAAATAAGTGACCCTTTTCCTCCCCTTTTAGACAACATTTTATCTCTCGGCATTTAGGATTTTTAACCACATACGAAGCAATCTGCCCAATGGCTCCTTCCAAATATCGACAGTAGACCGGATGGCCAGGGAAATCTTTGATAATTAGAGAGGCGTATCCTTCTTCTTCATTTAATTCAGCGGTTTCTATTTTTCCAACTGTATAATACATATTCCAATATTTAACCGCTTCTTTTAAAACCCGTCCTGTCGAAACGAAAAATTTCATCATCATCTTGTTAATTAAAGAAACTTTTTGGGCATTGGCACCCATTCGGCGAATCGTCTCGTCGTCCCACTCAAAAAGTTCTTTAGCCACCAAAATCGAAAGTAAATAATATCCAACTGGATACCACTCAAAGCCCTTAAGTTCCCTATACTTTAAAGGATAACCCAATTCAGCCATTGCCTCTTCAACTTTTTTCACTCCCTCCTTTCCTTCTTCCCTCAAAAGAAAGTCGAAATCATCAATGAACCCTATGCCAATAAGTTCACCGGGGAGGGAAATTAATCTTTTAATTTCTTCTTTAGAAAAATTAGCCATAAGTTCTTTTTTGTTTTAGTAAATTGCCGACCCTTTGAAAAATTAAAGTTAAGACGGTGCTTTCTTGTCTTTCTCCTCTTTTTTAAGTCGCTCGATTTCTTCTTTTAATTCTATCATTTTCAATTCCCGGCCAACGGCTAATCTGTTAAATTTTTCTAACTCCTCTATTTTTTCTTGAAGTTTTTGGGTTCTTTCTTCGACCTGCTCTTCTAAACTCTTGGAAAGCTCTTCTAACTCTCTTGTTCTGGCTGCCACCTTTATCTCCAGAGAACCCTTGGCGGTCTCTATCTCGTCTTGGGTTCCAAGTAAGTTATAATAATATTTCCGCAAACTATTAGTGATAAAGACGATCATCCCACAGACTACAGAAAGCAAAGCAAGGTCTAGAGGCGGGTTGAAAATTTCTTTTGAAGAATAGATGTAAAATAAAATACCATAGCTTAAAAAAGATAAAAAACCAGAAAAAATAACCGTTTTTTGATCACGGAAAAAACTGATTAAGATGAAAATTAAAACATATCCCCAAATCATTAACCTCCCCAACCCTGAGGCTATGGGAACAAAGCTCATGGTTAAAGTCCAAACCAATACCATTGAGAATCCTCCGATATATTTTCCTAAAGAAAGCCCCACCCCTTTTTCTTTAATTACTGTCAACAACATGAAGGTGAGGGAAAAAATAGCAAAAAAACAAAAATATTCTTCCCAATCAAGGAATCCTTTATTAAGGACTTGTAAAATAATATGCAAAATTAAAGAAAGAATTAAAAGAGCAGAGAAGGCGATGGCTAATAGACGAATGCCTTCGATCTCTTCTTGATTTAAAAAATAATCTTTAAAGGACGAAATCGGAGCCTCAATTTTATCACAGAATTTTCTGATTTTCTTTTTCCCATAATCGGAATTAATACCCCATCTTTTCAAGATGCTCGAAAGCAATATGCTATCAATGGCTCTTCCGCCTTTTTTATCCACGATCAAAGAAAATGTTAAATCAAGCAAATAAGCAGAAATAACATACCATTCTATAACGGGCGGGCCAGCAGTGGTGGCAAAAAATCCAACCTTTTTATATTTCAAGCCGGTAATTTCTCGGAGGTATCTTGCCATAGGAAGGGATAAGCGACTCCAGTTAGGACTGCCAATTAAAATTGCGTCGTATTTAGTTACATCTTTAATTTTGGGTTCTTTAATTTCACATTCGCCTTTAACCATCCGAATGTGCCACCAGCCCAAAAAGCTGTGTTCTTTAACCGGCTTAACTTTTTCTGCGTCAACCGAATGGTCTCGAGCTTCAAACTCTTTTTTAATAGCTTCAGCCAATTTTTCCGTTCCTCCGGTTCTCGAATAATATGCAATTAAAATTTTCATACTTCAACAAGTTCAGTATGACCCTGAGCCTTCGGCCATGAGCTCAGGCCGAATGGTTAACCGAAGTTTCGTTTTTTATATTTTTCTAATTCTTTTTTTAACTCCTCAATTTCTTTTTTCAGCTCAATCATTTTTAACTCTCTGCCCACAGCTAATCTGTTAAATCTTTCCAATTCTTCCATTTTTTCTTGCAGTTCTTCTTCCTTTTTTTTAATTTCAGTTAAATCAAAAACGCCAAAAAAATAGCCAACAACTTCCCCCTCTTCACCCTTCCTTAACATAATGGAAACGCTTACTGGCACATTCTTTTTTTCTTTAGTAAAAAGGGAAACTTCCCTTGCCCTAACAAATCCTTTGCTTAAAGTTTCTTCAATCAAACTTTCTACTTCTTTTTTATCAAAAACCCCCTCTATCGGTTTGCCAATAACTTCCTCTATTTTATATCCGGTTATTCCTTCAAAGGCAGGATTAGCCTCTAAAATAATATTGGCTGAACTTAAAAGAAAAACCGGCAAAGGCAAAAAGGTAAAAAGATCTCTTGTATAACTTTCAAGAGAGGCTAAATCGTCGAGGAGGGTGGAAATTTTTCCTTCTTCTTTTTTTTCTTTTACTCCCATTTTAGTAAAAATTCATGATATTTATCGCCACGGAAAGGGCATTTTGTTTCTTGATATGTTATTTTTTTAGTCCTTACTAACATCTGTAAAACCCCGCAAAAATACCCGCCCAAATATACGCAAAGAAGGGGATGCAAAATAAAATTTTCTAATCTTAAAAGAGCGTATTTTTCCCCTTCGTTAAGGTCAACGGGTATTAATTCGCCAACTGTGTAGTGCTTTTTCCACATTCTTGGGGTTTCTTTAAAAAAAACTCTCTCGATAGAAAAAAAATATTTTAAGAAAAGCTTAAGAATTAAAGAAACTTTAGTGCCAAAAAATCCCATTTCTTCAATTTTTTCATCATCAAAATTGAAAACCCTCTTAATAGCTAAAAGAGAGATAACTCTCAATCCAACGGGATAAAAATTCATAACTTTAATTGTCTTATATTGGATTGGAAGCCCTATTTTTTCAAACTCTTTCTCAACCATTTTTAATCCTTCCTCTCCTTTTTCTTTTAAAATAAATTCCATATCAGTTTCAAAAGTAACCCCTCTTGCTTCCCCTTTTATTTTTATTAATTTTTGAGCGGTTTCTTTTGTTAATTCTTGGCTTTCTTTTTTATAACCTTTGGATAACTTTTTCATAATATTATTTAAAATTTATTTAAAGCCTCTTGCCCCTCTGATTTTTTAATCTTTTCCGAGTTCTTCTTTTAACCTTTCAATTTCTTTTTTCAGCTCAATCATTTAAAAATAAAAAACAAGGGAACCTAAGATAAAAAATAGGGTCATTACCAAATATGAAACAAAGGGACATTTCCGAAAGGGCATTGTACGGAAAGAACAAC
>Ga0210051_1007039_pt1 | contig 10531 bp, 11 predicted proteins | sample CryGey092014_all_FD_185464 | JGI IMG/M metagenome (GOLD analysis project Ga0210051, IMG submission 185464) | Groundwater microbial communities from aquifer - Crystal Geyser CG23_combo_of_CG06-09_8/20/14_all (SPAdes) (version 2) | ecosystem: Environmental > Aquatic > Deep subsurface > Groundwater...
CACGCATTTGCCCTTTCTTTATCCACGATGCGCTCCGCCATCACTTCACGGCATTCATTGTAGGAGCGGGAATCAAAGAACTTGCACTGCTTGCAGCATCGGAGATCCCTGCCGCAATTTGGGCAAAGATCGTTTCTTCCGATTTTGTCCTCAGTAGGAATCTTCTTTCCGCAAAAGGCGCAGTTCATTTCCTTTTCCTCCGGAAAAAACGAATTTTTGACAAGGGGACTTCTGGCACGTACTATTTTAACCATGACAATAAAAAAACCTCGCTACGAACTCCTGGACCACACCGCAGATATGGGCATGGCGGTCAACAGCAGCGGTCTTCAAGAGCTTTTCAAACAAGCCGCTGCCGCAATGTTGGACATAATCCTTGAAAATCCTCCCAAAGGAAAAGGGAGGAAAATACGCGTGTCGCTCGAGGGGGCCGATCTCACCGATCTTATGGTACGCTGGCTTGGCGAGATACTGTACATGCTCCAGGGAGATGGCCTTGTAGTTACGGACATCGAGTTCGAGCATCTCACCTCGGTCAGTCTCAGGGCAGTCGCCCAAACAGTGCCTTTTAAACCCGGCATCCATATAATCAGGCATGAGATCAAGGCCGTGACCTATCATCAAAGCCTCGTATCCCAAGATGGAACCGGATGGAAAACCAAGATAATCTTTGACATGTGAGAAAAAATAAAGACCATTTAAAGAATCATTACCAATAGATTACTTAGAGGTATCACCATGGACATAAAGCTGCAACGCTTGGATAACTGTCGCTGGCTTGTTCCCAAGACCGGCGCTATGAGGGTTCCCGGGCTTATCTTCTCAAATGATGAACTCATCAAGAGGCTGAAATCCGACCAAAGCCTGGTTCAGGTCTCAAATGTTGCATCTCTTCCCGGCATCGTGGGCCATTCGCTAGCCATGCCCGACATCCATTGGGGTTACGGATTCCCGATTGGAGGCGTGGCTGCCTTTGACCTCGAAGAAGGCATCATCTCCCCCGGAGGCGTAGGCTATGACATCAACTGCGGCTGCCGGCTTATGACCACTCTGCTTACCGATGAAGATGTCAGGCCGAGAATCAAAGAAACAGTCAGTGCCCTTTTTTCCGATATACCTACCGGAGTAGGCTCCACCGGAGCTATTCGTCTCACCAAATCGGAGGAGGCAAAAGTCGCATCCGAGGGCGCTGCCTGGGCCGTCAAAAAGGGTTTCGGCTCCATCGAAGACCTCGATCGCACAGAAGACAGAGGTACGCTCCAAGGCGCAGACCCATCCGTCCTCAGTGAAAGGGCCATCAAAAGGGGATCGGACCAACTAGGCACCCTTGGCTCAGGCAATCATTTTCTCGAAATACAGTCGGTTGAGCATATCTACGACCAGGATACCGCTTCCGCCTTCGGCTTGTTCAAAGGGCAGGTAACTGTACTTATTCACACCGGCTCCCGTGGTTTCGGTCATCAGATATGCGACGATTTCCTTAAAGAAATGAGTTCCTATGTCACAACTCATTCAATACAACTGCCTGACAGGCAACTGGCCTGCGCCCCCGTAAAGTCATCCCTGGGGCAAAGATACCTTGCAGCTATGGCATGCGCGGCAAACTACGCCTGGGCCAACAGACAGATACTTATGGACCGGACAGAGGAGGCACTTCTTAAAGCTCTATCAATCTCTCCGAGAGAACTGGGGATGCGCCTCCTCTACGATGTATGCCATAATATAGCCAAGATCGAGAAGCACCCTTTGGAGGGAAAGACAGTCAAGCTGTGCGTCCACAGAAAGGGTGCAACCAGGTCCCTGCCGGCAGGGCACCCTCTCCTGCCCGCTATATACCGCAACTGGGGGCAGCCTGTGCTCATCCCCGGCGACATGGGCACCCGATCTTATGTTCTTGCCGGCAATGAAGGTGCTGCCACAGGCAGTTTCTTATCGGCCTGCCACGGCGCCGGTCGCCTTTTAAGCCGCACTCAGGCCGTAAAGATGGCAAGGGGTCGCTCCATTAACCGCGAACTCGCAAACAAGGGTATATATGTACAGTCAAGAGGCCGAAGCACACTCAAAGAGGAGATGCCCGATGCTTATAAGGATGTTTCTCAGGTGGTCCAAGTGGTCCACGATGCCGGCCTTGCCCGCAAAGTAGCGCTTCTTAAGCCTATGGGGGTAATAAAAGGATAAGGCGCCTGCCCGGCTCTTGGAGGAACACTCCCGTCTCCGATTTTTTGACCCTATCAGCTTGAATTGTTCTCGTCAATCAAAAAACTCTATCGCTTATTTTGTTTTGAATCCCTTAAGAGCCTCTTTGCTGCATCGGCAGCCTCATCATAAACCGTAAGGCCCTTATCCAAGAATTCATCAGGCTTCTCAGAGTTTGTCTCAACAAAAACAGCCTTGAGAATCGCGACCCTCTGAGCGACCGCCTTTATGGCGCCATAATCCGAATCGTCTTCGTCGGCCGGAACGACAGGCACTCCCGCAAGCATGCACCATACAAGGTCGTCAACAGCAGGGAGCTTCCCATCGGTCTTGGAATCAACCGAATTCCTGAATACCTGGTAAGCATTTATGAACGGATCAATCTCTTTCATAACCTACAACCCATCTTCTGCATCCTATTATCTCCAGACCCCATGGTTTTCTAATTAGTGGACTCCAGAGTTATTATGTTTATCTATTCAATTGTCAACACCAACCGGCAGGACATTCTTTTGAGACCAGTCAATCAGTTCATCGAATGTTGTTCCCGGCGAAAAGACCTCCATCACTCCCATGGTCTTTAGTTTGCTAGCGTCAGCCTCACTCAAAAATCCGCCTGCTGAGATTCCAATGCCATCGGCACCTTCTTTTTTGAGAAGTCTTAATATTTCGGCAACCTGATTAAAGTTGGACCCTTGCAGCATGGTTATTCCGATATGATCGGCGCACTCCTGCAAAGCCGATGCAACTATTGCGTGAGGCTCGGTAAGATCGGTATATACGACCTCAAATCCGGCCTCGCTCAAACCCTTGGCAAGTTTGAGGACTGCCTCTTTGTGGCCCTCACCAAAAACTCCCAGAACAATTCTTCCACGCCGCGATGCCATACTAATCTCCCTGAAAAGCTTCTCTTTGTCGCCTCGGGTCTTGCAGGCAAATTTCTTATAATGTATATCTGGTTCAAATGCAACCGGCAGGCTTGTTGAAACACCGGTTGCCAAGTAGTGTCCATCCGTAAATGGCTATTTTCACCGATTTCGGCGTTGGGCTCAAATTTTAATCCTCGAAATACGTCTATGTATTCCTGTGGTTAAAATTATCGCCCGCCTTGAACTCGACGAAACTATCTCATTTACGGATGGACACTAAGTCAGCGCGGGCGTAAGGCTTCCCCCGCGAAAAAGGTTGAGCCGAGAAAATGGATTCTTCATATAAAAGCGCCTTAAAAGATAGTTTATCCGGCCCCGGAGTCCCCTCCGGGGGCAAGTGCGATTCAAACGACCAGGTGACTGTCGGATCACTTATATTTGCTGCAGGACGTGGAAGCAGGATGAAGGGATTCGAGGGCAACAAGACTTTGCTGCCATTGAGAGCTGGCAGTTTCCCTTTCGAAGGCGATCATCCTATACTCACGCACATCCTCTCCAATCTGCCGCCGGGTCCCAGGGCTGTGGTGGTTAACCACAGAGCCGAAGACGTTATAAACGCCACAAAGAATATGAACCTTCAATACATGTTTCAGCCCGAAACAAACGGTACTGGCGGGGCATTGATCGCCGCACGAGCGTTTCTGGAAAAGGGAGGCTTTGATAAGCTCATAATAACCATGGGGGATGTGCCTCTCGTAAAGGCCTCCTCATATCTTGCGCTTTCCGAGGCACTGGAAAGAAACGACTTGGTAATCCTTGCCTTCTCACCGAAAGAAAAGAGGCAGTACGGTCTTCTTGAAATAACGGACGGCCGCGTAAACAGGATACTGGAGTACCAGTACTGGTCAAGGCTGAGCAAAAAGGATCAACATGCGCTTACTCTTGCAAACGCTGGCATCTACGCTGCGCGCCGCGAGCTGATTTTCAGATATCTGCCTGCCCTTGAATCAAGGCCCCATACTGTCATTAAGTCATACCAAGGAGTTCAAAGGGAGATTAAGGAGTATTTCATAACCGACCTTGTGGAAATCCTGAACGCGGACGGACTATCCGTTGGCTGCATTGAAGCCTCAGACGAGCTGGAGGTGATGGGTGTTGATGATCTGTCCGCCCTCAGGACGGCCCAGGCCGCATTTTCAGTCATCAACTCCAATAAGCCCCGGCAAGACGCAGCTAGTTGCCGGTCTCAACTGAACTTGACGGTTCCACTGCAAACTCGCTGAGATTATCCGGCAGACTTTCAAATACTACCATGAAAGGTATCGCCGCCCCCGGGGCAACGCTGACATTGACGTTGTCTTTGCCCGTTTTATTTCCCATGAGCGAAAGGATGCCAGGCATATCCGCTTTTGCAAGCTCGCTGTCTTCGATTGTGTTTCCCGCATAGCTCTGGGCGCTTCTAACCGCTCTCCCCTTGTCATCAAGTATGGTGGCTCTTACCATGATGGAGCCCCTATGCTTAGTCGAACGGTTTACGACCATCCCCCTTATTACAAAGAGCCTTCCCAAAGATTGCGAATCAACGAAGGCCCCCTTGAGTTCAGTGATTCCAAGTAGTTTGACGGCAGGCTTTCCCCTTGATGGTTTACCTGAGCCATCAATGAAAGGGATCTTCCAAGGTATCATCTCAGGCGCGAAATAGATGACCGATCCCGCCGCGCCAACGCAAAAAAGAAGGACTAGAAGAATAACAGTGCCGGCGTAAGATTTCCTCGGCTTGGGTTCGAATCTGTAAGGCTTTAGGTGCGCACCGGAACGCGTCTTAGCTTTCGTAACATTAACCTGCTCAGTGGCCCTGAGCTTATCCAGCCCGGAATCATCCGGCATCGCCATTTCTTTTGAATCATCCTGAGGCTCCTTTGATTCAGTCTGACCGGCAGAGACATCCAGTTCCTTAAGCAGTTCGTCAATGTCCCGGCTTGAAAGAGTAGCTGCAGCATCTTCGCCTTGAAGCTCTTCTTCAAGGGGTGGTTCAATTTCCGACGGAGATTCATGGGTGGGCACCGGAGCATCCGGGACAATTGCAAAAACATTCCCGCAAACCGAGCACCTCGCCTTTGCGCCCTCCGGACTTATAAGCGTTTGCTCAATTTCGTAAATTGACCCGCACTTAACGCATTCGACAAACATCACTTACTCCTTCTATATCCCCTTGAGGACAAATATCTCGGATAGATTACGATATTGCTCGTCATAATCAAGACCATAGCCGACAACAAACCCCCCTTCAACACGAAATCCGCAGTAATCAACCTGCACTTCGATTTCTCTTCTTTCAGGCTTGTCGAGCAGGACGCAGACCTTTACCTCTGATGGTTTTTTTCGCTTAAGCTCCTCAAGAATGCGGGACATCGTCAATCCGGTATCAATTATATCCTCCACCAATACCACTGACTTTCCCTCAAGGGGAGTTTCAACGTCTTTCGTCAGGGTAATTGTGCCGCTTGACGAGCTTGAAGGTCCATAGCTTGCGGCCCTCAAAAAATCAATTCCAACCTGTATGTCAAGCTCACGGGCCAGGTCACAGAAGAAAAACACCGCTCCTTTAAGGATGCCAACCAGCACTGTGTCCTTACCCTGATGGTCTCTTGCAATCTCAGAGGCCAGTTCCTTGACCCTTTTTTGTATCATCTCCTTGGAGATAAGGAGTTCCTTTTCCATCCTCTCCTCCATCAATGCCTTTCTGCCTCACGGATTTATCGGTAGAGGCAGGGAAAAAAACAGAAAAAACGGTCCCTCCGGATTTTCGACAGTCTTCCGAAGTCTTACAGACAGGACACTCCCTGATCCTTCCGGGACATTCATCAGCGTCGGAAGGTATGTGGGGGCACCTTACCGAATCCATGGAAAGCTTGAAGTTATAACGTTCGGAGAATATCTTCATGCGCAGAAGATCCGCGCCCTTACCCCCTGCGTTAAAATCATAAGGCCTTCGAGAAGAATATGCCATGGTGTCCCTGGTGGTAAAAAAACCCTCAAATATCCTTCTTTTGTTATCCTGGGTTATTCCGACTCCGTAATCCTTTACCGTGAATTCCATGCCTGTCCCCCGTCCTCGGACGGATATTTCAATGGAGCCCTCATCGGGCGTATTTTCAATGGCATTTCGGATAACACCGATAATAACCTTTCTTAGAGGATCAACCGGAATGCTGATTGCAGGGCCCGGATGCAGGTCGGAGATAATTTCCAATTTCCTGGATGAAAAAAGAGGGCGAATCTCTTCCAGTGTCTGCGCTGTGAATTGATCCAGTTCCACCAGTTGGGCAATATTTTCCTTTCTCTCATAGAGTTCGTCAATGCGCGCCTTTATCCTTCCGGACACATCGCCGCACCCGGCCTCCTCAGCCAGAGACACTATCAGGTCGGTGCACTCGTCCAAGAGAAGATCAAGTGTCTTTCTTGCCTCATAGTGCCTCGCTTGCATGATGTCTTCCACCTGGTATTGAAGGTCCAGGATTCGGCCGATATTTCGCACTGCGCGCTCCATAGTGGGAACCCAGTCCTTTGTAGGCAAAAGGGACAGCCTCTTTTCAAGTATCCTGAGGGAGGCGCCGAGAACAGACACAGGTGTCTTCAGTTCATGGGAAAGGTGATTAATCACCCGGTCCTTAGCCCTGTTGATGCTTGTGAGTTCCTTGTAAGCGGCCTTAAGCTCGTCGGCAAACCTAGCATTTTCAAGGGAAAGCTCAACGGTGCCGGCTATCATGCTAAGAAACTCAACATCGGTGTTATCAAAGGGGCCGTTCTTTTTATTCGTTGCGCAAAGCACCCCGATTATTCTGTCCTTGCTCCTCAACGGGACATCCAGGATCGCTCTGGTCGTAAAGCCTGCCTGCGTGTCAACCACCGAATAGAAATTGGGGTCTTTGGATGTATCGTGGACGATAACCGGTTTGCCGGTCCTTATCACCTCTCCGGAGACACCCTTGTCGGCGGGGTAACGTATCTCCTTTATTCTTTTTTCGGCCGCTGAGTCATCGTGTGCGCCTGATTTGAAGAAAAGTTCGTTTTTCTCTTGATCAAGCAGTATTACCAGAGCACCCTCGACATTGAGAAGACGCTTGACCTCATTGCTTATAAAATCCAGCAGGTCTTCCAATTCGGTATATTCGGGGAGAGCTGCGCTTATCCTGAAGAGGGATTGGCTATTTCTGGCGATGCGCTTTTCTCTTGTTATATCGCGCAGGATCACCAGTTCTCCGGCTTCTTCGTCACCGTCCTCCGGAAAAACAATCGCTCTCATAACCACATCCAGTATCTCGCCGCCTTTTGTGCTGCGCTTTGTTTCGAGGCGATGGATAGTTCCCTTTTCCTTGAGTCTTTTTATGGTGTCACTTATCTCTTCCTCCATGCCCTTTGGGATATAAGGAATATGCTTGCTTTCCAGCTCTTCAAGGGCCCAGCCGAAAACCTCCGTGAAGGCCGGATTCATATAGGAAACCCTGCCTGCAAGATCAAACACGACCATCGGATACGGAACAAAATCAAGCAGTGTTCTGTATCGGCGCTGAGATTTCCGGAGACTCTCTATTGTCTTGAAGCGTTCCGTGACGTCTCTGGCGATACCTCGAAATCCTATCTTCTCCCCTTCCCTGTTTTTAATGAGATTGGCCGAGAACTCGACCATTCTAACAGTACCGCTTGCGGTCTTTATCTTCCAGACAAGATCGGATATGCCCTGCCCAGTGTCGTTAATTTTTTTAAAAGCCTCAAACACCTCTTTGACATTATCTTCGTGCAGGAACTTGGTAAAACTCTGGAATTGAATTTCCTCCCTGGGATAACCGAACATTATGCAGAGAGAAGCATTGAAATATAAGAAATTGCCATGGATATCAACTTCATATACACCTTCTTCGATATTTTCTACAAATGCCCTGTACCTTTCGCTGGAGAGCCTTTCACAGGCAGAGATAATCCCTTCACCCGTCATGGCGGTTTCTTCCCTTATGGTCCTTGTCATGTTATCCCCGCGAAACAGATAGCCCAAAAACCGACAGACTTTACAATTATATTGCTTAGATATATATATCCCATAATACTGATGCGTGTCACCATAATTCTTGACCTCTACGGTGAAGGATAGTAATGCCTTTCGCTTGGAATAGCGAGCGGATGACTCTTAAAATAAGGAAATGCCATTATGACAGGAACAAAGCGCGTTCCCGGGGCAACTATAACCAGGCTTTCCATCTATCACAGACAGCTTGAGTTGCTCGAGTTCGACGGTTACCGGCAGGTATCATCGGATAAGCTGGCCTGGCTTTGTCAGGTAAGCTCTGCGCAGGTGCGCAAAGACCTGGGATATTTCGGCGGATTTGGTGTAAGAGGCGTCGGTTATGATGTCCTGGAACTTCAGGCCCATATCAGAGAAATACTGTCCATTAACAAGGTATGGAATCTGGCGGTGGTCGGAATAGGCAATCTCGGATCAGCCCTTCTGAGGAGCCGCGGTTTTGCCCTGAAGGGGTTTAATTGCGTAGCCGCATTCGACAAAGACCCTGCCAAGATAGGCAAGTTCACAGCCGCAGGAATCCGCATCAAGAACATAACCGAACTAGCTAGATCGGTAAAGGAAATGCATGTGGATATGGGTGTTATAACAACCCCTCCTTCGGAGGCCCAGAGGATAGCCGACATGTTTATACGCGGCAAGGTAAACGCGCTTCTTAATTTTTCTCCTATCAGGATATATGTCCCGGACTGCTGCCTTGTGGAAAATATAGACTTCACCATCAAACTTGATATTCTTACTTACAGATTGACTCACGGGGATATGAACTGAAAATTATATTGAATGGCCTGTCGGCTGTGGAACTCCCGGGGGGAATTTCCCGGGCCGTATTGAATCTGTGCGATCGTGCCAAACGCTCATGACAGAAATATTTTGTCGCCCCCGCTAATGAAAATCCTCCTCCGGCTTTACATTTTGCGAGGTCGAGGATTTCCCTCCCCCCGCGCGGGGGAGGGTCGGGGTGGGGGGGGTGTATTTTCACGGTAAATTGCGTTTAATGGTATGAACTCAAAAATCCGGGGCAGGTGCGGATTCAGCCGCACGGAAACCGTGCGCCTTGCGCCTGAAGGCGCACCTACAGAAGCTGATTCTGGTCTGCGCAAGGCCATCCCCCAAATTATTGAGCTGATACGTTTAATGATTTAAGCTGTTGAGTTTTCAATTTAAGTAGTATCATCTCAATAATTGGTGGTAATAAACTTGGATTCCGGATCGGGGTCCGGGATGGGCTTCGCCGGAATGGCACAAAACACCAACCCCTTGTCATTCCATCGAAAGCTGGAATCCAGAAGCGTGACTGAGAATAAGACTTCCCCGATTTATTGAGAAGATTTTTTAAATATTTATTTATCACGTGGAGGTAGAAATTGAAGAGGCTTTTTTCCTTAATGATCTTTTTTGTTTTGCCCGCCTTTGCTGCCTGGGGCGAAGCAGACCGGTTACCCAAAATAAATATCCCGGAGTCCTCCGTCACTCTGAAGGAGGCAATGGAAGGAGAGACGGTGAAACACGAGTTCACCGTCCTTAACGAAGGGAAGGAAACCCTTCAGATCAAAGCGGTAAGACCGGGTTGAGGTTGCTCGGTAGCCTTTTTTGACAAGGCTGTTGCCCCGGGGGGGCAAGGCAAGATCACTTTACAGATACATACAAAAGGATATCAGGGCAACATAACAAAGAGTGCCGTTGTTGACAGCAACGACCCGAAGAAGCCTTCCCTTTCTATATCAGTAAGGGTTTTTATAAAGGTATCAATAAACGTTTCTCCCAGATACGTTACCCTGACAGGCGCTGCCGGCCAGAATGTAAGCAATCTGGTTGAAATAAGGGCTCAGAAGGATAAACCCCTAACGATAGAAGCCTATGATTTCTCTCTCGGCGGGAAGGTGGCTTACAGCATAGAGGAAGTTGAAAAGGGGCGCGTCTTCCACATAAGGTTTGCCGGTATCCTGCAGGCTGGGCAAAACTTCAGCGGTCAGTTGAGGCTCAAGACCAACTATGAGGAGAAGCCGGACATCACCATCCCGATAAGGGGATACGTGCAGATAAGACGCGGCCCGGCCTGATAGGTATGGGTGGGTCATCAGGCGGAAAAGTAGTTGAGATATTTGCCGACGGGTCATGCAGCGGGAACCCTGGGCCAGGGGGATTTTGCGCCCTTTTAAGATATGGTGGAGCAGAGAAAAAGATTACAGGTTGCGACAACGATACTACCAATAATCGAATGGAGCTTATGGCTGTGATTGCCGCCCTGCGTGAGCTTAAAAGGCCATGCCTTGTAAGGATAATTACCGACTCAAATTACGTCGTAAAGGGTATGACTCTGTGGATATACCGCTGGCTGAAAAACAAGTGGACGAAATCTGATGGTAAACCGGTTTCAAATCGGGAT
>Ga0210051_1007040_pt1 | contig 10531 bp, 8 predicted proteins | sample CryGey092014_all_FD_185464 | JGI IMG/M metagenome (GOLD analysis project Ga0210051, IMG submission 185464) | Groundwater microbial communities from aquifer - Crystal Geyser CG23_combo_of_CG06-09_8/20/14_all (SPAdes) (version 2) | ecosystem: Environmental > Aquatic > Deep subsurface > Groundwater ...
GCAGTTTAAGCGTTTGCTGGGTCGCCGAGGGCGCCGCTTCCGCCTATCTGGGATTATCCGGGACGACAAAACTTTATGATATTGAGGCAGCCGTATTGATCGCTGAAGAATCTGGCGCCAAAACCTGTGATCTTCAGGGCAATCCAATAACGAGCAGTTCCCTAGCCCAGCTTTCGAAAAAAGGCGGATCAAAAAAGCATTTGGACAGAGGCGTTATTGTCGCCGGGCCAAAAGCTTTTAATCAAATAAGCAAGTTATTGCGCCAGAACTATAGCGGGCGGAACGCCCGATATATCGCTGCGCGTTATAAATGACAAAAACCATACAAGCCGTAATTTTAGCCGCCGGAGAATCTTCAAGGTTTTGGCCGCTTAACTATCAGCACAAGTCTTTAATGAAAATCATGGGCCGGCCTTTGATTTGTTATTTGCTCGACGAATTAAAAAAGGCAGGGATCAAAGAAATCGTGATTGTCCAAAAGCCCGAAAGAGACATAGAAAAAGCATTAAAGAACTATCCTTATGAAATAAACTATGTTGTTCAGCCGGAGCCGAAAGGAATGGGGAATGCCCTTTGGCGGGCAAAGCCCATTTTAAAAGGGCCGTTTATTGTTTTGAATGCTGATATTGTTGACTGCCAAAGCATAATTAAAGATCTTATCAGGCGTTACCAAAAAGAAGGTTCCAAGGCGATTATTGTTGGCCAGAAAACAAAAACCCCGCAATTATTCGGAATGTTAAAATTAAAAGGCAAGAAAGTTCTTGGAATCGTTGAAAAACCTAAACTCGGGCAAGAGCCTTCCGATATCAAAACCGTTGTCATCGATCTTTTGACGCCCGAATTTTTTCTGACTTATGAAAAAGTGCCCAAGGAACAGGATGACTTTGAAAAGGCCCTTTCTGCGTATGCCAAAAAGGTTGAAATGGAGGTTTTGATAGTCAAGAATAGAGAAGAAGAAGGGCCGTCGTTTTTAAAATATCCCCATCAGCTTTTCGCAATAGAACGTTTTTTGCTTTCTCGATTTTTAGTTCCGAAAATATCCAAAACGGCTAGAGTTTCCCCTAGAGCTATTATCGAGGGCAAGGTTTTTATCGGCGAAAACACCACCATCTTTGAGAATGCTGTCATCAAGGGCCCTTGCTATATCGGCAGCAACTGTTTGATCGGCAGCCACTCTTTGGTTAGAGAAAACGTTAATTTGGAAGACAATGTTGTTATAGGCGCTTTTGCCGAGATAACTAGGTCTATTTTTCAGGAAGGCCGTCCGATTCGTTCTGGTTTTTTTGGCTCAACCCACTCCGGTTATTTCGGCGATTCGATCATCGGGCCGAATTGTCATTTCGGCTCTGGCATAATTACCGCTAATTTTAGATTGGACGAAAAGAATATTTGGGTTACTGTAAAAAACCAGAAAATCGACACTGGTTCATCGTGCTTAGGAGTGATCGTTGGCAGGAATTCTTACTTCGGCCTTCACTCGAGCACAATGCCGGGAGTCCTTATAGGATCTGACTGCATCATTGGTCCGGGAACGGTTGTTTTTGGAAACGTGCCCGATAACAGCAAGCTGATTACCAAGTTTCAGACGCAGGTTTTAAAATCCAGAAAAACATAATCTTGTGGAAGCTATAAAAATCAAAGACGAGAAGGTCGTAATTAAAAAAACTAATGCCGTTTTAAAGAACGGCGGTTTAGTTATCTATCCGACCGAGACTTGCTATGGCTTGGGAGCTGATGCGACCAACCAAATAGCAGTTAAAAAAGTTTTAGAGTTTAAAGGTCAAAGGGGAGGAAAGCCGATTTCCGTAGCTGTGGCCAATAAAAAAATGGCAAGGAAATATGTGGAAATTAATAGCATTGCAGATAATCTTTATCAGCAATTCTTACCTGGCCCCTTAACCGTGGTTTCAAAAAGCAAAGGTAAAGCAATCAAGGTTTTACAAGCAAATAAGGCCACTTTAGGAGTGAGGATTCCTGATTACCAGTTTGTTTTAGATCTTATCAAAGAATTTGGCAGACCAATAACTTCTACTTCTGCCAATACTTCGGGCAAGAAAGCCCCTTATTGTTTAAATGATGTTTTGAAATATACCAGTAAAAAGCGGCTAGAATTAGTTAGTCTATTTTTAGATGCCGGCCGTTTGCCCTATAACCCGCCTTCAACCGTAGTTGACACGACCTTAAACGAACTCAAGATTTTACGTCAAGGGGAAATAAAGATTAAGGCGACCGCAAAGAATACTTTTGTCTCTGGTTCCGAAGAGGAAACTAGGGAAATTGCGGGAAAGATTTTTGAAAGGCACAAAGATTTATTGAAGAAAAAGCCAATCATTTTCGCTCTCCAGGGAGAGCTAGGTTCGGGCAAGACCCAATTTGCCAAAGGATTAGGCCAGGCCTTAAAAATCAAAGACAATATTGTTTCTCCAACCTTTACCATCATCCGCGAATATCCGTTTGAGTTAGATTTACAGAGACCCGGTCTCTGTAAATTTGGCGTATTTTATCATCTGGATACCTGGCGCCTGGAAAGAGGTGAGGAATTATTGGAGCTGGGACTGGGAAAAATGTTAAAACCCGGGAATGTTATTGTCATTGAATGGCTGCAAAAGATAAAGCTGGTTTTGCAGAAATTGAGCAAAATCAAAGGAGTAAAAATAGTCTGGGTTAATATAGAGCATTTGTCAGAAACAAAAAGAAAAATTAGTTATGGAAATATCTGATAAATTTAAAAATATATATAGGCATTGGAAATACCACACTAATAGTCCGTTTTCACCAACATCCCCGAAAATTGATTTAGATAAGAGTTATTTAGACCAAATAGGCAAATTCGCCATTGCAAGAATGAAGATTTGGGAGAAAATAGAAAGAAGGTTTAATCCGCCTTTTACCGTTGACCCGATTTTACAACGGTATCGATTCTGCAATATTTATCGCGAACTCGATAAGCAAACGATAGAATATCATACATTACTCTACGATATTAGAGATAATCTTGATTTGTGGTTGCTCAATATGATGTTTTGCAGATTGATCTGTAGATATGAAACAATTGGACACATCGGTTTACTGTCTTATGATCGGCGGAATAATGAAAAGGTTTTTGAGAAATTGAAAGCGTTGCCGTCCCCCAAATACGGAACAGCATATGTCTTTCCGATTAGCGTCATTATGAGAAGTAGATATCCGTCTAGGGAACAATTTTTTTGTTTCTATTTGCCGAAAATTATGAAATCATGCATTAAGGTTATTCGTTTATTTGATCGCATTGGGGTTGCTGATGGCGTTGAGAAGGTACTTCCGGTTTTCAAGTATAATTTAAGATTCCATTGGACAGAGGCGTTGATTGATCTCGCTTATCAGTACCCGCAGTATATTGATTTATTCAAAAGATTCCCTATCGGTCCTGGTTCGACGCCGACAATGAGAATATTAAACAAAACGGCAAATCCTGAAAACACATGTTTAGCCCTTATGAGGGCCGGCTTTAAAAACTTTCCCTATTTATCTTACGGAAGAAAACAGGTCTGGCTGTCAGCCGAGAATTGGGAAGGGATTTGCTGCGAGTTCAGAAAATACGATAATTTACAGCACGGGAAAGGGAGAAAACGGATTTTCACTTACACCACTTAATGTTATTTACGATTTATGAAGATTAAGAAAAATTATAATATTTTAGCTGTTGATACTTCCTGCGATGATACCTGCGCCGCCGTTGTCTGCAACGACCGCGTTTTATCTAATGTGATTGCTTCGCAAATAGAGTTTCATAAAGAATACGGCGGAGTTTATCCGAGCCTGGCCAAGAGGAAACATCAGGAGTTTATTGATCCGACCATTAACGAAGCGTTACGGAGAGCGGGTCTCCGATGGTCTGAGATTGACGCTCTGGCCGTGACTGTTGGCCCGGGTTTGGCGCCGGCTTTGGAAGTAGGGATTGCCAAGATAAGGGAATTGGCTAAAGAATACAAAAAACCGGTTATTGCGGTTAATCATATGGAAGGACATTTACTATCATCTTTTGCCTGCAACTCGCGAGGGCAGGGCGCTTTTTCTAAAATCAGATGGCAGTTTCCCATTTTGGGGCTCTTGGTTTCTGGGGGTCATACCCAGTTAGTTTTAATGAATGGTTTTAGTCAATACCAATTACTAGGAGAAACATTAGACGACGCGGCTGGCGAGTGTTTTGACAAGGTGGCAAAAATGCTGGGGCTGGGATACCCTGGCGGGCCGATTATCTCTGAACTGGCAAAGTCAGGAAAACCGGTTTATGATTTGCCAGTACCCATGGCCAGTTCTGGCGACTTGAATTTCAGCTTTTCCGGGTTAAAAACCGCTTGTTTGTATAAGCTTCAAAAGATAGCAAAGCCTTGGAATAGACGATTTTACTGCGATTTTGCCGTTTCTTTTGAAAAGGTATTAGTCGAGTCTTTGATGATAAAATTGAAAAAAGCAATTGAGCAATATCAACCCCAACAGATTGTTTTGGGCGGGGGAGTGATTAATAACTTGTCTTTGCGAAAAGCGGCAAGAAAAATAGCCGGGAAATACGGTTTAAAGGTTTTCCAGCCGTATCACAAGAATCTTTTCAGTGATAATGCGGCCATGATCGGCGTTTGCGCTCTTTATCAAGCGAGAAGAAGGGATTTTGTTAAAGATATCGATTCTTTGGATCGTCAGCCGAACTTGAATTTTTAAGCCCCGTAGGAAAACATAGGGGTTTTCGTGAAATTCAAAATAGCTAAAATATTTTCGTCCAAAAGCCCTTTAATAATCTTTTTACCTTAGCTTTATGATATTTCATAATTTAAATCGATTAACCACGGAAAACATTTAATTTCCTACGGGGTAAGGTATAATTAAAATATGACAAGCAAACTCAGTAAAACCGATACGGAAATTTCTAAATTGATTTTAGCTGAAGAAAAACGCCAGCAAGAAGTTTTAATAATGATTCCTTCGGAAAACTATACTTCCAATGCAGTCAGACAAGCTTTAGGTTCGGTTTTGACCGACAAATACTCTGAAGGTTATCCTGGCAAAAGATATTATCAAGGAAACGAGGTGATAGATAAGATTGAAAGCTTGGCGATTGACCGGGCCAAAAAACTTTTCAGGGTAGCGCATGTTAATGTCCAGCCACATTCAGGGTGCGAGGGAAACTTGGCAATCTTGGGAGCTTTGTGCAGGCCCGGCGACAAAATTCTTTCTCAGCATTTATCCATGGGCGGGCATTTGTCTATGGGCCAGCAGGCTTCGGTAACCTCAAAATATTATAAACCTTATTATTACGGATTGACTAAAGAAGGCGATATTAATTGGCAAGAATTAGAATCCCAAGCAAGAAAATATAGGCCAAAAGTTATTTTTTGTGGCGGCACGGCTTTCACCAAAGTTTTTGACTTTGCCAGATTCGCCAAGATAGCAGGCAAAGTTGAAGCTTTCTTTGTGGCCGATGTTTCCCATATTGCCGGCTTGATTGTTGGTAAAGCTCACCCTTCGCCAGCCAGTTTTGCTCATTTAATAATGACCACGACCCATAAAACCTTGAGAGGGCCGAGAGGAGCAATGATTATGGTGACCAAGAAGGGATTGGCAAAAGATAAGCTTTTGGCAGAAAAAATTGACAGAGCAGTTTTTCCAGGTCTGCAGGGCGGGCCGCACAACAATAATATCGCTGCTCTAGCTATTGCTCTTAAAGAAGCAGCCAGCCCGTCTTTTCGCCTTTATGCCAAGCAAACAGTGAAAAATAGCCAGGTTTTGGCAAGAGAACTCATAAAATACGGTTTTAAACTTATCGGCAATGGCAGTGAAAACCACATGATTTGGATTGATTCAAGTAACAAAAACCTTGACGGTTGGACACTTGCCTGGGCCTTAGAGGCAGCCGGTATTATAGCTAACCGCCAGACAATTCCTTTTGACCCAAAGCCTCCTTATTACCCTTCGGGCTTAAGGCTTGGAACGCCGGCTTTGACCACCCGGGGCATGAAAGAAAAGGAAATGGTATTGATTGCCGGTTGGATAAACGAGGTTGTTAATCATTTGCGAAAAATGAATTTGGCGGATCTTGGCGGTCGAGACAAGGAAAAGGATCAATCGGCGAGAAAAGCGTTTAAACAGAAAGTTTTTAAAGACCTGTTCTTATTAGGAATAAAAGCCAAGGTTAAAAAATTGTGTCAAAGATTTTAGACGGCAGAAAACTTAGCAAGAAAGTTTTAGCCAACGTAAAAAAAGAAATCCAAGACCGCAAATTAAAATTGAGATTGGCAGTTGTTTTTGTCGGGGACAATAAAGTTAGTCGCGTTTATTTGAGAAAAAAACAGGAGGCCTGCGAGAAAGCAGGCATTGATTTCAAGGTTTTCGGGTTTCCCGGCAATATCGCTGGATCTGAATTAAGGCAAGAGATTGAGAAAATCGTTTGTGAACCTGATAATTCGGGGATAGTTATTCAGCTCCCTTTGCCCTTTAATTACTTAATCACTCAGCCGCTTCTTAATCTTGTCCCCGCAGAAAAGGATCCTGATTGTTTGAGTCAAGAAAGTTTTGAGAAATTCAAGAGTAGAAATAATTGGATTTTACCGCCAGTAGTAGCCGCCATCAGAAAGTTTTTTGAAGAATACAAAATCACGGCTAGAGGGAAAAATGCGGTTGTAGTCGGCCAGGGCAGGTTAGTAGGGTTACCCGCAAGTATCTGGTTGAAACGGCAAGGGGCAAAAGTGGTTGTCTGCGATAAAGAAACAAAAAACATTGCTGCTAAAATCAAAAAAGCGGATATTGTTGTTTCCGGCGCCGGCAGTCCGCGTTTGATCAAAAGCTCAATGGTAAAAAAGGGAGCGGTAGTGGTTGACTGCGGCACGAGCGTAGAAAAAGAAAAAACTGTTGGCGACGTTGATTTCAAAAGCGTATTTAAAAAAGCCGGCTTTATCTCGCCGGTGCCGGGCGGCGTCGGCCCCTTGGCCGTGGCTTGTTTGCTGGAAAATCTGATTAAACTCAATAAAAAATAAATTGTAATCTTCGTCTAGGTTTGCGATATCTGAAAATCCGATATGGGAGAAGAAACTATCTGATTTGATAGTAATAGGTTGAGAAAGGCAACTGCTTTAGAGTATAAAAAAGCTTATTAGCCCAAGGTTTCACGGGAAATGCGTGGGCGATAACGATAGCACCGGGTTTTAATTCTTTATTCATTTTAGCTACCAGTTTTTGTGTCAACTCCGGCATCAAAAAAAGATAGATAAAATCGGCTCGTCTCGAATCGGCATCAAATATATTTTTTACCTGGAAGTCTATCTTTTTCTCCTGCCTTTCCAGTCTTGTTAAAATCTTTGCCCAAGCGACAAGTATCGGATTGACATCAACTCCTATCCCTTGGCAATTATATTTTTTTCCGGCATATCTTAGAATTCTTCCATCACCCGACCCAAGTTCCATAAAAAAGTTGTTTGCTTTGATTTTGGCCGGAGCCAAAATATCATCAATTACTTTTTTACGCGTTGGAACATATGGCGCTCCTTTAATTGAGGAATAAATCAAAAAAATACCATAAACGGTGATAAAAATCAAAAAAATCAGTAGAGCGATTAGGGAAAACAAATAGAGTATTAAGGCCAGCATTCTTTTAGTATAATATTATAGCTTAACAGATAAAGTAACGGTTTCCTGCGTGCCGTGCGGACGGCGAGCGGAGCAATCAATTCCGAGAAAGTTAGTTTTGATGCCCGGGGTGGGAGTCGAACCCACATGAGGGGTTACCTCGCACGATTTTGAGTCGTGAACGTCTGCCAGTTCCGTCACCCGGGCTTTTTACTGCCACTTGGCTTCCAGGATTTTTTCCGGGAAGCGATTCTTTAATCTTTTCAGATCTCGGCAGTTTTGTAAATGTATTGCCGCGCCTTTGTCTTTGGTCAGATGGGCAATAATCTCTTGGCCTGGTTTGGGCTTGCAGCACTTGGCCAAAAAGAAAGCCATCTGGGTTTTGCCGCCAATAACAACAGTTGGTTTCTTAGAAACTATTTTGGCTGTTGGAGCCACGCTCTCCGGCAAGAGCGTTTTGGCTGGTTTTTTGCTGAAGAACCGTTCTTTTAAGTCTTTAAAGAGGCGGAATTCTGTCTGTTTTTTAATATGCGACTTGGCTAAATTGGTTTTGACGAATCTCAGCCAATCGCGGCTGGGCTTCCTGTTTTTATCTAAAAGTATTTCCACCAAATCGCCGTTTTTTAATTGGCTGGACAAAGGAGCAATTTTGTTATTGATTTTGGCTGAAACGGCGTGATTGCCGATTTCCGAGTGCACGGCATAGGCAAAATCAATCGGGCAGGCGCTTTCTGGCAAGTCAATAACATCTCCTTTGGGGGTAAAAACGAGAATCCGGTTTTTGAAAAAATCGATTTTCAACTCTTCAAGATATTGGGGACCGGCCGGATTTTCTTTTTGCCAGTCAGCCAGCTCTCTGACCCAGGCAAAACTTTCTTTCCAGCGCTTTAAATCAACGCCTTCTTTTTGCGCCCAATGGGCGCAAATGCCGCGTTCGGCGGTCTCGTGCATTTGGGGGGTTCTAATTTGAATTTCCACGATTCTGCCTTGCTCGCAAAAAACCGTGGTGTGCAAAGATTGGTAGCTGTTGGGCTTCGGGAAAGCGATGTAGTCCTTGATTTTGCCGGGCAAGGGCTGCCAGTACTTGTGAATAGTGCCCAAAATCTCATAACACGATTTGATGTCCGGGACAATAATCCTTAAAGCGATAAGATCATAAATAGAATCCAGGTTCATTTCGTGCCTCGAGAGTTTGTGGTAGAGGCTGAAATAGGATTTCAGCCGGCCCTGGATTTTGACAAAATCCACCCCTTCTTTTTTTAAGATTTTTTCCAGAATCGCTTTTGTTTTTTCCAAGTATTTCCTGCCCTGCTCGTGTTTGTCTTTGACTTGGTCTCTGAGCCAGACATATTCTTTCGGATAGAGATAGGGAAAGGCCTGGTTTTCCAGCTTGGTTTTTAAAGTTTTAATTCCCAGGCGATTGGCCAGAGGAGCAAAGATTTCCATTGTTTCCAAGGCGAATCTTTTTTGTTTTTCTTCGGGAATAAACTGCAAAGTTTCCATATTGTGGACCCGGTCAGCCAATTTAATAATGATGACGCGGATATCCTCGGCCATGGCAAAGACCATCCTTCTCAGATTTTCAATTTCCATATCAACCGGCTTTTTGATTTTTTTCTCAATCGGGCCGATTTCCAGATCCTGTTTTGAGAGCCGCAGTTTGCCCAGGCGGGAAACCCCCTTTACTAAAAAAGAGATTTCTTTGCCGAATTCTTTTTCCAGCTCTTCGGGCGCGACCTTGGTGTCATCAAGAACATCGTGCAAGAGCCCAGCGGCAATGGTTTTAGAGTCAAGCTTGAGATGGCTTAAAATCAAGGCGGTCCGAGCCGGGTGAATAATATAGTCCTCGCCGGAAAATCTTTTTTGGCCCTGGTGGGCTAATTCGGCAAATTCAAAAGCCCTGGAGATTAATTCCCGATCCTTGGCTTGGCGATAGTTTTTTAGAATTTCTTCAAGGGTTTGTTTTGCCATCCCCGTAGGAAATTAAAATATTTTCGTAATTGATGAATTAAACTTTGTTATTCTGTCAACAAATATTAGATGATTTTAAAGGGTTTTCTAATCAAAATATTTTACTTATCTGTTATCTACAGAAAACCCTGCGTTTTCCTACGGGGCATTACCGTAGGAATTGGTTTCGCAATCCTTGTTAGAGCATTTTTCTTTTCTCCACTTTGTTTTTACCATCAAAGATTGGCAAGCCTTGCAAATTTTCCCAGTGGGCTTGTCCCAAAGGGCAAAGTCGCAATCTGGCCACCTGGAACAGCCGTAAAACCTTTTTCTCTTTCTGGTCAGCCTCTCCACTATTTCTCCCTGTTGGCATTTTGGGCAGGCAACGTTGGTGGAAACAAGAACATTCTTCTTGTATTTGCACTCGGGAAACTTAGAGCAGGCATAGAATTTGCCAAACCTGCTGAATTTGACATTCAAAGGGCTTTGGCAGAGCGGGCAAGCCTCCTTCGTCTCTCCTTTGGAGAATTCCTTAATAAGGTCTTCCTTGGAAACTTCTTTTTCTTTGGCCTTTAAGTTTTCTTTAAAGGGATTGTAGAACTCTTCGATCACCGGCAGCCATTCTTTTTTTCCCTGGGAGATCTGGTCCAGTTCCTCTTCCATTTTTGCCGTAAAGTCAATGTCGACAACCTTGGGAAAATGATTGACCAAAAGGTCGTTGACCAGAATCCCGATATCGGCAGGGAAGAACAGCTTTTTCTCATCTTTCTGGACATAGCCTCTGGCCTGGATCGTTTCCAGAGTCGGAGCATAGGTAGACGGCCTGCCAATGCCGAACTTTTCCAAAGCCTTTACCAGGGTTGCTTCAGAATAGCGGCTGGCGGGTTGGGTAAATTTCTGGGAAGAATCAATCTTCACAAGCTTTAAAGCCTCGTCTTTTTCCAGATTAGGCAAGTCTAATTCCTCGAACTTTAAAGGATAAACT
>Ga0210051_1007046_pt1 | contig 10526 bp, 8 predicted proteins | sample CryGey092014_all_FD_185464 | JGI IMG/M metagenome (GOLD analysis project Ga0210051, IMG submission 185464) | Groundwater microbial communities from aquifer - Crystal Geyser CG23_combo_of_CG06-09_8/20/14_all (SPAdes) (version 2) | ecosystem: Environmental > Aquatic > Deep subsurface > Groundwater ...
TTAAAGTCACATCAAATTCAAGTTTTGCGTCAAACGCCTCTTTGTCTTTAATACCATTACAATAAACAAAATAGCCAATGTCAGACACTTTATAGCCATTTTGACGCAACAGCCACTGATAAACTTCCATCTGTCTTTTATATCCCTCGTGCCAGTCTTCGTTCAGTTCAGTTATTTCTCCGACTTTGGCCGTGGCTTTGTAATCCACGACAATGTATTCTCCTTTGGAATTGATCCATAAATCATCAATGGCGCCGGTGATAGTTAAACCAGTTAGTTCATGATAATATTGCACGCCTTTGAAATTCTCCCGCCATTCATTTAATTTTTCATGCGCCACCGGCATGGCGTCAATGCCGTATTTTTCTTGCAAAGGATGTTTTTGATTTTTAGCGCGGTGAATATCAAATTCTTTTTTAAGCAGATGATCCACGGCTGAATTTAAGGTAAATGGATAGCCCGGCGGTCTGGCTACTCCCAGACGATTGTCAATGTAAAAACAGCGCGGGCATTGTAAAAACAAATCAATCTTAGACCTGCTAAGTTTAAAATTATTTTTTCCGTTGGGGTTAAAATTCCACTTTGGATTACGGTTTGATTTATAATATTGGGACATTTAATCAAAATACAAATTATAAAAAAGATGAATAATTTTGACTTGTTTATCTTCGTCTTCCAAATTATGATAAGAAACAAAACGAGTATCACGAATCTTATTAAAACCCCTTGCGTAAGAATCACTTTCTTCAACAATACTTTGGATTTGATTTAAAACTTGAGTAAAGTTTTTAATTTTAACAAAATTGATCATCACCCCATAATTTTGTCTCCAAGTGAGATATCCTCTCAATTGATTAATAGCCGCTAAATACGATTGCTTGCCTGCCCAAAATTTACATTCAAAAATTAAAATGTTTCCTTTTTTTATATTCAAATAAATATCAGTTTTACCCTTTTTTGAAAATGTCTCGGCTGTTGCATTACCTGCAAATATACTATTTAAATTTGCACAAATTAAATTCCTTAAATCTTCTTCACCCAAATTTTTAAAAGTGGCTGGCGTTTTTTCAAAAGCATCCGCTTGATTATCAATGATTTCAATAATATCATTGACCTTATCCTCATCTAAAACATATTCCTCTGGCAATTGTGGTGATGGTTTAATTCGCTTTACAATTGGCCTTTGCTCTATGTTAACTCTTTGTCCAAGAAGACTTTCTTTCTTTTTTAGTGGAATATTTATTTTTTTGGTTAATAAAGATATTTTTTGTTTATTAACCTCAATTTCTTTTTTTTTGTCCTCTATTAATTTTTTAATATGGCTTAACAAAGATTGATTTTCTTTATTAATATCATTATTTTTCCAACCTATAATTTGTTTGACTCTACCGATGCCGCTATTAACTTCCTGAACTATTTTATTCTCATCATAGTTAAAACCATATCCTTTGGTTTCAACAACAAAAGAGACGCGATTTTGTCCCCAATCAAATTCATCGCCTGTAAAACTAAAAGAAAAAGTGGATGATTCTAACTGTGATATAATACTCATTTTTTCATTCGGCTTAATAGGGATTTCTACTGTCACTCTTTCGCACAACCAATCTTTATCACCTTCCTCTCTATAGCCCTCCTCCCGTTGATGAGCAGGTATTGTTTTAACATAATTTTCTTGCGACCAGTTTGCCTCTTGAGTTTCGTCAATTTCTATGACTAACAACGCATATTTATCAAAATAATACTTTGATAATTCTTCAATATTTGAACCAATAATCTGTTCTTCGGACTCTCTTAAAATCTCACCCCTAATATCTTCGGCAAGTTTTCTATAATAATCTGATATTGATGGCTTATTATACATACAATCAATTTAAATTTAGTAGAATATAGTTTGGTTAATTGTCATTATTCTAAAATATTAAATAAAAAGGGTAGAAAATATAAAAATATAAGAATACGTGAAAATCAAAAAATTTAATAAAAGGTATTAAACCCCAGAGCAAGCTCCGGACTCTATTTTTTTATTGAAAACCGAGGGTTTTCAAACTTTCCTTCAAGGTAACCCCATAGCAGAGCTATGAGATGTCCACAATAATAAAAATTTTTAAAATTTTCTAGTCCCTCTGCATATTGGAAATTTGGAACACCCATAAAATTTTCCATATTTTCCAGTTCTCAAAATCATATCTGAATCACACAACGGACATTTATTGCCAAACAAATTATTCTCTTGAGATATTACTTCCTTTTGGGATAACCCCACTTTCTTTTTTGGTTTAAAATATTTTAGGTATTTGTAAGTCCTATTTTTTTCAAAAAGTTTATCATAATTAAAATCAGAACCAAAGGTTTGCCAATTTTTAGCATTTGTAATTTTTTCCATTCTTCTCCCATCTTTATCATGTAGTGTCTTGCCGTGGGCTCTCTCCCAACAATCAAAACATAAATTTATGGAATCAAAAGGAAATTCGTAAAAATCTAAAATTTTTCCACAATCATCACACGCCCTGGTCACACCTTCTTTTAATTTATCAATTTGTGAATGAAAATCATCTAATTGGTCCGAATTTTGAAGTTTTTTTTTACTATTTCCCTTAATCCTTCATCTAATGTTTTAACAGGGTCTTCTCCTAAATTGAATTTATTAACTCTTAAAAATTTATAACCATAGCCTTCTAAAACTTTTTGTCGATACACATCATCATCCTTCATATAATATTTATAATTGGAGGAATCTATTGGCTCGTCAGCTAAAAAATGCTCTTTAAACCCATCATATTCAATTATTATTTTTTCATTTTTATAAATCATCAAAAAATCTACCTTATAATTTGGGTGAATATAATTTTTGTCTAATTGTTTTAAATACTCACCGATAGGAAACTGAGGTATTACCTCGGGAGAATATTCATTATAAAAATCAGTCTGATAAATATACTTTTGTATTTTTTCTTCCATTGGAGAATTTTCATCAGTTCCACCTATCTTTTTTTTCTTCCCTAATTCTAATTCCTGTTTATAATGAAACAAGGCATTTTTAATCTCACCTTGAAATTCCTCAACTGGTTTACTTAAAACAAAATGAATACAATCTTTCGCACGGCTAAAACCTACATTTAATCTTTGCCATTTAATTTTTTCCTCTGGTGCAATATTACCAAAATTCGCTACCATATCAGCTGGGAATACCCATTTTAGTCTGTCTTTTTCTTTAGTAGCTACCATTGAATAAAAAATATAATCCCTTTCTTCTCCCTGACAAGTATCAAAGGTCATTATTTTTAGATGACATCCATCCTTATTAATAATCCAATCTCTTTCTGGTAGATTATAAATTTTTTCGGTTAACAAAGTAACCTGTTCTCTATGGGGCGTTATTATCCCCAATGTCTTTTTAAACCCATTTTCCTTTAACTCCTTTATTTTTTCAATAATATAATCTACTTCTAAATCATTAGTGTTTTTGTATTCATCTATTTTACCGTCGTGTTTAATAAAATCAAATTTTATGACACTCTCTATTGGCTCGCTCCTAACTTTCATGCATTGTAGGGTATTGTCATAAAAATATTTTTTTGAATAGGAAATAATTTCTGGATAACACCTGAAATGTTTCTTTAACACACACCTGTAATTCCTAATAAATTCCAAAAATTTTAAAATAGAATTTTTTATATCAAAATTATCTTCGACTTTACTTAAATAAGTTCTTATCCTGTCCTCATCATAGTCTGCGGTGCGAAAAATGCCTCTAATATCACTCTTGTGTTTTTTATTTATAACATTGCTCGCATTGTTAGATTTAACATTACTAAACTGTTTATCATCACCAAGTACTACAATTTGTTTGCCACGAATTAAAGCTGGTAGAGCCTGGGCAATACTAACTTGGGATGCTTCATCAATAATAATTAAATCAAATAAATCTTTTTCAAAAGGAATGTATTCAGCATAATCTCTAATACCAGCCAACATGCAAGGGAAAGATTTCTTCAAGTCGTTAAACATATATTTTGGAAATTTTTGTTTTTTAGATATAATGCCTCTCAATGTTCTAACATCCCCTGGACAATTCCGAGTATAATTAATTATCCGCTCATCCAAGAAATAAGTCATTTTCATTGCCACTTGTCTTTCTAATTCCTCTATTAAATCAATATAGTCATCATTTGGCTGACCATTAAATTGTTTATCTAATTTTCGTTCCAATCTTTTGAAATTCAAGTAATCTTTGATTTCGATATCAGTATAATTTAATAATTTGCAATCAATTACATTAAGGTTGATATTTTTTAAATTCATTCCTATCTTTTCAAATATCTCGGGGTAACTGTTCTGCATTTTTTTATAATTTTCAAAATCGTGTTTTATCTCAAGTAATTTTTGGGTCTCACTAATAACTTCATCAATAATTTTGATATTTTTATCAACATCAGATAATTTTAAATCTTTTTTGCTAATTTCTATCCCTAAATCTTGGATTGCTTTTGTTTCGTTTTTGACAAACAGATACAGTTCGTTTGACAAAACAATATACTCTATAACCTTCGCATAGTTTGGAATATCTTTAATTTGTATATTATGATAATTATCATCAAAGTCAGTAATCAGTTTTTTTATGTCAGAAGTGTTGTTTATTAATTCCTTATATCTTTCAAAAAAATCCTTTTCTTTAAAATTTGATAAAAATAATTCAATAATATTATCAAATAAAATTTTGCCGTCTTTGCCATAATCTTTAGTTTGGTTGAGCAAAAATTCATATAAATCATAGATCTTTTGCATTTTTCTAGTTTCTCTCTCTGGTTTCTTGATATTAAAATAATAATATGTTTTCTTGAATTTTCTGGTTATCTCATCAATTTTTTTTCTTTGACCCAAATAGCCAATTATTGGCTTTTTCTTTTTTACTAATTCATTAATGAATTCATTTAAAGTATTAATGGCTTGTTCTGAATCTATATCTTGAGGAATTTTACAATATCCGAAAAAATCAAGATGATTATCATTAACACCCCAAAATTTGGAAACCTCTACTAAATTCTTATTTAAAAATTCTAAGTCCTGACAATCATCCAGTAAATTTTTTATTGTTTTATCTTTACTACTTTCAATAATTTTAATACTTAAATTATTGATTAAACTTTTATGCTTCTGATAATTTTCAAACAAATTTATTAAAAGCGTTTTATATTTTTTCAATTCGTCAGGTTTAATTTTTTTAAAAACCCCCATCTCTCCACCAACTTTTAATTCATCTAAATCTCTTAGGGGTTGCCTTAACTTAATATTCTTTTCTCGTAATTCCAGTAAAAAATTGTAAAATCCTTCGTTCAGATAATTATCATTGAGACTAAAACTTTTTGCGGTTTTTATTTTTTTGACAAAATCTTTTATTTTCAAAAAATCTTCTTCAATGTTTTCAATTGGTTCATTAGTAATCCAGTCTATATTGGAAAATTTATCAATATTGTTAAAATAATTTTCAACATCTTCCAAGGATATGTTTTTAAAATACTCTATATTGCCTTTTATATTGTCTTTCAAGATTTTTAAAATTTCATCTTTTCTTTTTTCATATTCATCTTTTTTATACCTGTAAGCATTATAGTGCTCTTTGATTTTTTCAATAGTTTGTCCTTGAACTATTTTATTAAATTTATTACCGCTTTTGCCTAATCTCAAAATCGGATTTTGAAAATCCTTATCATTCCTCACATTTTCTAATGTCTGATTTATTTTATCTTCAACCACATCCAAAGCTTCTTTTTTATCAGACAAAACCAAAACCGATTTTTCTTCTAATAAGGCTCTGCAAATTATGGCTGTAATAGTGTGGCTCTTACCTGTGCCTGGCGGTCCTTCAAGAATTAAAAATTTACAATCTGGTTTATCTAATGCCATTAAAGCTTGTTTTTGCTCATCATTAAGAGGAACGGGGCTCTCAACCACGAGTTTGTCTGGTATAGATTTTTCGTACCACTCGTCTTCAACTTCCTCAATAAAAGAAATTGGGTTATCTTCAATAAAACCATTAATTAATTTAGCAAAAAGCTCAATCAAACCTTCTTTACTTTCCAATATTTCCTCATAATCATTAATCAGGGCTTCATCAGATTTATCAAATAAAAAAAGGTAGCAACGATTGGAAATACTTGCTACCAAATTCATTGCTTCTTGAAGTTTGTCATTCTGTAAATCAATCTCTCTGTTAAACTCAAAAAAATCCTCTAACTTTTTTATAATAGAATAAATTTTATTATAAAAATTATCTTCGTTACTAATATAAATTATCCTGTCAAAGTCTGTTGAAATGTTTGTGTTGTTTTCCGTTTGTAAATTATATTCCTGTATTACATAAGATATTGCTTTGGTGTTAACAAAAATTTTTTTATCAAAAGCAATTTCAAATCTGTCATCCATCCTTTCGACATCCAAGGAGGTATAAAACAAAGGAAATTTTTCTCTATTGATTGATATTTCGTAAAAATAAAGGTATAGTTCTGATTTATCTAAGATTTGGTTATTTCTGTATAATTGGAAGAGTTCTAAAAAAGCGTCACCTACGGCTAAATTTTGAAAAAATACATTTAGCTTTTCTTTTATTTCATTTATTCTTATAATATCTTTTATTTTTTGGGAAAGATTAAAATCTTTTTTGTCCTTGCTCCCAAAATATTCCTGCAATAAATCTGATAAGCCGCTTTCAATGACATTAAATAATGTTTCATTAATATCAATTTCAAACTGAAATTTACTATTTTCATCAGCAAGTTTTTTATTTTCCAGAGGTTTATCAATGGTATCCAAGAACGGCAAGGTAATCTTCTTAGATAAAATATTGCTTATTGCATCCTTGGTTTCTTCAATATATCTGTCATACTCCTTACTGTATAAATCAAAATTGTCTTTTATTGTTTCTTCTGATTCTGAATAAGCTTCCCCTAAATCCTCATCTTTTAAATCTTTGATTTTTCTTTTTATTAAATTCAATAACGAGTCAGGCAGAGTGTTGGTGTATTCACCTTTTTTTATAATAATCTTTTCTTTGGCAAAACCCTCATTAAAATTTTTAATTAAAACTTTTTTTAAATTATCATATTTCTCTAAATCAATGGCAATTTTCAAATCTTTATTAACCTTACTAATCGTGTTTCTCTTCGGTATCCTTGTCCTTTTAAAATCAGTTTCTAAAAAGTCCATAAAATACTTAGCTACTTCTTTGATAAAGTCTAAGTTTTTTATTGGTTGTTCATTTGTCTGCTGTTCTTGGGGCATTAAATTGAATGGGCTAAGCTTACTTTAATCATATCACACATTTAAGAAATGATTTTATAATCCTTTTCGGATCAATCCTTTCATGAATGTGTAGACTCACATTTTGCACTTCAAATTCAGTGCCTTCCTTTTTGCCTGCCCAGCTCAAATAGGGATCAATATGCGGATCATGCGCGTATTTTGATTTGCCGCCATCAACCTTGTCAGTTTCACTGGACACTAAACCCACATGCGGATTGTTTTTCCGTTTTTCTTTGTCGTGAGAGTAATTTTTGACTTCAATGTTTTTATTATTTTTTCGTGGCATAATTCTATTATAGAGTGGATAAACTCATGCCTTAATTATTTCATTTCCGCCCCCTAATGTCAACTTGATAATTTTTTAAAAAATCTCAAATCTAATCAAACAAAAAAACGCCGGGCTAAAATTGGCGTTTTTGCTAATTATTATGTCCCCTTTATGTCCCCTTAAAGATCGTGCCATAATCGTGCCATAATCGTGCCACTATTATTTTAATGTATAATACTGCGAGGGGCCTTTACCTATTGTTTTGATAATACTATTTTTAAGCAATTCATTTAAATCTCTCACTGAAGTTCTCTTTGTTGTCTTATTTATTTTTTCATAATCCCTTCTTGTCGTTTTGCCATGTTCTTTTAAATACTCAATTGCCTTTTTCTGCCTCTCATTCAATTTTTCAATACTACTGAGTTCAATATAGCTTGACTCTTTAATCTGCGATTCAAAAATAATAGTTGAGGAAATCGGACTCAATTTATAATACGGCTCTTTGTTGCCCCACTCTTTGCTTAATGATCTCATCATTTTAATACCAGAGCCGTATTTTTCAATCTGGCCAATATCAAAAATCAACTGACAAAGGATTTCATTGACTGGTTTATGTTCCGGATGCTCGGGCGTTACGCCTTTGGGAAAAGTGCCCGGGTTGGTGATTTCAATTCTGTTGTCAAAAATAAATACCCTGACATCGCCGGATTCAAAATAGTTCCGATGAATCATGGCATTGATCACTGCCTCTCTCACGGCTTTAATCGGGTATTCAAATTTATCCTCGCGCCTAAAACTCTTTTCGGTCCTGGTTCCTAAAAGTCTGATATTTTTTCTGATAAAATCTTCTGCCAAGTCTATCATCTCCGGTAAAGTGCCTTCGCAAGTAACGCTGTCTAAAGTAGGATTGATGACATCATTGCCTTTAAATTTTACTACTCGCAATCTGGCATTGGGCATAAATCTTTGGGGGTACTTGCCAAAAAACAAGATGCCAGTATTGGTGGGCTTGCCATTTATTAAACATTTTAAGTTGGTCAACAGCTCTTTCGTGGTCATGTTTGTTTTATGGGAAATATTCCTGGCTTTTTCTCTTTCTTTTAAATACCAGCTAATTTTTCTGGTGCTGATATCTTCAAAAATAGCTTCTTCACATATCTCAATATCAAATTTCATTTTATGTCGGTTCTTTTCCAAAAGCAGGCTCTCATACTCGCTTTGCGACATGGCTTTAGTATTTTTGCCCACTCTTTTGAATGGCCGGCCATTGGCAGTATGCGGTTTTTGCGAACTTGGTTTAACTGAAATCAAAATCAAATTTTTGTCACCAGTTTTAAGAGTGGAAATTTCTGGATAAATTTTTGGTTCTGTATTGTCAATAATCATGTCGGTCAATCTTTCAATGGTGTTTTTGCCAATATCAACGCCAATGATTTTGCCCTTGTCACTTGCGCCAACTAAAATCTTGCCGCCTTTATGGTTGGCAAAAGACGAGGCAACTTCAACCATTCTCCCAATATCAGACAAAGACGGCTTTTTCTCAAAAGTCTCTGATTCTGGTTGCTTTATTAATTTTGTTATTGATTGTTTGGTCATGATGATTAAATTATATCACACTAATCATGAATTGCAATTTTAATTTAGCAAAATCCAAAAAATTCAGTATAATACAGATATGGGCATCTTTACTTCTCAAAATCAAGATGAGATCAAACCGGCTGACGCGAAACAGGCCAAAACTTTTATCGGCCCCCTGGCTGTGGTTGAAGCCAATATCATTGGCAAGGAAAATGTAGTTATCGCCGGGGCGTTTTCTGGCATTCTAAAAATAAACGGCGACCTCTTTATTTTGGTAAGCGCGCAAGTGAGCGGCGAGTTTGAAGCCGTCAATATTTTAATTCAAGGCGCGGTTCAGGGTAAGATTATGGCCACACAAAAAATTGAGCTGTCCGCAACCGCCCGGGTCACGGCTGACATTGAAACAAAACTTATCTCCGTTCAATCCGGCGCTGTTTTAAATGGCCACTGCCAGACCACAAAAGCGTCAAATAATCAAACATAATGATATCTCCCCCAAAACTTGCTATTTTTAGCCATTATTGTATAATTGAATCGCATTTAAAATTAATGGCCTAACCCTGTCAAAACTGGCAGATATGGTCGCAAATCTTATCCTGCGTAAAGACGGTCTTCTGTCCAGTGCTCGCAGGATAAGTCTATGCTCGAAAGGGTGTAGTGGTAGCACCGCAAGGGGCTGCCAGCTGGCGGAAGGCCTTTTTTGGGTGAAAAATCCTTGACTTTCCATGTCAAAAGCATATAATAAAAAGAGATAAGGAAATTTCTTAATAGCCTTAAAGATCAAAATAGCCTTAAAGATCAAACTTTTTTAAGTTATCAATTAAGCTAAAAAATATGCAACAAGCCACACGACAAAAATTAGAACAAAACAATAAAAAATGTTTTCTTTGTGGAGAAGCAAAACAAAATACCATAAATAATAGAATTGATAATCAGGTGATTTACGGGGTTATTTGTGAAAATTGTGGAGAATATAAAATTAGTGATCCATTATTAGAAGGATCAATAACACCCGAACAGAAACAAGCGGCTATTTGGTTTATTAAAGATCATCCTGGAGTATTGATAAGCGCAGATGGAGAAGACATGGGAAATATTAAAAATATTGAACAGGAATATAAAATATATAGGCAAAGCAATCGTTGTTAATATATTTTATGTTTGAAAGAATAAATTACTATCATCATTTTCGTCCTGAATGTTTAAAAATTAATCAGGGTAGTTTTATATTAAATGCCATAACTTTCGTGGATGAAAATTTATTAGGAATTATTTTTATTTTTTTATTTATTTTTTTGTTTGTAATTTCTCTTGTGTCCTTTTTTCATAATCGTAAAGTAATAAATAAATATAAAAGAGAAAATAATAATAATGATAAAAA
>Ga0210051_1007048_pt1 | contig 10525 bp, 9 predicted proteins | sample CryGey092014_all_FD_185464 | JGI IMG/M metagenome (GOLD analysis project Ga0210051, IMG submission 185464) | Groundwater microbial communities from aquifer - Crystal Geyser CG23_combo_of_CG06-09_8/20/14_all (SPAdes) (version 2) | ecosystem: Environmental > Aquatic > Deep subsurface > Groundwater ...
TAAATCCGTGGAAATAATCTGGACCCAATAATTTAGGTGCTATTGTGACGATTTAAACCCCTGTGAAAATCGGTGTTAAAAGAGTACAAAAAAAGAAGAGATGATAGAGAAGTAAAAATAGATGCTGTGTATGAAGAAAAGGTTGCTTTAGTATATTATTATCCAAATATGTTGCCAGATACAATCGATTTACTTGTAGATAATGGTTATAAAGGAATCGTAATAGCAGGAACTGGTTTGGGTCATGTGAATGCAGCGTTAAATCCAGCTTTGAAAAGGGCAGTTGATAAAGGGGTTATTGTTGTAATGACTGTTCAGACATTGTGGGGATATGTGCACATGAATGTTTATGATACGGGCAGATATTTATTGGAACTAGGTGTTGTGTCGTGCGAAAACATGCTGCCTGAAACAGCGTACATGAAATTGTGTTGGGTGCTGGGGCATACTTTAGATCCAGTTAAAGTAAAAAAGATGCTGTTAACATCAGTAGCTGGTGAAATTACAGAGCGAGAACCGCATAATGGATATTTAGTATATCAGGGTGGAATACCTGAAGTAGAGAGATTCCTATCAACCTATAAAAAGTAGTTTTTGTTTGAAGTTACGGGAGGGAAGGTGTTTTTGACAACGCTGCATTCGTACGATTTTTCATCGGTCTCCATTTCGCTTTTGACGCAAACTTGCTCGTCACTGTACAGTGATGAGCTCAAACATGCGTCTCATCAACTTTGCTAAAGTTTGTTTGGTTGATCACGAAATGTTGCCGGAAAAATTGACTTATTCCGCTATTATCAAAAACACTTTCCTCTCGTAATTTTTTTAAGTTTTATAGGTTGATGTGGGTAGTGGGGGTGTTATTCATCTATTGAATAATAAATCATGGCAGCAGCGCTTGCACCTTTGAACCATGATTTTCCAAGATTTTCGTATGCTACCTTCATTGTTATCTTATCATCTTTACCAAAATGCTGACCATCTGGATCTTCAAACGGATTGCCTATTAATTCAACGATATTATAGTTTTCATCAAGAATAGCTTCTGTTCTCCAGAATGAAGTTGTATCTTTTCCTTTGAATAATTCTACGTAAGAAGCAAACTTCTGAACTATTCCCTGACCAACGATGACGCTTCCACTTCCAGGTAGGTCAAAGCTTGCCTCTTGTTCTTCAAAGCTCTCTGGCTCAAGTTGAATGGGCATGTGTGTGCATGGATCAACATCAAGGAGAAGTGGTTTCACATCTTTCATTCCAGTAAATTCGTTCATCTCGCGTGCAATAACATCAAGCTCAAAAGACACATCTACATAGCTGATATCTGTGGGATTATATAGTATTACCTTTGCTTCCAGAGGATCGGTCTCCATTACTGGATAACCATATCCTTTTGGCAGCTCTATTTCAGTTAAGTTGGATGTTGCAGATATAAAAGGATTTCCAGTTGCGCCTTCTTTGCAAAGGGTGTTTTCCTCATGTTCATTAGATATGATAGCTTGGAAGAGAAGGTCTGATGGAAGCTCTGCTCCTGTTGCATCTATGACTTTAGGCTTAAACCCAATAATCCACAGGGATTTATCTACACGAAAATTCATTAATATTGGTTCTTCCAAGGCTTCATCTAATTTTGTGTGAGCAGGAAGATCAACTGGTCCTACATGATATAAAAAGTGGCGGATTCCGGATTCTTCTGCAAGGCGTTCATTTATTGCGCTATCCTGATCATCAGATACGCTTGCAGATGGTGTTTCCTCCTGAGCTACAAATTCCAGACCGCTTTCCCCTTTGGTGCAGGAAATAAAGGACATTGAAACAATTATTATAATAATGATAAAATTTGTTTTTTTCATATAAAAATCTCGGATTTATAAATCTGCTGGAGATAGTATGGATTTCTGATTAAAAACCAATATGCATTGCGCAAGGTAAATGATGCGCGGTGTCTAATATAGATGTATCCTGCATTCCCTCAGTTCTTGACCTCATGTTTCAAGCCCGTTCTTATTATCGCGGATTAGCTGGAAAAGTTGCTAAGTTTTTAAAAGATTTTCAAACCCAATAATTACAGTAGGTTACAGATGAAGATTATATGCTATTTTTATGCGTATAAATGTTACTCTAAGGTAGACAGTTTGCTTACTTTTCGGTAAATTGTAATTATGGCAAATCAAACAAATAATGTACCAATAGGTTTAGATGATTTTTTGTTAGAAAACTCCCGTAATAATTTTGTAGTAGGTTCATGGGGTTTTAACGCAAAGCTCAATTTTACCAAGATGTCTACAGAAGAGACTAACGTGTGGTTTTTTGAGCAGGTTTTTAATTTTTTACGTGCCTTTTTTGGCTTACTTCTTCCAGATAGTCTTGAAGTTACAACTTATAATTCCAAAAAACAGATTATAAAAGATCGTCTAAAACAGATGACATTTCTTGATGAACTTATGCTGGTTATGAAGGGTTTAACTGAGCCAATCTGGGTTTTGCGTCTTAATATGAATATAGTGGGTTTTTTAAGGACAGAATGGGATCCTGATAAGCCAGTGCGTATTCAGATTCAAGAACCTGCTTCTATTATTATTTGGGGTGGTCAGGATGAACAGGGTTCTGAAGCTTTTTCAATAAGTTATCGTTTGTTTTCAGAACAGCGTTTGGAAGGTGATAATACACTTTTATGGTCAATGAATCAGCCGTTGCTGGAAAAGGCTTTAAGGAAATGGGAAAAACAATCAAGACATCGAATAGATATAGTGAAATCCAATAGTAATGATTTGTCATTATTTAGACATGGATTTTCTAAACCAGCACCAGCTAGCCCACGTCCAAAACCTTCTCCGGTAAAAGATAAGCCTCCTCCAAAGGAAGATTTTGTGCCTGATTTAGATGACTTACTGTTATAATTAACTGCTATGCAGGAGCAAGGATGTTGCTAACCAAAGTATTAAATATTTATTTTTTGGGAAGGGATTCTTTAAAGAAAAAAATCTTAAAACCATTGTCTCACGTGTATCCGAATATGCAGTTTTCTGAGGTTCAGAATTTTGAAGGTGTAAAACCAGATTCAGATCTTATTATTATAGATTCTAATGAACTTTCTGAAGCTAAATTAGAAAAGATAACTGTGTTATTTAAAGAAACCCCGGTTCTTATTGTAATCCCTGATGCTAAAAGAATGAGGGAGATGGGACATTTTGTTTCAGGTAGAAGAGATATAATCACAGAACAGGAATTAAACGAAGCTTCCATAGCTCGTGCTGCTCATTATTTAATAGAAAGGCAAAAGCTTCATGAACAGCTAAAAAAAGCAGCATATAGGCTTAAGGACGTATCTATTCGTGATGATCTGACAAGGCTCTATAATTATCAGTATTTTAATGAAATACTGCTTCAGGAAGTTAAGAAAGCCAGTAGATATAGAAGACCTTTAAGTTTGGTGGTTGCGGACTTAAAAAACTTTTCTAAGATTAATAGTGCCATAGGAGATCATGAGGGTGATAGACTTTTGGCTAAAACCTCAGAAACAATCCTATCAACAATACGAGAAGTTGATATTGCAGCTAGATTAGGTGACAACTCATTTGCTGTGGTGCTTCCGGAAACAAATATGAACGCTGCTGTAAGGGTGGGTGATAGGTTAAATGATGTGCTGTCAGCAATTTGTAGATCTGGAAAAGAAACATGCAACGACATTTTTGTTAGCATAGGAATATCTTCATTAGATGGAGAGATTAAGACAAAAGAGGATTTGCTAAGAGATGCGCTTGCTGCTTTGGAGCTTTCTAAAAAAAATGGCAAGCTTTGCACAAATGAAGATCTGATAAGCGCTGCTTATGATATTAAAGAAGACCGTAAATTAATAGAACAAATGCATTTGAGAATTGTTAAAATAGGCAGTGAAGCAGAAGAAAGCGCGTTTCATTCTACTCTTAAGATTATCAATGAAATGCCTGTTCATAAAAAGTGTTTGATTCCACATTCTGAGCGGGTTGCTTTCTATGCTGAGAGGCTGGTAAAAAAAATAGAAAAGATTAATGGGATGGCTCATAAGATAAGCAGGGCAGCGCTTGTTCATGATATCGGTAAATTGGCTATTGATAATGAATTGCTGAACAAGAAAGAAAAACTTAATAATAAAGAAAGGGTGTTGTTAGAGCAGCATTCAACTTTTGGCTCACAGATGTTAAATAACATCCCTTTTCTTTCAAATGAGTATGAGATAGTGCTTTGCCATCATGAGAGATATGATGGATGCGGATATCCGCAAGGTCTTAAAGGTGAAGAGATTCCTATTGGTGCGCGAATAGTTTCATTGACAGAAGCTTGGGATACTATGATAAATCCGCAACCATATCGTGAGAAGGCCCTTTCTCTTGATGAGGCTTTGTTAGAGATCAATAAAGGAGCTGGGACGCAGTTTGATCCAGAGTTGGTTCAGCTGTTTGCTTCGTTAATTACAAACACTTGTGCAAATTGATAAAGAGATAAAAGATTGCCTAGTGCTTCGTCTCGCTGGTTTTAATTAGGACGCTAATGAGTGAAAGGAGCGTAAGATGCCGTCTGTTGTAAGAAAAGATTCAGCCAATTTTTTAAGAGAGATTGTTGCCATTTTAACTCTTGTGTTAGGAATCTTTGTTTTTCTTTGTCTGGCTTCTTATCATCCTACAGATCCTGCTTTTAATTCTGTGTCTGATGTTCATACAATAAGGAATCTTGGTGGTGTTATTGGTTCATATACAGCTGATTTGCTTTTTATAATATTTGGAATCAGTGCTTATGTAGTAGTTTTGCTGCTTCTAATGTTTGGTATTTTTCAGCTTATTGGCAGGAGCTTTGAAATAAGGGTCAGAGAAGGAATAGCTTATTTATTACTTCTGATATTTGTTTCAGCGTTGATACATATATATTTTGAAACAATCTCTATTCATGGGCATATTATAGCTGGTGGAGGAATGATTGGCGGGCTGGTTGGTGAGATTTTTGTTCATTATCTTAATAGAGTTGGTGCAATATTGGTTTTGTTTGGGGCTGTTTCTCTTTCCTTTATGTTGGCAACGCGCATAACCCCTGTGATGGCGATAAAGGGGACATATAAAGGGTTCAAATCTGTTGCTGGTTTTTCAGTTTCAGGTAGTGCTCATTCAGGTGCTTGGTTAAAGAATCAGCTTATAAAAATGAAGCATATAGCCAAAGGGTTGTGTGCTGTGTGCAAGCGTCTTTTAGAAAAAAAAGAGGTTGAGGAGACAATTGTAGAGATTAAGCCAAGGGAAAGTGCAGTAATATCTCATGTAGTTAAAAAAACTTCTAATAACGCAGATGATCATCAAACTCTTGGAGACAGAGTGATGAGTAAAGCAGCAGATACAGGACCAAAGATATTGGATAGAGCTGATCTTAAAATGAAGAAAAATAAATCAGGTCAGCTGCGGTTTCAACAGATTGGATCAGTTGGATATACTCCTCCACCATTATCGCTTCTTGATCTTCCTGACAAACCAGAGACAAAGATAGATGAAGAAGCTTTAAGAAAACAATCAATGTTTTTGGAAAGCAAGTTGGCTGATTTTAACGTAGAAGGAAAAGTAACAGCAATTCATCCTGGCCCGGTTATTACAATGTATGAGTTTGAGCCTGCGGTTGGAACAAAAATTAACCAAATTACAAATCTTGAAGATGATCTGTCTTTGGCATTGGGCGGTCGAAATGTAAGGGTTTTAGCGCATCTTCCGGGTAAGGCTGCTGTTGGAATTGAAGTCCCAAATAGAGATAGAGAGCTGGTTTCTTTAAGGGAGATTATGTCTTCTCCACAGTTTGAGAAATCCCATTCCAAACTTACTCTTGCTCTTGGTGCATCAACAGATGGCAGACCGGTTGTGGCAGATCTTTCAAAGATGCCGCATCTTCTTGTCGCTGGTGCCACAGGTTCAGGAAAGAGCGTTGCTATTCATTCCATGATCGCAAGCTTGTTATATAAATGTTCTCCAGAAGATATGCGGCTTATTCTTGTTGATCCAAAAATGCTTGAGCTATCAGTTTATAATGGAATTCCTCATCTGCTTCTTCCTGTTGTGACAAAACCAAAGAAAAGCATTTTAGCATTAAGGTGGGCTGTAAAAGAGATGGAACGAAGATATCGCGTTTTGTCTGATTCAGGTGCCAGAAATATTATTGGTTATAATGAGAAAATTCGTACTGAAGAACTTGAGCTTGTGAGTCAGGAAGAGGCGGAGAAGATGCTGAATGAAGATCCTGAGGCGGTAACGCATACAGGTGTTTTGCCATATCTTGTTATTATTATTGATGAGCTGGCAGATTTAATGATGACAGTTTCGCATGAGATTGAGGAAACAATAACAAGGCTTGCACAAATGGCAAGGGCTGCTGGCATACATCTGATATTAGCAACTCAACGACCATCAGTTGATGTTATTACTGGTTTAATAAAGGCTAATTTTCCATCAAGGATAGCTTTTAGGACAAGCTCCAAACATGATGCCAGAACAATTCTTGATACAATAGGATCAGAGAGCCTTCTGGATTCAGGAGATATGCTTTTTATGACTCCGCAGGGCTCAAGAATGGCAAGAGTTCATGGATCATATCTGTCTGAAAGCGAAGTTTCGCGTATTGTTGAACATATAAAGAAGCAAGGTACTCCGGATTATAATGAAGTAATTCTTGTAGAACCAAAGAATAGTGAGGATGGTTTAGAAGCATTTGATGAAGAGGATGAAGAGGTTTATGACAAGGCAGTTGCTTTGGTTTCTGAAACAAAACAGGCGTCTATATCCATGATTCAGAGAAGAATGAGAATTGGTTATAATCGTGCAGCTCGTTTGGTTGAACGCATGGAAGCCCAAGGCATTGTTGGCCCTGCTGATGGAAGCAAGCCGCGCGAGGTTTTGATTGAAAATTTCAAACAAGGTGAAACATGATAAGAAAAAATTTATATCAGTATCACATTATGATATGTAACCAAGATTGTCCTTCCGTGTTTTTAGATTGTCATCCCGTGCTTGACACGGGATCCATGAAAGTCTTCAAAGAACTGGATTCCGGCTCAAGGAGTCCGGAATGACAAACACTAATATGCGGCATTGTTTTATAATGAGATGTATATGCATGGTTCTTGTTTTATTGATTTCAGGCATATCCTTAACTGGTTTTAGCAAAGACGATCAGCTTAATGATTCGGTAGATAAGATTCAGGAGAGGTATCAGTTAATAAATGATCTAACAGCTGATTTTTTTCAAAAAACACAGGTTAAATTAATTGATAAAGAGGTTGTTAAAAAAGGAAAGCTATATCTAAAAAAAGGCGGGATGCTTCGTGTTGAATATCAGTCAAAGGATAATAAATACTATGTCTCAGATGGCTCAACTATATGGGTATATATCCCGGGCGATGTTTCAAGCCTTCAAACATATGCTGTTTCAGAAGAAACAGTGCCAAAGGAAGGTCTTTCTTTTCTGCTTGGTTTTGGAGACATAAAAAAGGAGTTTAAGATTAAAAAATCAGATGCATTTAAGAAGATTTCCAAAGGATTTGTTGCCTTAAACTTAATCCCAATAAGGAAGGGGGCTGGATATAAGAGTCTTGATGCAATGTTTGATAGTGGTGGCGTGATGGTTCAGCTAAAGGTTTTAAATGATTCTGGAAATATTACAGAATACGAACTTAATAACATCAAGATTAACAAAGATCTTAAGGATAATCTTTTCACCTTAGATCCTAAAACCATAACAGAATAAAAATGTCATTTAAACAAGAGCTTATTCCTATTTTAAAAAAATGTTGGTTATTTTCTGATCTTGATCAGGAAGCTATTAATGAACTTGAAGCTATATCTGAATATAAAAAGTTTTTGCCTCAAGAAACGCTTTTTTATGCTGGAGATTTTGCTAATAGGTTCTATCTGATAATAGAGGGAAATGTGGATCTTATTAACTCATCAGATGAAGGAAAGGAATATCTTGTAAGGCGCGTTACAAAAGGTCAAGTGTTTGCTGAAGCAGCGATCTTTTCAGGTTTAGAATATCCAGTTACAGGTATTGCAAAAACAGAAGTTGAAGTTTTGGGTTTTCAGAAAGAAAATTTTTTTAAGCTGGTTAAAAAATATCCTGAGTTGTCATTAAAGGTTATAGAAATTATGTCTAGGTTGCTTAGGCATATGAGCTCTCTTATAAAGTGTCTTTCTCTTGAAAAAGTATCAAGCCGTCTTGCGTCTTTTATCCTGAGCTCTGCTAAAGACAGTATGGAATTCACGCTTAAGTTTTCAAAGCAGGATCTGGCTTTTCAATTAGGAACCGTACCAGAAACCCTTTCCCGTAATCTTAAAAAGCTTCAGAATAACGGAGTTGTAAAAGTCAGTGGAAATAAAATTCGAATTAATGATCTTAAGAAATTAAAAGAAATTGCAGGTTAATAATCATTTCTGCTGCTTCTTGATCCAAGTCAATTACTCATCCCAACCATAGTGCTATCCTGTTTTTAGATAAGGAGAGTATATGAATATTAAAAGAAAGATAATAAGAATAGATGAAGAAAAGTGTACTGGCTGTGGTTTATGCGTGCCTTCGTGCAAAGAGGGTGCGCTTAAGATTATCGATGGTAAGGCAAGGCTTGTTAGCGATACTTATTGTGACGGCTTGGGAAGTTGTATTGGCGAATGTCCTTTTGGAGCTCTTTTTATTGAAGAAAAGGAGACCGCAGCATATACAGGTCCTAATAAAAACGCTGTTCATGAAATTGAGAAAAAGTTGCCGTGTGGATGTCCCGGATCATCAGTAAAAGACTTAAGCAATAAAGTGAAAAAAGCTGCACATCATGAAGCTGCTAATCAGGATTCCATGCTTTCCAACTGGCCAATTAAGTTAGCATTAATGCCAATTAATGCTTCTTATCTAAAAGGAAGTAGGCTTGTTGTTTTGGCTGATTGCTGTGGAGTTGCTTATGCAAATCTGCACAATGATATTTTGAACGGTAAAGTTGTTACAATAGGATGTCCGAAATTGGATGATGCTGATCTTTATATTTCAAAACTGGCAGATATGATAATGCAAAATGATTTAGCTTCCATTGATGTTGTTGTGATGGAAGTTCCGTGTTGTAGATATATGGTTGATATTGTGGAACAGGCTTTGAAGCAATCTGGGAAAGCAGGAAAATTTAAAGTAACAACAATAGGAATAGATGGTGGAAAATGCGTATTCTAAGAGTAGTCATTGCGAACACAGCGAAGCAATCTAGTGCTGGTGATTGTGTATATACATGGTAGCCGCAGGCTTTTCCGCCAGAGGCGGATCAGCCTTTGGCTGAAGCCTGCGCAGATTACGCACCCTAAAGGGTTCGGCTACCTTTAATATTTCAAAATATGCGTGCACAAGTGTTTGTAATCAGCAGAATCTTGTTTCAAAACCCAAACAAGCTTCTGTTGAACAAACACTAGGCATCTTTGATATCTAAAATAAGGCGTGCACAAGTGTTTGTAATCAGCAGAATCTTGTTTCAAAACCCAAACAAGCTTCTGTTGAACAAACACTAGGCATCTTTGATATCTAAAATAAGGCGTGCACAAGTGTTTGTAATCAGCAGAATCTTGTTTCAAAACCCAAACAAGCTTCTGTTGAACAAACACTAGGCATCTTTGATATCTAAAATAAGGCGTGCACAAGTGTTTGTAATCAGCAGAATCTTGTTTCAAAACCCAAACAAGCTTCTGTTGAACAAACACTAGGCATCTTTGATATCTAAAATAAGGCGTGCACAAGTGTTTGTAATCAGCAGAATCTTGTTTCAAAACCCAAACAAGCTTCTGTTGAACAAACACTAGGAGGAATAATGTTTTGTTATCAATGTGAACAGACGTTTAATGGAGAAGGATGTACAAAAAGAGGTGTGTGCGGTAAAAGCCCAGAGGTTTCGGGTTTGATCGACCTTACAATTCATGCAGCTAAAAGTTTATCGCAATATGCAAACCGTGCAAGGCTGGCTGGGTTGGTTGATTCAGAGATTAACAGAATTACTGTTGATGCACTTTTTTCAACTATTACTAATGTTAACTTTGATCCAGAAAGATATGTTAAATTGTTAAAGTTGCTTCATGTTGAGAAAAACAGGGCTAAAGAATTATACAAAAAGGCTTGCGACAAATCAGGAAAGAAGCTGGATGATTTTACTGAACTAGAGGATTGGAATCCAAATTCCAGTTTGGATGATTTGATTAAGTATGGCGAAAGCCTTGAAATTCCAAAGCGCATTAACGATATTGGTGCTGAAATAACAGGTCTTCATGAGCTTTTGATGTATGGTATTAAAGGAGCTGCTGCATATACATCTCATGCAGAGATTTTAGGTCAGGAGGATGATAATGTATATGCATTTTTCCATGAAGCTCTGGATTTTTTATCTCAAAACCCTTTGGACAAAGGCAAGCTTCTGCAGCTGATAGATAAATGTGGAAAGATTAATTTGCGTGTCATGGAGCTTTTGGATCAGGCAAACACATCATCATATGGCAATCCAATTCCCGCC
>Ga0210051_1007049_pt1 | contig 10524 bp, 6 predicted proteins | sample CryGey092014_all_FD_185464 | JGI IMG/M metagenome (GOLD analysis project Ga0210051, IMG submission 185464) | Groundwater microbial communities from aquifer - Crystal Geyser CG23_combo_of_CG06-09_8/20/14_all (SPAdes) (version 2) | ecosystem: Environmental > Aquatic > Deep subsurface > Groundwater ...
GCAGCTAATTACTGAGAATTATAAAAACTGCTCGGGTTCTTATAAAAAGAAAATTGATATCAGTGGTCTTGCTATTGGAATTTATATTTTGAAAATTCAGATAGGTGAAACTGTTTGTACTAAAAAAATAGTTGTTGTTAAATAGTATCTATTTATAAAGTCAATACAAAACACGTTATTGCGAAAAGTTACGACGAAGCAATCTGTTAATTTACAATAATTAGATTGCTTCATCGCAATAACGAACATTATTTATTTGCTTTACCAATCGCTTCTTTTTCCGGCGTAAGTGGTAAAAGAAAATTTTGAAAGATGCCATTTTTATAAGCAAATCTTATTTCTCTATATTCTTTTCTTTTTGGTACAATTCTAACAAAAGGTCATAAGATATTTTTGAATAGTTTAATTCTTTTGAAAAAAATTTTCTTTGAATTTCAATATCCATTTGGGTTTTAAACTTTTCAGCTTCCGAAACTTTTTTCCAGTAATGTTTGTTAATAGTGTCATTATATCTTTTAAAAATTGTATATGCGTGTAAAGGATTTGCTTCAAATGTATTTGTCTGTTTATCAAAATGATGATAGAGAGCTTTATCTGCGGAACAATTCTGATACTGAACCGGAATACTGTCTATAACAAAGTAAATGGGAATATAAGGGTGAATACACGGATTAAGCGGAGCCCACCATAAAATATTAAAATTGTTTTTTGATGAATCGCTTTGTATTTGAGCAATAACACTAAATTTTGTACTGTTGTTACAAATACGGGCAATAATTCCGTCGTGTGCATTTTCTCTGAGTAAAGTATTTGTTTCAAAGTCAGTACCCTCGTAATGGGAAGAAAGTACTTTCATTAAAGCATCCTTTGAAATTTTTTCTTTAGGTGAAAAAGCGAATGGAAACGTGTCATAAAAATTATATTCTTGGTTTGACAACCGGTTGATGCCTGACCAGTGCCGTGGAATATTCCAAATTGCATAAAGGTTTTGAGTAGAACTGTATGCTTCTCTGAAATTAAAAGACTTCTCCGACGTAGGGTTGAACCACCCCTGGGTTATAGCATAAGAAATAATATCCTTTGAACCCAAAAAGTTGGATGTGTCCTGCAGATTGATTTCTCCAATAGTATAATAATTTGGAACTATGGCAATTTTATTATCGGGTACACGTTCGGCTATCCAATGTGTACCTTGAACGATTGCCATTATCCAAATTTCGTTAGCATCGGCAATACAGTAAGTTCTTCCGGAAGAAGCGTAACCAAGAGTTTCTACTAATTGTGCGGCAATTTTTACTCCTTCTTTAGCGGTGTGGGCTCGTTCGGCAACAATTCGGCGCAAGTCATAGCCTATATTTCCGATAGATTGTTTCTCTTTTGAAGAGCACGCATTAGAGCAGATGGTAATTCCGTACTCGTTCATAAATAAATCGCCAAAATTTTGTTGGGTAGTCTCAAGCCAAAACATGCTATTTGTTTCTTTTGCTTGTGAAATTTTTATCCCCGTGGTTAATGTTACACTATCATTTTGTGAAAATTTTATTCGTGGAACTTTATACATGTTTACAATTAAATTTCCACCATCATCTTCATTGTGAGCCAGTAAAACGCACCGTAAAGAAGAAGCGTCTTTTCCAACGGCAATAGTATAACAATTAATTAACGGAAAATCTTCCCGTTGAGAAAAAGTAATTTGGAATAACAACAGAAAAAAAATAAACCAGTACCGAAACATAAGATTGTTACTACTTACCCGCAAAAGTAAAGATAAATTGTTTCATTGCTTCATTGTTTTATTGTTACCTCACCCCCGACTCCTCTTCAATTGGAGAGGGGAGTGAGCTTTTAATAAGTTATTTACTATTTTATGGTTTTACAATTTATTTCTGGTTTATTGTTTCATTGTTATGCAGTAACAGCAATGGAACAATTTAACAATTTTTCTTTTCAATCTTGTCTTCTCAATAAAAGGGATATAAGCCTGTGAAAGGGCATTCACTATTAAAAATATAGCAATATTTGTTAAAAGTAATTTTTTCATAAACTTTGTATTATAATTTTATGCAATATAAAGCAATTAATTAGAGTTTGTCCGTAATATCAGCATTTTTAATTTATAAGGTATAGTGGTATAGGGAACTTTCCGAAAGTTAACGGAGCCATGGCCTTTGCAAACTTTCGGAAAGTTACAATGACGGCTAATTACTTATACCATATACCTTTATACCTTATACCCATAAGTTAAGAATTATAAATATGATATAAATTTACAAAATTTTTCGACATTACAGACAGACTCTAATTAATATTTCCAAATATTTTTTCAAGATTTTTTGTAATTAAATGAAGGCGGAAAAACAGGTTTGTTCGGAATAAATATTTGCTTTCATTCAACATGCCAAATTGCTTTAAATTTTGGATTAATAAAATTAGTTTTTAATTTTACAAAAAGCAAGAATATATAACAAACTATAACATTGATTGTTATTAAATATGGTTAAATTTTTTTTGTTTTATATTATTTTAATTTTCGTTTTTGCAACATCGTGCACAACTTACCAGAACACATCAGGTTCACGCAACATGAATGTTTCATTTATTTATAATCCCGGGAGTACGCCGGTTCATCCCCAACATGTTGTTTTTAATGAAACCGATACCTCAACAAGAATTTACGTAAAGATTAAAAGCGCTGATTTAATGTTTGTTCCGAATGGCGAAACTTCACAGGCAAATTTGCGATTTCGTTATCTACTTTACAATTCTTATAAAACATTTATTTTATGCGACAGCGGTACAATTTTTTTTCATATAACCCAGCCTTCCGATAGTTCCGATATAATTAAATCATTCGAAATTAAAACAAAGGATACCCTTTCTTATTTTCTTGATTTAACTATATATGATGTTAACCATGATTGCGGCAACCAAATTTTTTTATCTGTTGATCGCTCCCAACGAATTAATTGCAACGATGCACTTGTTACGGATAAAAACCATAATCCATGTTTTACCCCATTACGTTCTGATACAGATACATTTTTACTTGTATTTCGAAAGGGATTACCTGCAAAATGGAAAGTTTCGTGGTTTCAAAATAAATTCGGGCTACGACCTGCTCCCTATTCACTCGGAAACTATAACCGTTTCTTACCACCAAAACCCGACAGTACAAGAGTTATCTGGATTTCGGATACTTCTAAGTTTGTAATGAAAAACGAAGGTATTATGCACTTTTACCAGGACACTTTAAAATTAGGATTTTCGATTATGAGATTTTGTCAATTGTTTCCGGAAGTTACAACTCCTGTACAACTTTTGCAACCCTTGCGAATGTTAACTACTCAAAAGGAATTTAATGATATGAATTTACTTGCCAACAAAAAAGAATCGGCAGATAAATTCTGGTTAGATGCAGGTGGTAACGTTAACCGCGCACGCGAGCTTATTCGTGTGTTTTATACCCGCGTAATGCTTGCAAATACTTATTTTACAAGTTACACCGAAGGTTGGAAAACCGACCGCGGACTAATTTACATTATTTTTGGACTACCCGTTACTATTTACAAAGCCGAAAATATTGAACGATGGATTTACGGAACTTCGCAAAGTAACAAAACGTTGGTATTTAATTTTATGCGTCAGGAAAATCCGTTTACTGCAAATGATTATGTGCTTAGTCGCGAAGAAATGTATAAAATTTCGTGGACTCAGGCAGTTGATACATGGCGAAATGGAAGAGTTTATTCTGTTGCATATTGATAATATATATTATAAAAATGTCCATTACGCATGAAAATTTAATTTATGGGATTCGTCCAATAATCGAAGCCATCCGTTCCGGAAAAGAAATTGAAAAACTATTTTTAAGTAAACAGGCGGGCGGCAACCTGTTTAAAGATCTTTTTTCGCTTGCCCGCGAAAACAATATTCCTATTCAATTTGTTCCGAATGAAAAACTTAATCGTATAACATCTAAAGTTCATCAGGGAGCTATTGCATATATTTCTGAAATAAGTTTTTACAAAACATATCAGATTCTTCCCGTAATATATGAGAAAGGCGAAATTCCACTGCTGCTTATTCTTGATAGTATTACTGATGTTAGAAATTTCGGTGCAATTGTTCGCACAGCAGAATGTGCAGGAGTTCATGCTATTATTATTCCTTTAAAAGGTTCAGCGACAATAAATGCTGATGCGGTAAAAACTTCTGCCGGAGCTTTGCACTCTGTTCCAATTTGCCGCGAAAAATCAATAAATCAAACCATCTCTTTTTTAAAACAAAGCGGAGTTCAAATAATTGCAGCAACCGGGGAAACAGATAAAGCATATTACAATGCCAATTTCAGCTTACCTACCGCAATAATTATGGGTTCGGAAGATGAAGGTATTCGGCATTCAATTTTAATCCTTGCCGATGATACCGTTAAAATTCCATTATCCGGAAATATCGCTTCATTAAATGTATCGGTTGCTACCGGAATTTTGCTTTTTGAAGCTGTAAAGCAAAGAAATTTATAATTTAAGAGGGTTTCTAAAAATTAGATTTTTAGAGGCGGACAAGATTTTAAAACCGTAGAGACATAAAATTTTATGTCTTTATTATAATAAGAAGATTTTAAAATTGAAGTCCAACAAAGAAAAAGCGATTTTTAGAAGTCCCGTTAAAATGATTTGTGGGGGAACAAACTATGAGGGAAAAATCTTTTGAAACATGACAATAAACTTGACTTTTTTCTCCTTTTATTTTCGCAAACATTCCCTACTTTTGTAAAAAAATTTGTCTTTTTAATTTTTAATTATTTATAATTTTATGACGCGTCCTGTTCGTGTACGTTTTGCACCAAGCCCCACAGGTCCTTTGCATATAGGTGGTGTACGTACTGCTTTGTTTAATTATCTTTTTGCAAAAAAAAATAACGGGAAATTAATTCTTCGTATCGAAGATACTGACCAAAGTCGCTGTGTTGCGGGTGCAGAAGAATATATTATTGAATCGCTTAAATGGTGCGGAATTAATTTCGACGAAGATGTTATAAAAGGTGGGGATTATGGAACTTATCGCCAATCGGACCGCAAAAAAATTTACCGCCAGTATGCCGATACGCTTATTAATAGTGGAAACGCTTATTTCGCTTTTGATACTCCCGAAGAACTTCAGAAAAAAAGAAAAGAATACGAAGCACAAAAACAACAATTTCAATACGATATACATACACGTAAATTTCTGCGAAACAGCCTTTCTCTTTCTGAAAACAAACTGAAAGAACATTTAGCATCCGGGTTAAATTATGTTATCCGTTTTAAAATGCCCGAAAATGAAATTGTTAATATGTACGACCTTATTCGTGGCAATATACAGGTTAATACAAATACCCTTGATGATAAGGTATTATTCAAATCTGACGGAATGCCTACATACCACCTAGCAAATATTGTTGACGACCATTTAATGGAAATTTCGCATGTTATTCGTGGCGATGAATGGCTTCCTTCACTTCCGCTTCATGTTTTATTGTATCGTGCTTTTGGGTGGGAAAACACTATGCCTGAATTTGCTCATTTACCGCTAATATTAAAACCCGATGGCAAAGGGAAACTCAGCAAACGCGATGGTGATAAATTAGGATTTCCTGTTTTTCCTATCGACTGGCATACTGCCGAAGGCGAAATTTATTCCGGTTACCGCGAGTGTGGCTACTTTCCCGAAGCATTTATAAATATGCTGGCACTTTTAGGCTGGAATCCGGGAACAGAGCGAGAAATATTTTCACTTGATGAATTAACTAAAATCTTTACTTTAAAACGAGTTGGTAAATCAGGTTCACGCTTCGACGCCAAAAAAACAAAGTGGTTTAATCAGCAATATCTGAAAATAAAAAGCAACAGCGAACTTGCCGAAATGCTCAAACCAGAGCTTGAAAAAGAAGGAATTTATGCAGAAAACCCTTTAATTGATAAAATTTGCGCAATGCTTAAAGAACGCGCTACTTTTGTAAAAGATATTTTGAAAGAAGGAAAATTCTTTTTTAAAGCTCCCGAAAACTATGATGCCGAAGCTATTAAAAAACGATGGAAACCCGAAACGCCTGCTATTCTTACCGAGTTGAAAGAAATTTTAGCATCTGCTAAAGTTTTTGAAACACATTCTTTGGAAGAAACAGTAAAATCACGTTTTAAAGCAAAAAATATTGATTTAGGGCTGGTTCTGATTCCCTTCAGAATATTAATCGTAGGTACAGCTTCCGGTCCAGGAATATTTGAAATTGCCGAATTACTTGGCAAAAATGAAATAGTAAAAAGAATTGAAACAGGTTTAAAAAAAATAAACCCGGGTAAATATAATTTAAACGGTAATAATTTTAACTTTTCCGTAATTACTTAATTGCTAAATTGTTTCATTGCTTCATTATTTCCCGACAAGTCAGGATGAACAAGATTAACAATATAACCATTTATAGTACTACTTTGGTAAATTAAAAAATGCTCCGTATCAACGAGTTAAAAAACTTGCCACAAGGGCACCAAGATGCACAAAGAATATTTTAAACCGCTTTCGGCAGAAGAAGAAAGAATCGGTAAACTGATTGTCAATGCTGCGTATGTTGTTCATAAAGCGCTTCTGGGAAGCACAATTATTGAATCACTTAAAATTAACAAGGAAATGACTTGGGTATTTAATCAACTTTAATATCCCTTTAATTAAAAATGGTATAAAACGTATAATTTTATGACAATGTATTTCTTAGTTCACCCCGTTAGATAATTACTTTATCAATGGTGATGGAAAAAATTGCTATCTAACGGAGTAAACCTTTGTGCTTTCGTGTCTTTGTGGCATATAATTAGTAATTTAGCCATTTGTGAACTGTATGTTTGACTAATTTCTTTTGGAAGTTTTTTAAGTTTTCCAAAAATATAATTGTACTCCTCATCTGACAATAGTTTTCGCACTTTTGACTTTTGGTTCCAGTCAAAGCATTCTTTTAAAAAAACATTGTTGTAACGATAAAATTTTATCTTATCTTTTCTAGAATATCTGCCGATTTATTTTTCAACAATTAAACAATTGGTATAATCTGTAGATATAAAGAACACAGGCTGAATAGTAACAATAATTCTATAAATTTCAAAGAACAAACATACGAGTAGTTACTGTTTATTTTTTTGAAAGCAGCCCTTTATCTGTTAAATTTTTAATTATTTGTTCTTTGTATAAAATTAAAGCAAAGATTGCAGAAACTATTAAAAAAATAATTATTCCCATAACTATAATACCAGAAGGGTTGTATTTATATATTATAAAAGAAATAAATATATTAAGAAAACCCGCTGTTAAAACTAAGGGTAATCCGAAATGCTTAAACTTATTAATACCATAAACCACTATAATTATTAATACCGGTGCTGCAATAAATAAAATTCTATCAGTAAAACAAGGCCAAACAGGAATTAATATGCCCGTAATTAAACCTGTAAATAAAATACTTTTAAGTGTATTATTATGAGGTTGTTTTTTTAATATTTTTACAACAGTAACTATCCCAATAATAAATAAAAACCAATACATATCTATAATTCTAAATATTTGTTTAAGATTTGATAATTCAAAATTAACCTGCTCATTCAAATTATATACTACCATTATTCTCTTAAAAACAGAGTCGTTATAAAAATACTCTATCAATAAAAAAGAAATTGCAAATGGAATAATAAAGCCAATAAAAGAAAATATAAATTGTTTGACTTTTATTTTAAAAGAAAATTTATTTAATAAAATATATGAAAACAGAAATATCAAGCCAATAATAGCACTTTCTTTAGCCAAACAACCTATACCAACTATAAATCCTGTTATGGCTAAATGTTTTAATTTAACATTAGTAGCGGCAAAATATTTTAGAGTTAAATATATTCCTGATATTCCAAAAAACCAACCGGATACATCTGAGAGTACAAAAAGAGAAAAAATAGCATACGGTTGACAAGTGGTATAAGCTAACATTCCTAAATATGCCATTTTATCATCCTTAAAAATTATTTGATTAATTTTATAAATAAAAATTCCGCATAGGTAAAAGAAGACTATGTTTTGAAGTAAAAATATGTATTTGGGATGTATAGTTGTTAGCAGTTCTGTTATACCTGGTAACAATAGAACAAGAGGCTTTGTAATACGGGATTGAAAGTCAAACCCTCCTTCTAAACCAAATAAAAGTCTTGCCCCGCCTATAAAACTTGGCGTATCAAATTGCTCCCACCTTAAAAAATCAAATAAACACCAATAAATTATTGCTAATACGGTTAATGTAATAATTACCTTTTTATTCATTTGTGGATTTGGTTTTCACACAACATCGAAATTTAATCATAATCCACCCTTTTGATAGATTGTTAAGGGTAATTTCTAAATCTTAAGTTTTTAATCCTAAATTATTACAATTTACTTGCCACCACACAAGTTTTCTTAAAGTGGCTTACTTTTCCGTTAAGGTTAAAAACTTCGATAAAAACAATATACATTCCAATGGATGCTTTTTGGTTGGCATCATTCAATCCATCCCAGGTAAAATATCCTTCAACGGCAAGCATTTCATTTGAAACTAATAATTTTACTTTTCTGCCGCGTGCATCAAAAATTGTAACATTTGCTACGTAGCCAGGCTCATCAAATTTATAACGAATATTCAGTAAGTCGTTATAGCCATCATTATCGGGTGAAAAAACTTCGGGTTCTATTGTTATTTCTCCATCAAATTGCTCAAATTGTGCATATTGTGAATTTTTATAACCCGGTGTTCCAAAACCCGCACTCTCGGCTGCTGAATGCCAGTTTTTTGCATCCTGGGTAAGCAAATCGGGATGGATACGTTCTAACGAAACTCCCTGAAATGAATTTAACAATTGAAACTGCATACTTTCGGTATAACTAAAATCATCAATAAATTGAAACGATTTATTTATTACTGTAACTCTTCCATCGGAATTATTATAGGATGGCATTGATGCCATTTGAACAAAAGCCTTTTTATTTGGGCAAGAATAAAATGGATATATTTTATTTGGTTCAGTTGTTAAAACTGCATAATCTCCAGGAAACATATAAAATCCATCGGTTGAAATAGAGTATAGAACTGTATCATTAACAATAAATAATTTAGCATCTTTTAAATCAAAAATTTTAGATGAATTGTTATACAATTCAACATAATCGGTACTTCCGGTATATGGATTAAAAAGCACTTCGTTTATAACAAATGAACCGTGAATTACTGAATCGGGGATTGCAAATTGAGCTTTATTAGATGTTGTTATTAGATTTCCTGCACAATCTTTAAGTTGACCGATAACACTAATTTCGTAAACTGTATCTTTTATAAAAGTCTGGGTAAAAACTAAATCTATTTTTTTCTTTGATATATCTTTAAAAATTGCACTTACCGGAAAGCCAATGCCGTGATTAACTGAAAAATCGGACACATTTAATGTATCATTTGCAAATATTGTTTCGCTAAATGTTAGTAACAATGTGCTGGGAAGGGTTAATATTGCTCTTAAAAGTTCAGGGTTTACATTGTCGGGATTTGATCTGTAAACAGAATTTTTTCTCCCTGGTGTACCCCCACTGGGGTCGGAAGAAGCGGTCCAGTTTGCACCTTCACCGCATGGATTCAACGGGTCAACTTGCTCTAAACTCCAGCCGCCATTTTTTTTATTACTATTATTGTACCAATCATCTGTATATTGCACAAAAGAAATAATTTGTTCTTCTTTATTTTTCAATAAAATTGTTGTTCCGGCATTGATAAGCGCAGTTGACGAACTTATAATTCCAACTGTTGTTCCGTAAGTTTGTAAAACCGATTGTGCAGCATTAGTACAAATAATTAAATAACCGTAGGCTAAAATTTTTATTGATGGAATCACTACTGTTGAAGTTCCAATTGAGAGCGTCCAACCGCCTAAATCAATGGGATATGCCGAACGATTATAAAGTTCGATATATTCTTTTTCGGGCAAACCTACAGCAGGTGAAGGGTCAGCCATAATTTCATTTATCTGAACATCAAACGGAAGTTCACTGTACCACATAAAAGTCTCAGAAACCGGCTGAGAAAGTGTATTACCTGAAAAATCTTTAAGGTTAGATATCGTTAAAATGTAATTTGTTCCGGTTACAAAAGGTGTTGAAAATGTAAGATGGATGAGTTTATAATCAAGAGCATCGCGGGTTGAAGCAGATGAATTTCCAATACCGTTGTTTACCGAGTAATTTAAAGTATCCTGAGCGGTAGTAAGCGAAATTCCTTCCGAAAATTGCAAATCAATATGAAGCGAATCAATAACTAATAAACTTACGAAAGAGGGTGGAACAGTATCAACCTGAATTGGACCGCAATAAAAATCATCAAAAGTAAATTTGCCGAAATCATTTGAACTTGTATATCGGCAAAAAACTCCTGTATAAAAGCAGGTTGGTAAAAATGATGTATCGCTGCCCGATGCCTGCAGTTCAAAACTT
>Ga0210051_1007050_pt1 | contig 10523 bp, 12 predicted proteins | sample CryGey092014_all_FD_185464 | JGI IMG/M metagenome (GOLD analysis project Ga0210051, IMG submission 185464) | Groundwater microbial communities from aquifer - Crystal Geyser CG23_combo_of_CG06-09_8/20/14_all (SPAdes) (version 2) | ecosystem: Environmental > Aquatic > Deep subsurface > Groundwater...
TGAAGCCATGCCGCATGGATCTCAGGCGGGACATCCGCGTGGCCGTTGAACAAATCCACCAACTTTTCCATTTCGCTTTGAACGTGGATCGGCGGGCAATACTCGTGGATCAAGCCATCGGGTCGGGTCGGGTTGTTCTCCCACTTCTTCCACTCCCCGCGCTGGACTTCCATTTGAACGAAGTTCCCGAACTGGTCTTTTCCTTCCACGTACTTTTGATTTCGGGTGATGACCTGGTGCAGTTGCTTGATGTAGTTTACGGATAACGGCCTGCGACTGCCGACAAAATCGAACAATCCTTCCAATGCGTCGCGATGATCCTTGATGATCGCGATCAATTCGCTGACTGGCACGTTCGTCGCGCCGTGCGGGATGAGGGAAGCGTCAATGCCCTGCTCGATCAGCAATTGAGTGACGCCCCTGTCAATGGTGTAGAGCCTTTCGAGAATCCCTGTTTCGATGGTCCATTCCCGCAAAAGACGCTCGTTGAACTCCTTCACCGAATGCGACTCCGCAAGTTGCGCGTGTTGTTCCTTCCAGATACTGGCAAGCGAATACAACTCCGCATTTTGCAGTTCTTCCCAATTTTCGGGAAGGTCTGTGATGGGCTTCCATTCGTAGCCAGGTTTGGATTTTTTCATCGGTAATCCTCAAAACTATCCCATCGGCATGTGATGTTTTGCGGCACAGACCTGGACAGGTTTCATGCGCGCCGTGGCGGACGAGAGCCTGTCATCCATTCCGCAATACTTCCAAAAACGGAATGGCTTTGACAATTTTGATTCCGCGATAATCGCCATTCAGGGAATCAAAGTGCGGGTCATAGGTAACCAGATAATTTGCTTTGCCTTCCACCGCGCAGGCGACAACCACGTTATCGTCGGGGTCGGAGAGCAGGGCTTCGATCTTTTCAGCGGGAACATCAACCCATTCAGCCAGGCTCGCCAGAGTTTCAACCAACTCGCTGATCTTTTCCTGGTCAATGCTGTGATCCAACAACTTTTCGAAAATCTCTTCCGCGAGCAACGTGCAGATCAATAACACAAACTCACCGCGCTTCCATCGGTCAATCACTTCGCGGGTTGGGCTGGTTGGATTCCTGCTCAACGCGGAGGAGACAAATACGTTCGTGTCCAACACGGCGCGAATCAGTTTAGTCATTTTCCCACTCCCCCTCGATGGCCGTACCTTTCGCGATGGCTTCAGCGCGAATCGCGTCAAGCGACTTGCTAAATCTTTCCATTACTTCTTCACGGGATAGATGGCTCATCTCCGCCGCGCGGGCTTTGGCGCGGGCAAGAAGTTCCGCGGCCAATTCTCGGTTGGGACGCGCGCGCTGTTTCTTGAGGGTATCCACCATCTCAATCACAATTAAGAGTTCGTTCTCTGGCAGGTTCGCCACTTCGATGACTGCCTTGCGGATTAGTTCCTGTGGCGCGAGCGTGTCTGCATTCATTGCGTACTCCTTTTGTCTACTCCGCTATCTCATGCAATCATCAACGAGCGCGTTCATTGAGCAGATCCTGATAGGTCTTCTGCCAGTCCGCTAACATGGAACGGGCGGAACGCCACGCAAGCCAGTCATCCTCCTGCGCGGGTTTGGCGTTACCTTTCAGGCGTGTCGTGAATTTGTCGAAATCCACCCCGTATTTGGTTTCCATTTTTCGGATTCGGCGGCGGTAATATGCGACCTTGCCGCGCACGGTGGATACCGCCATGTCCCACAGGGCATCTTCCACGGTGGGATAGCGTTTCGCCGCCACCAGCGAATCCGCGACTTTATTCAAGACCAGGTTGGGATATGTATTAAGAGCCATTTTGAATCCTTTTCCAAAATTATACACTCGAAAGTCTGGACGCAAAGCGTTCGACTCCGACAAGTCATTCCATCGGCATGTGATGTTTCGCCGTCAAGAGGCGTGCCGAGGTTGCGATTGTCTGGCATGATTATACAGCGGAATGAGGCGCAGAATTTGTTATACTTTGCCTGCCATCCCACCCCAGGAAAATAAAATGACAACCTCTCTCCCATTTCCCGCCCCCGACGAATACGCCCCCTTTTACGCGGATTACATCCAGCGCGCCATCGCACGGAAGGATGTTCTCGCCGCCCTCTCCCTGCAAATTGACGAACTCCACGCCGCGCTCGATCCGCTCACGGACGAGCAGGCGCTCTACAAGTTTGGCCCCGCGGAGTGGTCCATCAAGGAACTGATGAGTCACCTGATTGACGGCGAGCGCGTCTTCTCGTATCGCCTCCTGCGCATCTCGCGCGGGGACCAGACGCCCCTGCCTGGTTTCGACCAGGAGCCTTACGTTCGCGCTTCGGGTGCAGACGGTCTCGCGCTCAAAGACCTGCTCCAGGAATTCGAATACCTGCGGCGCGCCAATATCCTCGCCATCCGCAACATGAGCGCGGAAGCGGCGCTCCGCCGCGGCGCCGCCAGCGACGCAACCATCAGCGCCCGCGCATTGATCTACATCATGGTCGGTCACGTGGAACATCACATGGCCTGTCTCCACGAAAAATACCTGCCTGCCCTGAAATAATAATCCTTGGCGCTTCCACTACCCCAAAAAAGAGACAGTCACTTTCAAAGTGACTGTCTCTTTTCAATTCACGGAGCCGAAGCCGTCGGCGCCGCCACCGCGATCTCGTAATGGGAAATAATGTTCCATTCCGGCGGCGGCCAATAGATCAGGAGCGCCTTCCCGATCACATTCTCCCTCGGCAGCAATCCCCACGAATGCGAGTCGGACGAATCGTTGCGGTTATCGCCCAGCACAAACAAAAACCCCTCCGGCACCTGCCACTGCCCCTGATACATCGGCGCGGCCGCGATATACGGCTCCGCCAGCGGCTGTCCGTTCACATACACATTCGAGCCGTTTACCTGCACCGAATCCCCGGGCAGGCCGATGATGCGCTTGATCAGATCCTGCGGCGGCTCGCCCGGATACTTGAACACAATAATATCCCCGTGCTGCGGCTGGCCCAGCCGATACGTCACCTTGCTCACCAGCACATACTCGCCGTCCTGCAGGGTCGGGTTCATCGAAAAACCGTCCACGCGCACGCGCGCTGAAATGGCATTGATCCCCAAATACAACGCCACCGCCAGGAACAGGGTCTCGATCAGGTCGAGTGCGAACTGCCTCCAGTTTGTCTTCTCCACGCTCGGCGCGCTGGGAATGGTCGGTATTTCGCTCGTCGGTTCAAAGTTGTCCAATTTGCCTCCAATGCGACGGCGATTATACCCGACCCCACGCAAAATACGTCGGCACGAACAGCGTCCGCTCGCCGCGCGCCCAGGCTTCTTCGTCCAACGCCTTCATTTTTTGGATGGCTTCGCCCGGGACGGACGCGGCCAAATCGGACTCGATCACCGCCCATTCATTTTCCCGCTCCCCGCGCGACGCTTCATTCTCTGATCCTTCGACTTCGCTCAGGACACGCCTTTGAATGGTTCCCGTTTCGACGATCTTGATCCCCGCCCGCGCGAACGTGTCCGCGAGCCGCGCCCCAAACGACACGTCCGCGCCCTGGCGGCGCAACGCGTCTGCCTGCCACTTGCCCAGCGGCGCGAGCGACTCGGGTTTGTCCACGCGCGCGCTGTAGTCGGGTTCGGCCAGCGCCAGCACGCTCCCGCCGGGACGCGTCACGCGCGCCATCTCGCGCACGGCCTGCAAGGGGTCGCACACCCACAACAGCAGGAAGTGGCAGAAGGTGATGTCGAACGTGAAATCGGGGTAGGGGAGAGAAAGCGCGTCCGCGTTGGCGAGGGTCGCGCCCGGGGCGTGGATTCGAGCCTCGGCCAGCGCGCCCCGCGCGAGGTCCAGGCCGTGAACCGAGGCGGGAGTCTTCATGTCGGAGAGGATCGCGCCCGTCCCGCATCCCACTTCCAAAACGCGGCGCGCGTCGCGAAGTCCCGCCTTGTCGAAGAGATAGGCGCGCAGGTCGCGCGTCCAACGCGCCTGCTGGGTGTAGCGCTCATGTCCGTTCATGCCACTCGCGGATGAACTGAACCTGCTCGTCGGTTTCGGGGGTGCGCGGGAAACTGGCGCGCCGCGGGTCATCCTGCCACCATTGGGCGAGTTGGGCCAGGGCCTGCGCGCCGCTCATGCCGTGGCGGACGAGGTAACAGCCCACGCTGAGGCCGGTGCGCCCGATGCCGCCCCAGCAGTGCAGGTAAACGTTGCGGCCTTTTTCGAGCGACTTGTCTATGAGGTCGAGGATGACGATCATTTCTGCGCGGGTGGGCAGGCCGAAGTCGCGGATGGGGAGCTGGAGGGACTCCACCTGGCGGTTGTAGATTTTCGCTTCTTCGAGCAGGGCGGGCAGGTAGGGTGGCAGTTCGTCGGGGCGGGTGAGGTTGATGAAGGTGTCGAGGCCCGCTTCGAGGAAGGCGTCCATGCGGCGGCGGACGCGCTCCTCGCCAAAACCGCCGGGGTATTGGCCCGCGAGAAAACGTCCGGGGATGACCCAGTAGGATTCGGGGATGGGGAGGGGAGGTGTGGTCATGTTGTTATTGCTACGCTACCGTGCCTCCGTCACACCTGCACTGCACCACACCTGCCCTGGTACGGCTTAAGCCGCACGGTGCCAGGGAACGCAGTGCGGTGCAAGTGTTGCGAGGAGCCGATGGTCGAGTAGGCGGCGCTTGTCCGCCATATCGAGACCAAGGCGACGAAGCAATCCCGCGTCGACGAGGAGATTGCTTTGCCGCTCATCCTTCGACTGCGCCGTGAGTACACGGCTCCGCTCAGGACGGCGGCTCGCAATGACAGATGGAAGCTACTTCCTTGCCACCGCCTGATTGTAGCGCGAGATATTATCTCGCATTACTTTTTTGCCACCGCCCACAGGTTGAGCATGAACTCGAAGTAGCCAAAGTCCACCTTGGTCATTTCGAAGCCTGCGCGGCCGAAGTACCAGCCCAGCAGGGGCAGGGTGTAGGCGAAGACGTGTTCGTGGATCTCCTCGGCGCTCACCAGCCCGATGCGCGCCATCGTCCTGAGCAGGCCATCGGACCAGGCCGCGGGCGTGGTCATGATCACAACGCCGCCGGGCTGGAGCACGCGATAGGTCTCGGTGAAGAGCGCGGCCATGCTGTTCGGGTTGAGGTGTTCCACCACGGCCAGCAGGGTGACGGCGTTGAAGAAGTTGTTTTCAAAGGGCAATTTGGGCGTGGAGTTCAGGTCGAGGGTGTGCCACTGGATGTCCAGCCGCCGTCCCAGTTCGTTGGGAGGCAGTTGGTCCACGGCAAATTTTTGCTGGAAGACGGTGTGGGAGAGGAAATATGGAAACGATCCGCAACCGATGTCGAGGATGCGTCCCGCGCGCAGTTCGGTGGGGATCAGGCGGTTGGCGCGCTGGGCGCGCATTTTGGCGAGCCAGGGTTCGAGCAGCCCCTTGCCGCGCGTGAAGTGTTGGTTGGATTTGGACATGGGTTGGATTTTACTACGGCGGCCTTTGGTTTGTCATCCCAATTACTGGGCGTACGCGCAAAGATTTTGGATCATCTGTTGTCGCATGTCCACCAGTGCGGGGAAGTCGTAATAGAACAGGATCTTTTGGTCAACGATGGAGTCGCCGGTGGGATTGGGGTCGAGGATGAAATGCTCGAAGGAGACCGCCATATCCTCCTTGATGTTGGTGGCGGCGTATTCACGCGCGAATTGATCCGTGTGGTTGGAATAGAATTGTCGCACCACCTGGCGGAATTCGTCCGGGGTATGGGTATCCGCTTTGTAGACGATCTCCAGCCATTCATCGTAAATGCCAACCCAGAATTTCTGGTAGAACTGGTTGATGTAGGATTCGGGCGTGCTGCATCCCTCGCTGGAGATGAACTGCGGGCAAACCGCCGTATTTTGATAAGGCGTATAAGCGAAGCCTTCCTTTTGAATGATCTGGCCGGAGTTCAGGGTGATCAGGTGGCCGACTTCGTGGGTGATGGTCTCGGTCAGGTAGACCGGGTCGGCAGAGTCGAGAATGTCCACGCCCAATTCCCAGCGGGAGTTGTCGCCATCCTCCATTTCGCCGACCCAGGCGAGCGTGTTGAGAGTCCCGTCTGTAAAGATGACGTAGCCTGTGATCCACTTTCGCTGGTTGGCGGGGACGAGCGAGGTGAAGTAATTCCAGACGCGCAGGTGCGAGGCGTCATCCTGCTGGTAGGCCTTGTATTCCGAAGGCGCCCACAGGATATCGGGTTCGGAGATCCGGTCGCCGTCCACTTTGTATTTGACCAGATTAAAACTCGCCTCGGCGCCCGCATAATTCCCGCCGACCTCGCCCAGGGGCAGGGATGCCAGTTCCTGGTTGATGCGTTTCAGGCAGGCGTTCAGGCACGAATCGTCCGCGCAGGCGATGGGAGTGGACGCGGGCCGCGTGACGCCCGGCGCGGGGGACGCCTCCCGCGGTGGGACAGCGGACGCTTCCGCCGACGGGACAGCGGGCGCGGCGACACGCTGGACAACCTGGCAGGCCAGGGAAATAGCCAGCAGGCAAAAGGTGAGGGCAAGGAGGCGTTTCATGGGCGATTTGCTAAAACCCCGAAGGGGGTGGCATGGGTGGGCGGATCATGTCATCTACAATCCTGTCATCCCTACAATCCTGTCATCCCTTCGGGATTGGTATCCCAGCGATGCGCGGCCGTTACAATCCTGCCATCCCTTCGGGATTTTTATGAGGAATGATAAATCTTTTCCCACGCATCGTTCAGGAAGTTCCCCATCACCTTGTCCGCTTCGCCCTGCGCGGGGAGCACGTCGCCGTCCGGCTCCACGTAGAGCCAGGCACGGCCCGCGCCCGCCGGGACTTTGTCATCTTCGGTTTCCACAGCCGCCGGGTTGGATTCGGAGTACGGCACGGGCAAGTCCCAGCGCATGGTGAAGTTATGCGCGTTGGCCTTGTTTTGGATGGCCAGCATGTCGCCGAGGAATTTCTTGTCGGGTGTGCTAAGGGACAGGTTGCGGACGCCCGCTTTGGCGAGTTTCTCAACTGTCTTCTCGCCGTCTTTGGCGGTGGCTTTGTTCACGGTCAAATGCACGGTGAGGAAGATGTCCGCAGGGAGGATGAGGTTGATGGCCTTCCAGGCGTCCGCGTCCTCGGGATGCAGGACGAGCAGGATGTGGTCGAGGCCGGTTTGCAGGAGGATGTCGAGGTATTTTTTGTTCGAGAGCGCCGCGCCGTCGGTGAGCAGGCCGCAGACCTGGCCGAGTTTTTCGGCGTGCGCGATCAGGTCGGGCAGGTCGTCGCGCAGGGTGGGTTCGCCGCCCGTGAAGGTGACGTGCGGGATGCCGGCCTGCCAAGCTTTGTCGAGAATGGCACGCCATTCGTCGGTGGTCAGCTCGCGGGTGACGCGTTTCGCCGGGGCCACGTCGGGCTGTGTCCCTTTGGGGACGCGGTAGGTGAGGGCGCAGTCTAGGCGCAGGGGGGCGGTGAGATCGGCTGAATGGGGCGCGACCCGCTCAAAGTCCAGGAAGGAAACGGGGTCGAGGTCGGGCGTTTCGATGAGGGTCTGGATCCGGTCCGCGAATTCGTTGTAGTCCTCCAGCGCCTGCACGCGCGTAATCCGATAGCGCGAGGCGATCTCTTTGGCGGCGTCCTCGGGCGCGGCCCCTTTGATGAAGTGGTAGGCGTACTCGGCCGCGGTGGGGTTGAGATGCAGGACGGTGGAGGCGTTGAGGATGAGCAGGCCGGCGCCGTCCTTGAGCACGCGCAAATGAATGCGGAGGGGCTTCTGGTCGGCGGGCGCTTGCATGTGATACAGGCCTTCGGACAGAGGCTGGACTTTTTTGAACTGGTCGGCGAGGCGATTGAAGATTTTCATGTTGGCTCCTGTTGGTACGCAAATTGGCAATTTGCGCTACTACTTCGTCAAATCTGAATCTTGTGCCACGTAGTGACGACTTTAGTCGTACCCAGCGGTTGAAACCGCAACTACATGGAAAAGTATCATCTTTGACAGACCACTACTACTTCGTCAAACTTGATTTTTACACCATGTAGTGACGACTTCAGTCGTCCCCAGCGGTTGAAACCGCTACTACGTGGAAAAGATTCAACTTTGACAGACCACTACTTGAAAATTCCTGATTCCATAAAGAACAAAATGAAATATCCGATGAGCAGGATGATCCAGCCGGCGAGTTCGACGCGCTCCAGCAGGCCGGACCAGGTGAGTGAGAAGTTTTCCTGGATGGTTTTGATGAGGCCCTCGAGGTTATCCAATTTGTCGCGCACGGCGGATTTCCACTCTTCGAGGTAGAGTTCCCTGCGGATGGTTGCGTAAAGTTTGGCGGTGTACCAATCGCCGATGAGCAGGAGGTTCTGCTCGGTGTGTTCGAAATCGAGCATGACTTCCAGGCGATGCTGGATGATGCGGCGGATGTCGCGCCGCGTCGGGCCGGGACGAAGGGGCCGGTTCCGGTTCTGGAGGAAGTCCTCGCTGATGCGGTCGAGCATGGCCTCCACGGATTGGTCCAGCATACGATAGCGCAGGAGTTGGTAGTTTCCGATCTTCAACAGGACGATGTCCGATTGAAAGTCGCCGTCGGGCGCGACGATGACCGCGCCCTCCCAATCCACGAGGGTCAGATCCTGTTTCGAGTAGCGCACGCGGGAGGAAAGGATCTCGTCAATCTCGGCCTTGTCGAACACTTCGCGCTGGGAACGCAGGAATTTTGCCAGACTGCGCGCGTGGCTGTTGATCCATTTTTCGGGCGCAGGCCGCACCTTTTGCACGAGCAGGATAATGTATTCCTCGAACAACCCGTTCTCCCGGAACTGCGCCGGGACGAAGCGCGCCTGCAACGCGTCCTCCAATTGCTGGAGTTCCTGGAACGCGGAAGCCGCAAACGGGTCATCCTGTTCAAAATGGAATTCGATGACCTGAACCTGACCGTCGTAGCGCTGTCGCAGGATCGCAATCCGCTTGCCCTGAATCTCGAACGTCTCTTCGGCGAGCGTGTTGAGCGCGATGTCCACCGGCTGGAAGTAGGGCGCGTTCTTCAATCCGTGGATCGGCTCAGGGGACGGTGTTTGACCGTTTGCCGGATCGGGAAAGGCGAGCAGGTAAGTCAGTTCCATGAGGGAGGGTGTTGTGAGATAGGAGATGGGAGATACGTGTTGCGTGTTGCGTGTTCCGTGTTTACTTGTGTACCTGTGTACCTGTATACCTGTCTACGTTATTCACGAACGAAGTGCGGCAATTCTCCAAATGGGATTTCAAGGGACATTTCAACGAAGCCAGCGTATTCGCCATTCTTGTACCAGGGCGATTGGTAGATCAATTTCTTGACGCCGTTCTTCTCGATAGTGTAAACGTTTTTCTCGCGCGCCGCCAGCAGGCGTTCGGTCTTCGTCCGCGCGGGTTCGGGATGGCAATCGAGCATGTTCGAGCCGAGCAGTTTCCGTCCGCCGTCGCTCTCGAAGGTCTTGGCGGCTTTGTCGTTCATTTCGAGCAGGATGCCCTCTGCGTCACAAACCGTGACCGCGGCGGGGAATTCCTTGATCCATTCGTTTTCATTCATGGTACTCCAGTTGAAAGTCGAAGGTCAAAAGTCGAAAGTCAATTAGCCAGCGTCAATCGTAAATCGTTAATCGGAAATTGCAATGGACATCCGCCGCCGCACTCCGCGACGATGGGACAACTCTCGCACTTGGAGGGCAGTCCCTGCCGCTCGCGCAGTTGCGTGGACAGTTTGTGATTCCAGATCGAGTCCCACGAATCGGTGAGCATGTTGCCGAGCGGCGTGTAATACGACTGGCACGGCAGGACGTTTCCATTCGACTCGACGCACATGCTGTACAGCGCGGCGGTGCATCCCTTCACGCCCAGGTTGCTGGCGGTGGGATCGAACTCGCAGTACTGCGTGGGCGTGTACCAGATGAGACGCTGCCCGCGCGCGGATGTTTTTTGCGTGGCAATGTCGAGGATGGGCTGTAACTCATTTTCGCGCAGGCCCGTCCCAACGGTCAGGCCGTGACCCGAGTAGATGAGGGCGTTCAGTCCAATGGTCGGGACTCCCAGGTCGGCGAGAAAATCCAGCGTGTCGGGGATCTTGTGGACGTTCGTCTGCAACATGGTGGTATTGGTCATCACGTAGAGTTTCGTCGCCAGAACATTTTTCAGCCCGGCGATGGTCTGCTTGAACGCGCCCTTCGTTTGCATCATCTGGTCGTGGATTTGCTCATCGCAGGATTCGACGGTGATCTGCACGTGGTCGAGTCCGGCGTCCACGAGTTGCCGGACATACTTTTCATCAGAGAGGCGGCGGGCGTTGGTGTTGAGGCCGGTGATCTGTCCATTCGACTCGGCGTGGCGGATGAGTTCGGGCAGGTCGTCGCGCAGGGTGGCTTCGCCGCCGGTGAAGACAATGTGCGGCACGCCGAGCGCCCAGAGTTGGTCAATGATCCGTTTCCAGTCATCCGTTTTCAGTTCGGGGAAGTCCCGCTCGCGGGCGTTGTAGCAATGCGCGCAGTCGTTGTTGCAACGATAGGTGACGGCGAGATCCAT
>Ga0210051_1007056_pt1 | contig 10519 bp, 11 predicted proteins | sample CryGey092014_all_FD_185464 | JGI IMG/M metagenome (GOLD analysis project Ga0210051, IMG submission 185464) | Groundwater microbial communities from aquifer - Crystal Geyser CG23_combo_of_CG06-09_8/20/14_all (SPAdes) (version 2) | ecosystem: Environmental > Aquatic > Deep subsurface > Groundwater...
CCATCGTGGCAGCGTGGATTACATATTTTGCCGGTAAAGAGCCTGCTTGAGTAAAAACCGCCTCTCCGATTTTTATCGGTCCTTTCTTTACTGCCTCCTCTTCGATAACTTTGCCGCCCTTTTTCTTTATGGCGCCTGCAACTCCGCCGCCCATAACCAGTTTGTTGTTTGCAGCATTGACGATGGCATCAACCTTAAGTTCCGTAATATCGCCTTGGGTGATTTTTATTTCCGTATCTTTCACAAACATATCCACTCCTTCCGGATTCAGGACACTACTGTCTTTCTAAATTTATTGTTATATTTAATAAGAATGTAAAAAATAATAATGCCTATGGTATCGATAAAGACATCCTTAGGGCTGCCAGATCGAACAGGGACAAATGCCTGATGGATTTCATCTGAAACTGCGTATAAAAATGGCAGGCTCAAAGACCAAAGGAATAAATAAAAAGAAGACAAATTAAATGACCCTTTAAACGCCCGGTATAAAAGAAAGGTGAGAATAAAATATTCGGTTATATGCGCTGCTTTTCTGAGGATAAGGTCCCAAACTCCCCATCCTGTGCTCAAGTTCGGGATGCTTGAGAGATAAAAAATTAACCAGCACCAGCTAAAAACCGGAAGCCATAACTTAAAAAGTTTCATCGCGTTAGATATTTTTAATAAACTTCTTAGCACTTTGCAGGGCTTCTTTTTTGTTCTTTACCTTTCCTATCGCCTGTAATTCTTCTATTTCGCGTAAAATCTTGCCAATCAAAGGCGAAGGTTCTAATTTAAATTTCTTAAGCAGGTCATCACCGCTTATAAGGCGGGGCAATTTCTTCTCTTTCTTTCTTCTAAAATATTCTTTGATTAAATTTGAAACTACTTTTTCATGGCGTATGCGTGATGCCTTAGAAGTCAGAGGCCCTTTTGTGGCGCGCTGGTCAGCGATAGAGATTAAAAGTATGCTTACGCTTTCTTTCTGGGTGTCGCGAAAATATCTAAATATAGCCCGGGGACTTACTTCTTGGTTATCTGCCAGATAACCCGGCCTTAAGTGCCATAAAACCATCTTCTCCAGAGAATCCATTTCGTCGTTGGAAAGTTTAAGCCGCTCAACGATATTTCGAGTAATATCCGAACCTATCCTTTCATGGCCGTGAAATTTGGTTTTTCCGTCTTCGTGTCGTAAAGCAGCGGGTTTTCCTATATCGTGCAAAAGCGCGCCTAATTTGATTAATGCTCGCCGGCTGCGATTAGGCGAAATAATTTCGTCCAAATAATCTTGAACCTCCGCGCTATTCTTGAATTCTGTAATTAAAAGTTCCAGTTGCCTGATTGTCTCTAAGGTATGTTGCCAGACATCGAGATGATGATACGGGCCCTGCTTTACACCGCGCATCACTTCAATCTCCGGAATAATTATTTTTAAAATTCTTAATTTATCCAACTGTTCGAGATAACTAAAGGAATGGGGCCTTTCAAAAATTTTAAATAATTCATCGCGTATCCGTTCATATGACACGTTCGATAATTTATTGGCTTTTAACTTTGCTGCCTTTAAAGTTTCTTTATCTATTTTGAAATCAAAAATAATCGCTAAACTAAAAGCGCGCAATACCCGCAGGGGATCCTCATCAAATGCTTTCTTATTTACAAACCTGATTGTCTTTAATTCCAAATCCTGTCTGCCTTTGTAAGGGTCAATGATTAAATTTTCTATGCTCTCACTTAAAAATAATTTTTCTAATTCTATCGTCAGCGCATTTATGGTGAAATCGCGATGCAGGAGGTCATCTTCAAGGGTCTTGCCGCGGAAATCTGTAAAATCCAGGGTATAGAATTTATCGCTTATTCTTTTTACCACTCTGCTACAACCGTGGGTTTTATCCAAAACAACAAACCCGCCTTTAATTTTCCTAGCTACTTCTTTGCCAAAATTTATAGCGCCGCGCTTTAGGCAAAAATCGATATCAGGATTCTCTTTTTCCCGCCCTAAAAGGATATCGCGCAGATAACCACCTACGAGATAGAGCTTTACTTTTCTATTCTTAGCAATCTTTAAGATTATCTTGAGCAGATTTTGGTCTTTTGATCTTGGGACGGGTGATGATTTCATAATGATGGGGGGGAGAAATATCTATTCTATCGATTTTTTGTTAAAAACATCTGATTGTTTTACTACTTCATCTTCCACAAATATCGGTGCATGCGCCCTTACCGCCAGGGCAATACTATCCGACGGCCGGGCATCGATAATCTTAATCTCGCCAGAATTTGTTTTGATAATGAGCTTGGCGTGAAAGGTGTTCTCTTCTAATTTATCAATGATAATTTTATCAATGCTTGCTTCTAAATTTTCAATTGTAGAATACAATAAATCGTGGGTTAAGGGCCGCGGCGGCTGAAAACCGCTGATTTTCAGTTTTATGGCAGAGGCCTCATTTAGGCCGATTACAATAGGTAAAATCCTATCTCCGCCTTTTTCTTTTAAGACAATTAACTGATCGTGCCTTTTTTCATCAATAACTATCTTATTTAATTCCATCTCTACCATTCTAACAAATTCTCCTTTCGGGCCGCTAAAAACAAAATTTTCTTTAGGTTCAGTATATTATTTAGTATTTAATGCTCTTATGCTCACGGCCACCACTAATGCTCTGGCGGCCGTGAGCCAATCTTTTTGGCGGACGTTTTTCCTTGTTCAATATGTCCTTCAATTCTACCATAAACTGCCCCACATCCTTAAACTGCCTATAAACGGAAGCAAATCTTACATAGGCAACATCGTCTAAGGCTTTTAATTTTTCCATCACTAATTCTCCGATACGGGATGCGGAAACCTCACGGTCAGATTTTTTTTGAATTGCACGCTCTATCTGTATAACGATATCCTCCATTTTCTCCACACTAATGGGCCTTTTCTCGCAGGCCTTAATAATTCCGGATAAAATCTTCTTACGGTCAAACGGCTCTCGCCGGCCGTCTTTTTTTATAACCATCAAAGAAACCTCTTCAATATACTCATATGTCGTAAAGCGCTTGCCGCATTTTAAGCACTCGCGCCTTCTTCTGATTGCGGATTCTTCGGCAGTAGCGCGCGAATCCACAACTTTATCTTCTTTACAACCGCAATAAGGACACTTCATTTTTTTATTCTTCTTACTTCGATCTTTGCTTGTTTTAAAAATTTCCTGGCCAATTTATCCGGATAACCGAAAGAAATAACAATTTCCTTAATCCCGGCATTAATCAACATCTTGGCGCAGATTACACAGGGCTGATTAGTAACATAAAGAGTGCTGTCTCTAGTACTTATCCCATATAACGCTGCCTGTACCAATACATTTTGCTCAGCATGTAAACCTCTACATAATTCCTGGCGTTCTCCCGAGGGAATCTTCAGTTTTTCCCTCAGACAACCGATATCCAAACAATGGGTAAGGCCTTTGGGCGCGCCATTATAACCGGTAGCCAAAATCCTTTTATCTTTTACCAAGACCGCACCTACCCTACGTCTGAGGCAGGTTGCTCTTTTTGAAACCAGTGCGGCAACCTCTAAGAAATATCCGTCCCAGCTGGGACGTCCTCCTTCGCTGAAGCCTCGGAGGACTCTCCTAGGAAGCCTTGGCGAAGAAGGACGCTTATAGGAAGTCTTCTTCTTTCTCATCTATCCTTTTCAAGACCCGGCCTTTAGCCTTTCGATAACTCCGGATACAAAGGAAACCGTTTAGTTAAATTTAAAACCTTTTGTTTAACCTCGGCTAATTTTTTGGGATTATCACTTGCCTCTATAGCCTCGTCGATAAACTGGGCAATTTGGCGCATATGGAATTCTTTCATGCCGCGGGTAGTTACTGCTGCAGTTCCCAAACGTATACCGCTGGTCGTGCCAGCGCTTTTCTTATCAAAAGGTATAAGATTTTTATTCACGGTGATACGAGCCTCCCCTAATACACAAGATGCATCTTGTCCGGTTAGCCCTTTTTGAGTTAAATCTACGAGTATCAAATGCGTATCCGTGCCGCCGGAAACAATGCGAAAACCTTTGTGGCTTAATGCCCTGGCAAGCTCTCGAGAATTTCTCACCACCTGCTTTTGGTAATTCCTGAATTTCGCACTCATTGCCTCGCGGAAGGCGATGGCTTTAGCGGCAATCACATGCATTAAAGGCCCGCCCTGTATACCGGGAAAAATCTCCGCATCAATTTTTTTGGCAAATTCTTTTTTACAAATAATAAAACCTCCACGCGGGCCCCGCAGGGTCTTATGGGTAGTTGAAGTAACAAAATCTGCATAAGGAACTGGCGTTGGATGGACTCCTGCTGCGACAAGGCCGGCAATATGCGCCATATCCACAAACAAATACGCACCCACTTTATCGGCAATCTTACGAAACTCTTTAAAATCTATTCTCCTGGGATATGCAGAGGCTCCGGCCAAAATAATTTTGGGCTTGTGTTTTTTGGCTAAACTTAAAATATTATCATAATCCAGGGTCTCTGTTTTTTTATCCACTCCATAAGTAACTACATTATAAAACATTCCGGAAAAATTATGGGGATGGCCGTGGGTGAGATGCCCACCACTTGCCAAATCCATAGCCAGAACCGTATCTTTAAATCTTAAAGCAGCGAAATATACCGCCATATTCGCCTGCGTGCCTGAGTGCGCCTGGACATTTACATGTTCGGCGCCAAATAATTCTTTTGCCCGCTTAATAGCTAACGCTTCAACATCGTCGACATATTCACAACCCCCATACCAGCGTGCCTTAGGATAACCTTCGGCATATTTATTCGTAAGCACAGACCCTTGAGCCTCTAACACTGCCAGGGAAGTAAAGTTTTCCGAAGCAATCAGCTCCAGATTATCTTCCTGTCTTTTAATTTCATTTCTTATGGCTGTATAAATTTCCGGGTCAGCATTCTTTATATGTCTCATCACTACTATGTTAATTTTTGACCTTATTTTACTATTATTAAAAAGATAAGTCATTGTTTAGCAATAAGTTAAGAAAACTTTATCCTTTGACTGTAAGATTCACACTGATAAAAGATGGATTCACACTGATATCGACGGAGAAAATCTGTGTGCATCCTTAAAAATCTGTGTGAATCTGAGGAAAAATGCATTTTTAACAAAGTCGTGTCTCATATTAAATGAACGCACAACTTACGAACGCCGAAGGTGTGAGTAAGTTGTATGCGCGAGATCCTTCACTTCGTTTCAGGATCGTCCAATCGAGTCCTAGAGCGAAGCGAAGGACGAATTTAACCCCCTTTCAATTTTCTTTAACTGATTTAAGCGCCTCTGGTGCCTGCCGCGCTTAAACTGCGTGTTTAACCAGATATTTAAAATTCTCTTGGCTAATCCTGGGTTTACAAAACTGGAACCTAAAACTAAGATGTTGCTATCATTGTGCTCCCGGGAAAGCCGGGCTGCCTTTATGTTATAGCACAATGCTGCGCGTACGCGGGGGAGCCTATTTGCGACAATGCTATTGCCGATACCTGTCTTACAAATAAGAATACCTCGCTTGAACTGGCCCTGCGAAATCTCTTTTGCCAGGCTATAAGCAGTCACAGGATAATCAGAACGCTCCTTGGAATATGCCCCTAAATCTTTTACCTTAAAGTTTTTATTTTCCAAAAAAGATTTTAATTTCTCTTTTAAAACGAATCCTGCGTGGTCAGAAGCAATGACTATACGTTTCACCCCGTTAGAAATTTTGCCTTCACCTTTTATAGCTTTGGTATTTCTAACGGGGTTCATATCAGATTGCTTATCCTTCCTATCGCTTCTTTTATTACTCCTAAGGTCTGGGCATAAAATTCGAACGGCCTGCCGATAGGGTCAACAATATCCAAATAATTATCACTTATTTTAGTCCCGTTAGAAATTTTTACAAGAGAATTAATATGTGTATTTCTAACGGGATTAGCAAATTCTTTTAATAAAAACAGCCTATTTTTTACCTCAGGAACTAATTCTAAGGCTCTCTTTTCATGCAATTTTTCCATAACTAATATAATATCAGACTTCTTAATCATATCTCTGGTTACCTTTTGTGAACGATGGGCTGATACATCTATGCCTTCTCTTCTTAAAAGTTCTTTTACCTCATCAGTTGCCGTTAGCCCCTCCAACATCATTATCCCTGCAGATAAAACTTCTACGTCATCCCTGTTTTTTTCTTTCAGCGCCTTTTCTAACAGTGCCCTAGCCATTACTGAACGGCAGGAATTACCCGTGCAGATAAAAAGAACGGCTTTCTTTTGAATTGCTGCTTCGATATCCTCTTTTTTTATGGCTCCTTCCCTTAATATGCGCGTAGGCTCAACCGTTAAATCTACAACTGTTGACTCCATCCCTAATCTGGTGTTGCCTGCGTCTATGGCAAAATCCACCAGGCCTTCCAGATTCTTTATAGCATCGGGAAAATTTACTGGTGCAGGTTTTCCGGAAATATTTGCCGAAGGGCAAACTACCGAAACTCCGGATAAGGCGATTATCCTTAAAGCAATATTATCATCTGGCATACGTATGCCAATAGTATCTTTACCCAGCCCCTGCGCGCAGGAGCTGGGTTTATTTCTTGACTTGAGTATCAATGTCAATGGCCCTGGCCAAAATTTATCCATAAGTTTATAGGCAGATACGGGGATATCTTGCGCGAAATCTTCTATTTTTTCTTTTGTATCTATGAGCAAAGAAAAAGGCTTATCTTTTGGCCGCTGTTTGATTTTGTATAATCTTTCTAAAGCCCTGGCATCTGCCATATTAGCAGCTATGCCATAGACTGTCTCAGTAGGTATAATTACCAGCCCTCCGTCAGCTAAAATATCCGCTGCCTCCTTTAGATAGTCTACTTTAATATTTAAAGAATCTAATTTTACTATTTTGGTTGAAGCCATAGTTTAATCTTGGTGTTCTTAATCTTAAGGCGCATCTTATTTTTATACGCGTTAAGTTTTGAATTTATCTTTTTATCAGTAATACCTAAAATTTCTAAAGCAAATATTGCGGCGTTCTTGCTACCGGCCTCCCCTATACTCATACAAGCAACAGGAATACCTACGGGCATCTGAACCGTAGATAACAGGGAATCTAGGCCCTTAAGGCTCTTGGTTTCAATAGGAATACCGATAACAGGCAAAATTGTATGGGCTGCAATAACGCCGGATAGAGCCGCAGCCCCGCCCGCAGCAGCAATAAAAATCTTTATTCCTCTTTGAGGCGCTTCCTCTACATACTTTACTAATTCGCGGGGGCTGCGATGCGCAGATAAAACCTTTACCTCAAAACCCACCTTAAATTCCCTAAGTAAATTTATTGTTTCTTTAATTGTATCTAAATCTGATTCGCTACCTATGATAATGCTTATAACCGGCTTACTCATATCTCCTCCCAATTAATCAGTTTAATCAGTGACGTCTTTGCATCCAATCGGAAGGTTGTCCCCTAATAGCACTTTTTTATAAAATGGGGACACTCTTCGCTTTGGAGCAGGGACACCCTTAGCTTCAGTTGCAAGGACGTCCCTGAAATAAGGCCTTTTGGCCAATATCCTTGCGATAATGCATCCCTGTAAAATGAATTTTCTCTACGGCTTGATATGTTTTATCAATAGCTTCTTTTATACTATTGCCTAAACCCGTCACGCCTAAAACTCTTCCTCCATTAGTGACGATATGCGATTTGCCCCAGCCGCAGGCTGGTCCGCCTTCGGCGGAATTTGCCATTTGCGATTTTGTTCCTGCGTGAAACACTACTATATCTTTCATCTTAGCTGCCTCATCTAATCCCAGAATCTCTTTACCTTTTTCATAATTACCCGGGTAACCACCTGAGGCGCATACCACACAGACACAGGCGCGGCTATCCCAATTTAGACCCCCAAATTTTGTAAATTTATTTAGGTTTCCTTCAGCTGTAGCAAACATCATTTCTACTAAATCACTTTTTAATCTGGGCATAATCGCCTCATTTTCCGGATCGCCAAAACGCACGTTAAATTCAAGCGTTTTCGGGCCGTCTTTTGTCAACATTACACCGGCGTACAAGACGCCTTTATAATCAATCCCTTCTTTGGCAAGACCGCCTATTGTCCTGTAAATTATCGTATCCAAAATTTCCCGGAACAATCCTTCTGTTACCACCGGCGCGGGCGAATAAGCTCCCATGCCTCCGGTGTTAGCGCCAGTATCATTATCAAATACCCGCTTATGGTCTTGGCTGGAAGCCAGAGGAATAACATCATTTGAATCAGTAAGCACAATTATAGATGCTTCCTCACCGAATAAGCAATCCTCAATTATTATTTTCCTGCCTGCATCGCCAAAGATTCTTTCTTGCATTATCGAGATTACTGCTTGTTCTGCTTCATCGATTGTCTTGGCTACAATTACGCCTTTGCCTTGAGCCAAACCGTCTGCTTTAACCACGCAAGGAGCACCTTTGAGCCCGATATATTTTTTTGCCTCATTGGCATTATCAAAAATCTTAAAATCTGCTGTGGGAACATTATATTTGGCCATTAATTCTTTGGCAAAAACTTTGCTCGCCTCTAATTGCGCTGCCTTCTTGTTCGGGCCAAATATCCTTAATTTATAATTAGTAAATTCATCAACAATACCAGCTGCCAAAGGAGCCTCAGGCCCTACTACGGTTAAATCAATCTTTTCTTTTTTGGCAAATTCTAATAAATGAGGTATGTCTTCTGCCTTTATATCAATGCATTCTGCCTGTTTAGAAATACCGCCGTTACCCGGAGCACAAAAAATCTTATCTACTAATTTCGACTGCGCAATTTTCCAGACCAACGCATGCTCCCTTCCCCCTGAACCGATAACTAAAATCCTCATTTTTTACCTTACTTATCTTTCTTTTTTATGGTATAGGAAAGTATAAGACCCTTCCTTTAAAGGTTTAGGAAGGTCTATCCCTTCTGGATAAGACCCTTCCTTTAAGGGTTTAGGAAGGTCTATCCCTTCTGGATAAGACCCTTCCTTTAAGGGTTTAGGAAGGTCTATCCCTTCTGGATAAGACACTTTCCTCTACCACTGCGAAAATCGCTTAAAGTTATCGCCGAAGGCAATTTTCTTGCTTAGAAGAATTTTATTTGCAATTCTTCTCCGAAATTTTTCCTTTTGTTTCTATTGTAAAAATCTTAGTTCCTGTAACTGCGCATTGAGATGGCGTTGCGGTTATCTCATACCCACTGGGATTTAAAGTTAGAGAATAACTATACCCTTGTATTGCCTTATTATTATAAAATTTCCCAAAAGGGGGTGGAGTAGAGTACCTAAGGTCATATTCATCCGAAGGGTATTGGCCGTTATTTGTAGATGCATAGGTTTCAATTGCCGTAGATATCATTTTAACTGTTGCCGTAGCCACAGCTTCATTAGCTATTGACCTTGCTCTTAATAAATTGGGAATTGCAATAGCAACTGCAATAGCAACTAACGAAAGAAAGATAACAAATAAAACAGGAAGGCAATACGCAAAGATTGCCTTTGCCGTGCTAAATTTATGAATCCGCTTATATGCGATGACTACAACTATAGAACTCCAAATACCGTATACCAAGGGACCGATAAATGGGATAAAATAAAGTATGCCCGTAGCACCAGCATAGCTTAAAACATTAAAAGTGCCCTTAAACCCACCCTTACCCTTAAATAATAAAACCGATAAATGCATGATAGATGTCGTAATAAAACTTATTATAGGGACTAAAATAAGCGCAAAAATTGGGATTGAAATTAAAGCAAAAATTAAGGCAAGTAAAGCTTGAACACTAATTCCCTTTTTAAGCAAAGGCTTAAGTATTATAACCAGTGAAAATACACAACAATTAGCAAAGTAAAAATACAATGGTTCTAAATATGATTTTTTTATCTCTAAATTATCGAAAAATTTTCCGGGACTGGATAAAACTTGTATTGTCGTCATCAATAAGGCCATTACTAACCCTAGTTCTTCTCTCTTCTGCCACGCTATAGGCTCTTTCTCCAGCGCATCCATTTTTGCCCTCCCTTTTTAAACTATCTCAACTTGTTTCTTGCCTTTTACAATCTCGCCGATAACCCGAGATTTTAAATTAAATTTAGATAACCGCGGTATTATTTCTTTTGTGCTTTTCGGCCCAGCAACCAAAACCATACCTATCCCCATATTAAAGGTATGATACATTTCTTTATCTGGAATATTACCTTTATCTTGGATTAACCGAAATATTCCGGGCGCAACCCAAGAATCTTTATAAATCCGCGCATTCACATTACCGGGCAAAATGCAGGCTATCTTATCGTAAAAAGCGCCGCCGGTGATATGGGCAATGCCTTTTATTTTAGCGTATAGCGGATAGCGTTTAGCTTCCAGTAAATTAAGGACGGGCTTGACATAAATCCGCGTTGGCCTGAGTAACTCAGAAGCGTATTTCTTAAGCTCTCTTTCGGAAAAAACCTTTCTTACTAAAGAAAAACCATTGGAATGCAGGCCATTTGATTCTAAACCAATAACTACA
>Ga0210051_1007057_pt1 | contig 10518 bp, 12 predicted proteins | sample CryGey092014_all_FD_185464 | JGI IMG/M metagenome (GOLD analysis project Ga0210051, IMG submission 185464) | Groundwater microbial communities from aquifer - Crystal Geyser CG23_combo_of_CG06-09_8/20/14_all (SPAdes) (version 2) | ecosystem: Environmental > Aquatic > Deep subsurface > Groundwater...
GCAAATAAAAAATTACGTATAACTTATGCAATTAACCGAAGTTCCGAACGCAGTGAGGAATTTGGGTGAGCAAGTGCAACGAAGCGAACCGGTTAATTGCTGTTATACGTTTTTCTGCAAGAAAAATGCCGGAGCGAAGCGTAGGCACAGTATGACGCAGGACCAAAACTATAAATTAACATGATTAAGATCTTCTAAAGTTCCTGGAACAATATCATAAGAACTCAACTCATTTGGGTATATCCATTTATATTCTGAGTGTTCATCATCTATTTTTATTTTACCGGAAATAAACTGATACACAAATGGATATACTCTCCATTCATATTCTTCCTGTTTGTCAATAAATGAATTACCTTGATTAATTAATTTAAATTTAAATTCAGTTCCTAATTCTTCAATAATTTCTCGATTAGCACATTCGATAGGTAATTCATTTTCAATTGTTCCAGAGATAAAATTCCATTTGTTAGGGTAACTTTTTCTATGTGAAGATCTTTTAAGTAATAAAATCTTTTTCTCTTTATTAATTATTATTAAGGATACAATTCTAATCATATTAAGAGTTGAGTTCTGTATAAGATATAAATCTTTAGTTTTAGTCCGAGTAATATTGCGTATAACTTATCCGCTTAAACGAAGTTTTGCCCGACCTCGTGAGCAAATTTTTTCCTCGAATTGAGGCAACCCACAATTCAGAGCTGGAAAAATTTGCGAACAGAGATGGAGGGCAAAATTTGGAGAAATTGGGGAATTTGCTTGGCAAATTAGCGAAAGCGACCCAATTTCTCGTTTAAGCGGTGTTAAACTCGTTTTCCGTTACGAAGTTCTGAAAACCTGCGTCCGCAGAGTAAATTTGAAGTCCGTTCCATCAACTGAGCAAAGCAACACTTAAAGAACAAGAATCAAAAGGTAGTTTCCCATACTGGCTTTATCATAAAAAGAATATTTTATATAGTTCTGTATTATTAATATTATAATATGATTAAAAAAGAGGGTTTAAATAACATCAAAGTTACTAAAATGGGATCAGAATCTGTTTTAGACTGTTTAGATTTTGATATACTAATTATAAATAAGGATTTTAAAATACTTTTTGCAAATAAATCTTTTCTAAATAAATTCTTATTGAGTCGAAACGAAGTTGTTGGTGAGCATTGTTATAAAATATCTCATCATTTTGATAGTCCATGTAAACCTCCAAACGACCCATGCCCGATTAAAACATTAATAAAAACAGGTAAACCTTCTGTTGAAGTTCATACTCATTTAACTAAAGATAATCAAAAAATTTTAGTAAATGTTACAGCAGCACCTATCAATGAAGATAAGAAAGAAATTAAATTCTTGCATATTGCTTTATCTGTGAAAGAAAAGGTAAATATGGATATAGATATGAAAGCTGCTCTAACTAAAACTTTAGATGTGCTGCAAGTTATAACTCTTTATCAGCAACAGATGAGGGAAATGAAGGGAAAAACAGATTCGTTAGAAAAAACAAAGAAGGACTTAGAATTAAAAGTTGAGGAACTGGAGAATTTTAATAGATTAGTTATTGGGAGAGAACTTAAAATGGTTGAACTTAAGAAAAAAATAAAGAAATTAGAGAGCAAGCTTCCAAAATAAAAAAACTGCTATCTTCTCGTAGTTAAGACTTCAAATTTATTGAGTTTAACACCGGAATTTAACGAAGTTTATTTTTCAGAGCGGAGGAATTTTGAGGCAATCCACAAAATTCCGACCTCGAAAAATAAATTTGGATAGAGAAACCTGCAAGGTTTCGGAACCGTTAAATTCCTGTTCTATTCTCCCGAATACTTGGAGGGATTGATTTTTAGTGCAACGATGCCGAAGGCAAAAAATCAAAGTAATTTCAGGGGCGTATTCCATCAAGCGAACATAGTGAGCTCCTCAAAAAGCAGAGCTTTTTGGGACACCAGAAATCTTTGATTTCTTAGTGCATCAAGAATAATTATCAAGGGGCAATTTTCGGCTCGTCGTTTCGTAGGGGGGAATTCCGTCGTGTTTTTGCTTCTTTTTACAAAAAGAAGAGTAGCACTAGCCACTGGACAGGGAGACGCAAGATTTATAAATATGCCTAAGTATGTCTAATAGTGAGGGGTGTAAAATGCCAAGCAAAAGTGTAACTTTAAAGGTGGATTCTAAATTATATGATAATTATAGAGCATATTGTAAACAAGAAGGGATAGTAGTATCTCGTCAATTTGAAAAATTAATGGAACAGGAGTTAAAGAAAAATGGAAAATAAAGAGATAAATTCCACAGTTGTACCAATAGGAGAGTATGCTTTCTCGCAAATTATTAAGATTAAAACCTATTTTTTCCCTCAGCCTAAAAAAAAGAATTCTCACATTAAATACCTATTTTTTTATCAAACAAAACCAATTCAAGCAATAACACATTATGGAATTATTGAAAAACAGATAGAAAATGCAGATAAAATGATTAATCTATTTGAAAAGATGAAAACATTCAGAGACCCCTCAAAAAAAGCATCTGCTTATAAATTTTCTAAAGTTGAAAAATTAAAGTCGCCTATTCCGTTTTTAGATAGCACATCAATTCAAGGAAGAATAAATGGAAATTTCGATAAGATTATTAAGTTAAAAAGCACACAAGGGTTATTCAAATGATACCAACACAAAACCTAAAATTTATTGATTTGTTCGCAGGGATAGGCGGATTTAGAATCGCTTTAGAAAAACATGGGGCTAAATGCGTTTTCACATCAGAATGGGATAAAGAAGCTCAAAAAACATATTATGAGAATTTTGGCGAAATTCCTCAAGGCGATATTACTAAAATACACGAGAAGGATATCCCCAAACATGATATAATCTGCGGAGGATTTCCTTGTCAAGCGTTTAGCATATCTGGAAAGCAACAGGGTTTTAAGGATGCAAGAGGAACTTTATTTTTTGATATTGCAAGGATAGCAAAACATCATCAACCAAAAGTATTATTTTTAGAAAATGTAAAGAACTTAACAAAACATTATCATGGAAACACATTAAAAGTTATTTTAAGAATTTTGGATGAGGTCGGCTATGACGCATTTTATCAAGTCTTAGTTGCGAGCCATTATGGAGTCCCACAAGCAAGAGAGCGAATTTATATTGTTGCATTTAGAAAAGATTTAGGTGTAAATTATTTTTATTTCCCAAAACCAACTTATAAAAAAATTTATGTTAAAGACATTTTAGAAGATGATGAGATTACAGCAGAGCATATAATTAATAGAAAGGACATTAAATTCTGGGAAAGAAATCAAACTCCGCAGTTAAAGCCTATTCAGATAGGACAAATAAATAATGGCGGACAAGGGGAAAGAATTTATAGCGTAAATGGTCACGCAATAACTCTATCCGCTTATGGAGGAGGAGCCGCTGGAAAAACAGGAGCTTATTTGGTTAATGGAAAAATAAGGAGATTGTCTCCAAGAGAATGCGCAAGAGTTCAAGGATTTCCAGAAGGGTTTAAAATTCCAGTAAGCAAATCTCAAGCATATAAACAATTTGGTAATAGCATATCTGTTCCAGTTGTTGAAAGCATATACTTACAGATATTAAAGGTATTAAACTCTGATAAAATTGGAGAATTGAAGCAAAATCAAATTCCTCAATCGAAAAGATATGATTACGCTGTGCAAACTCAGTTAATCAAGGTGTCACAATGAATGAAAAAGAATTGTTCGGCTCAGAAACAGCCAAAGGCGGATTCAGAAATGAAGATGATGTAATTGCTAAATTTAACGATTGGGAAAAAGATAAAGTTGCTCAAGAGTGGCTCGTTGCTATGGGGTACATCATTAAAGAGATTGAGTATGTGAAGGCGGTTAAAGTCGGCGGAAATTATAAAACAGATGTTCAAGTTCAGGTTACAATCAAACTTAAAGAAGCAATAGATTGCGAAAATTTATCTGTGAAGTTGGTTAGCAATCCACAAGGTTTTAATCAGATAGATAAAAGAGAAATTCAAAAATATGTTGAAATGTGGAAAATACCTCAAGATATTGAAGAAATATTAAAACTATTTACAGGAAAGACTAAACCAATAAATACATCAGGATTAAAAGACTCAAGAAGAATGTTATTAAGTGAGATGCCAAACAAAGACCAAGAAAAAGTTTTGGCATTTTTCAATAAAAATAAAATTCTGATTATCTCAGATGTTCTCAAAGGAAGAGATAAATTTGCGGCAGATTGGATGCTCGTAATTCTCAAAAAAGAAAAAGGCAGTTACGAGTGGGCATTAAAAGACATAAATACAATTATGAATATTTTTGGTCAAGGAGACATTAGAATAACAGACCAAGGCAGTTTAAAGATTGGTCAGATAGGGATGCAGAGAAAAGGCGGAGATGGCGGAAGAGAATCAGCAAAAATGTTGCAGTTTAAGATTAATCCATGCCTATTATTTGATGGCGATGAAGATGCCTGATACTTTTTCTAAAAAGAAAAGAAGCCAGATAATGTCTAAAATCAAGAGCAAAAATACTCGGCTTGAGATTAGTTTTAAAGAGCTGATTAAAGGATTAAGATTTCGATATCAACCGAAGATTTTTGGAAAACCAGACTTCGCATCTAAAAAATTGAAAATAGCTATTTTTATTGACAGTTGTTTTTGGCATAAATGTCCTAAACACTTCAGAAAACCAAATTCAAATAAAGCATATTGGATTCCGAAGATTAATAGAAATGTTGAAAGGACAAGAGAAGTGAATAAACAATTTAAGAAAATGGGTTGGATGGTCCTTAGGTTTTGGGAACACGAGATTAAGAAAAATCCTGAAAAGTGCATAAATAAAGTTAAAGGGGCTTTTTATGGAAGATAAAATAGAAGAAGGCAAAAGTTTTGATAAAATAAACCTTCTCCTTGAAAGCTATAAATCTTCTAAGGATAAATACTCTCGTTTCGCTAAATCAATTTCTCAATTATTAAAGCAACTATTAAAATCCTCTAATGTTAAATTCCAACAAGTAACTTTCAGAGAAAAAGATAGAGAAAAGTTAAAAGAGAAGTATCAGAGAAAACCAGATTTAGTTAATGAACCATTAGAAAAAGTCTATGACTTAGCAGGATGTAGAGTTATTTTTTATTTAGAAGAACAAATTGATCCTTTTATTGAAATACTAAAAAGAGAATTTAAATTTATTGATTCTCCAGAGAAAAAATGGAATCCCTCAGGATATAACGCAACTCATGTAATCATAAAGCTTGATGATAGAAGAAGCAATCTTGCCGAATACTCTGAATTTTCCAATCTTATTTGCGAAATACAGCTAACAACAGTATTATTTCATGCTTGGTCTGAAATTAACCACGATATAATCTACAAAAAGGAAGAAGGTACTGAAAAATTCTCAAAAGGGGATATGAAGTTTATTGAAGAAAAATTGAAAGAGATTATGCAGAACTATATTCAGAAAGCAAATTATAACCTTTCTTTTGTTGTTAGTCTACATGAACGGTTGAAAAAAGGAATGCAAATATTAAATACAAACACTATGAAGTCCCTTGCTGCATCTGATTCAAATGAAGAAATTCTTAATTATATCTTAAAATTGAATAATTTCTCTGGACTTTACAGATTGCCTCCTGAATTTAATTTTCTGAAAATCCTAGACACACTTTTAATAAAAGCATTAGAAAATAATTCAACGAGTGGTTTAACAATTATAGATGCGTCATTCGATTTTCTCAAAAATATTGTTTATTGGGACTATCTAAAAATTATTCAATTTTGCATAGATAGAATTGATAAAACTGAATATAAAGAAAACTGTAAAAAAGTGCTTCTTGAAATATCCAAGTATAATCTTAATGTGGTTAAAATGATAGGATATAATCCGCAGAGTGTGCTTATTGAAAAAATAATGCCTCTTAAAACAAAAGGATTATTTAATGAGTTTCTAATAGAAATTTGTAAGCATTTATTGGCAACATCTCTTGAAGGAAACTCACAAAATGAATTTAATACATTCACTTTTACACAAGGTCCAATATATATTAATAAAGACTTAAAGAAAATAAGAAAGGATGCTATAGATTTATTGTTTAGTTTAATTGATGCAAAAACTAATTGTAAATTTAATCAATCTATAATGGGAGTTTTATTCTCATCTATAAAAATACATCACCAAAATATTAGAGTTGAAGACTTAGATTTTTTGAGGTCTAATGCTAAATCTATCCTCTCCAAGATTATATCTGACTATGCGTCTATAAAAAACTGTACTAAAAGAGAAATAGAGAGTGAGCTTAAATATCCAAGTAAACCTGTTTTTGAAGGAATTGATGAAGTTAACAAACTAATTGAATTAATCAATAAAGACCAAGAATATCAAAAATATAGGGCTTTTGTTGGCTATGAAACTGACTATGGCTCTGATTGGAAAACCGTCGAAATTAATAGGAAAAATTTATTAGATAAATTTGTTAGCGAAATTGTAGATAATGAAGTTGATGATTGGATTCAATATTTAAAGAACATTTTGGGAGATTACGATAAAAAAGACTATGGATTATTCCAAAATTTACATTATTTCCTCAATGAATTAGGTAAAAAGAAACCTAAGATTGGGGATAAATTCAAACCAATCGCTGAATTGGAAAAATTTAGAGTATCCTTACTCTGCGGGTTATTAGAAAGTGAAGATAAGAAACAACATCATCAACAAATTACAGAATGGATTAAAAAAAATGAAAGATTATTAGATATCGCAATCACTTTTAGATTTATAACTGATTATGAGAATACTACCTTTTCTGACTTGGTTAAGGCTTGTTTAAATAAAGGAGAAATCAATGAATTAGTTGAATTATTGCTTACAATTTGCAAAAACTATAAAATTAAAAAATCAACAAAAGAACAATTTTTACAAATAATCCAAAAATTAACAGAATTAAAAGCATATTACTGGTCGCAATGGGTATCTTACTGTTCTGATGAAATAATAAATGATTTATCTACCATAGAATATGAAATAGTTCTTGAAAATATGAGGTATAAAAATCAGATTGAATATGAGGATGAAAAAATCATGTTGCCTTTGGTTGAAAAAAATCCTGCTAGAATAATTGACTTTTTCTATGAGAGAGTAAAATTAAGTAAATCAGGTACAAATCTTATTGATTCAATACCTTATAGTTTTCAACTTATAAGAGAGTCTCTTATAAAAAAAGTGGAAATTGTTGTTCCGAAGATTTTGGAATGGCTAAAAGAAGATGATTGGAAATATAAATGGGAAGCTGGACACATACTTAATATTATTTTTCCAACAATTGATGATAAATTAAAAGAGATTCTTATTACAATAATAAAGGAAAAAGATTCTGATAAATTAGAGCAAATATTTTGGATTTTGGATAAATACAAGGGTACTGCTGATGTATTAAATATCTTATATGAAATTATTAAAAGCTTTAAGATTACAAACAAAATACGCAATAGATTATTCTCTATTCTTTCGCATACTGGCGTTGTTACTGGAGAATATGGGATTGTAGAAGCATATAAAGTAAAGATTAGGAATATTGAGGCTTGGTTATCAGATGCTAGACCAGAAATAGTTGAATTCGCAAAAGGTTATACTAATTATTTAGAAAATGCAATTAAATATGAAACAGCACGAGTTGAAAAAGAACTAGATTTAATGAAGAGTGAATTTGATAGATCAAAAAAGTTGTAATTGTAAAGATTTTTTAAAGGACTAAATAGGTTTTCGTTTCGTCGTTACGGAATTCCCCCCTCGTCATTTCGTTTTTAGAAAATTGCCCCCTTCGTTAGCCCCTGAAATTATTGAATAGAACATCGCGATTAACCGAAGTTGCGACCAAAGGGAGCAATTTGGGTGAATGAGGCGTGAGCTTGGCGAACGACGAATGAGCCGGTTAATCGCTGTTAAGTTCTTTTCCCATACGAAGTGTGGGAAAACTGCGTCTGCAGAGTAATTTTTAGTAGCTCGTGTTCAATCAAGCGAACAAAGTGAGCAATCAAGAACAAACATCAAGGGGACATTTCGTCGTTTCGTTAGTCGTTAGGGGTGGGGCATTAAAAAGAAAGTTTTATTTATATAAGTGTATTCCTTATTAATAATATGGCAGAATATTATTTTGATATTGAAACCTATTCACCAGGAGAGAGACCTAATCCAGACTCCGATAAAATTATTACAATACAATTTCAAAGAATTGATTTAAAAACTGGTAAGCCTAGAGAGGGTTTAGTAATATTAAAAGAATGGGAATCATCTGAAGAACAAATAGTGAAAGAGTTACACAAAAGATTCTTCTATGACGGCGGAAGTATATGGAATTTTATTCCCGTAGGATATAACCTAAATTTTGAGTGGGAGTTTATCATTTCTAAATTTGAAAAGTATTTGGGAAAAAAGTTAGCAAGCAAGGATTTACATTATAAAATTCCTCATCTTGACTTAAAACCAATTGTTGTTTTATTAAATGATGGCAATTTTGTTGGTGCTAAATTAGATAAGTTTACTGATAAAGTGCAAGATGGTAAAGTGATAAAAGAATATTATGAGAATAAACAATTCAACAAAATTGAAGAATATATCAAGAATGAAACAGAATCATTTTTAAAATTCCTACAGAAAATAAAATTAAATATTAATAAACTGATAGAATAATGAAAATAGAAAAAACTATTAAAGTGTCAAATAAAGTAGTACGAATTGATAATGAATATTGGCATTATTACATTAGGTTAGAAAAAATTAGACCAAAAATAACTGGAAAATATCTTTTCTTTTCTGAACATAAAGAGGAACTTGAGAAAATAGCAATTGCTGAATTAGAAGAAAATGGCTTTTCACATGCAAAAATAAATACTGATGAACATAAAAAAGGTAAAGAATATGTTTTGTGCCTATACTATTCTGATGATTCAAGAAAAATAGAATTGGCTAATAAATATAAAGATAATAAAAAAGTTAAATATAGATACTGGAAAAGTGACGATGATACTCGCAAAAGCAAATATTCTGGAGAATTCCTAAGTAGTCTATCTCCAAAAGAGAGGAAAGAATGGACAGGATTAAAAACCTAAAGTTGTATATCGAACTGGTACCAGAATCATGTTGGTATGAAAATTTACGAAAGGTTTTATCTAAAAATGAATGGGATACACTAAGAAAAGAAGTTTATCATAAATCAGGAAATAAATGTGAAATCTGTGGGGCAATAGGTAAATTAAATTGTCATGAGATTTGGGAATATGACGATGAAAGAAATATACAATATCTTAAAGGATTTCAAGCTTTATGTGATAGTTGCCATAATATAAAGCACATTGGATTTGTAAATATTCAAATAAGTAAAGGAATATGGTCAGAGCAGGTATTAAATGACCTAAAAAAACATTTTATGATGGTAAATCATGTTAGTTCATCTGTATTTAGACAGCATGTAAAATATGCTTTTGGTATATGGCGAAAAAGATCTAAAGAGAAATGGAAAACTGACTTAGGAAACTACGTCAAGAACCAAGCCCAAAAAACATTATTTTAACAATTTAACTAATTCTTTGAAAGTCAATTCTTCCCCTTTTTTCTTTGAGATTTTAATCAATTCAATAATTGGTTCTCTTAAATTTTGTGGGATAAAACTACAGTCTTCAATCCCATGACATGTGACTGTATCAAAAGCTCCTTCCAAAGCATCTTCTCGAAGTCCTTGAATATTATCCAGTTTTCCACCTGATTGTTTAATTATTTGCAATTGAACATCTTGTCTAAAACCACCAATAGCATCAAGAACTTTTTCTTGATCTTCTGGAGAACTGAAAGTTTCTGCAAGTTTTGACAATGCTCCAATTCCTGCCGGACCTTCACTTGTCGTTAGTTTATCTTGAATAGATGGTGCTAAATTAAATAATTTCATATATTTTCTAATTGTAGGTACTGAAACGCCAGTTTCTTTTGCAACTTTATCATAATCTTTATATTTTTCGTATATTTTTTGATATGCTCTTGCTTTATCCATAGGACTCATATCAGCTCTATGTACGTTTTCAATAAGTGATATTATCGTAGCGTCTGTATCGTCCATTTTTTCTCTGATAATTGCAGAAATAGTATCTTTTCCGATTTTTTTACAAGCCAAAAATCTTCTTTGACCGGCAATTAAATCATATGTGCCATCACCTTTTCTTTGAACAGTTATTGGACTGAGTAATCCTTTCTCTTTTATACTAGTGGCTAAGTCATCTAAGCTTGTATCTTCTGTGCCTGCTTCTAAATCTTTTCTTGTGTTAAACAAAGAAACATTAATTAAGTTTATTTTGATATCTTTGACTTCCATAGGAATAGAGAACGACATCAACTATTTAAATATTTTCATACCCCACCGGCACCGTTGAAAATCTAAAAATTTATTAACCCAAACAGCCCGAAGGCTGTCTGGGGGTGGGAGCGTAGCCCACCATGGGAAAAGAAAACAAACTAGTTAATAAAATTAAGCGTTTAATAAGGAAAG
>Ga0210051_1007058_pt1 | contig 10518 bp, 13 predicted proteins | sample CryGey092014_all_FD_185464 | JGI IMG/M metagenome (GOLD analysis project Ga0210051, IMG submission 185464) | Groundwater microbial communities from aquifer - Crystal Geyser CG23_combo_of_CG06-09_8/20/14_all (SPAdes) (version 2) | ecosystem: Environmental > Aquatic > Deep subsurface > Groundwater...
CTACCTCGTGATTCTACGAGCATGGTGTGTTTAATACTGGGTTTATACAAGCTCAGTGTGTTTAATACCGAGACGAATACGATCCAGCGGCGAGCGTACTGCCTCCCGGTTGTTGACAACCTCAAGGTAGCTGCTCATATGCCTTTGCGCCATGATCTTCCATTCGGGAAAGTATACGGCAGGCTGGTTATTCCTTCATCTTCACGTAAAACAGCGTCGAGCCGTCAATCTCCTGGGTGCGCATCTGGAAGTATTCCTTGTAGTTGGCGATCAGCCGCGAGAGCTGGCGGTGGCCGTAGGTGCGCGGGTCGAAGCCGGGGTCGAGCTGGTAAAGCGCGTTGCCCATGTGATCCAGCCGCGCCCAGCCGTCTTCCTGCTGGGCAATCTCGTAGGCCTGGCGGATAATCGGCATCGGGTCGTTTTCGTTCTCCGCTTCGGGGATGGGTGCGGGAGTTCCGCTGGGCGCGGGAGCGCTGGCGGGTGCGGGTGCACTGGCGGGCGCCGCAGAAGGTTTCCTGCGCGAGCCTTTTCTCGGCGCGGCAACCCGTGAAGCCTTGTGCTCGACCACCAGGTTGGATGTGTAGACGAACACGTCGCAGGCGTTGACGAAGGGCTTGGGCGTCTTTTTCTCGCCGATGCCCATCACGAACACACCCGTTTCGCGGATGCGCGTCGCCAGGCGGGTGTAGTCGCTATCCGAGGAGACCAGGCAGAAGCCGTCCACCACGCGCGAGTGCAGGATGTCCATGGCGTCAATGATCATCGCGCTGTCGGTGGCGTTCTTGCCCACTGTATAGCGGAATTGTTGAACGGGCTGGAATGCGTGGTAGTTCAGGATATCCTTCCACGAATTCATCGAGGCCTTCGTCCAGTCGCCGTAGATGCGGCGGACGGTGACCAGCCCGTATTTGCCCGTTTCCACCAGCATCTGCGGCAGCAGGCCGGCCTGGGCGTTATCGCCGTCTATCAAGATGGCGATCTTATGACGAGATAGTGAAGAGAGTTGTTCATCAGACATATTTACATTATAACTCTATTCAGGCTGCAAGTTGTTCTGGTCAGCGGATGCAAAGCGGACACCTGCACCCACCGCAGGTGCGGTGTAAGCGGATGAGCGGTGGGCTGAATCCGTTTATCCGCTGACTATCCGACAACAAACATCTTTACCAAATCTTTATACAGGTTTCATCTTCCCTTTATCACGCAAGTTTATACTTTGGCTGTAAATAAGGTACGAGATGTGTCCATCCTTTTCGAGGAGTGAACCTATGAACAAAATTCTAAAAACCACACTGATCGTTATTGCCGCCCTGGCGTTGGCTGGCGGATCCCTGTACGCAGGCTGGGCGGTCGCCACCCGCACGCAATCTACAACCAGCGCGGCCGTCACTACTGGCTGGGGCTATGGCTTTGGCCCTGGGATGATGGGGCGCGGCTACCGCTCCGGCGTGCAGGGCTACGGCCCTCGCGGCGGCGGGATGATGGGCGGCGGCGGCATGATGGGCGGATACGGATACGCGCCCGGCTATACGTCCAACCTCACGCCGCTGACGGTTGACCAAGCCATGCAAGCTGCCGAGAAGTACTTGGCCGGCCTGAATAACGCTGACCTGAAGATCGCCGAGGTGATGATCTTCGACAATCACGCCTACGTGCGCGTGATCGAAAGCAGCACCGGCATCGGCGCCTTCGAGCTGCTGGTTGACCCGCTCACGCAGGTGGCCTATCCCGAATACGGTCCGAACATGATGTGGAATCTCAAGTATGGCGGCCTGAATCATCGGTATATGATGGGTGGTCGCGGCGGCATGATGGGTGGCTATGGCGGCTACGGCGGAATGATGGGCGGTTATGCCTGGAGCACGACCCCGGCGGATGTCTCTGCCGAGATGCCTGTGTCCGCGCAGCAGGCTCTCGATAACGCGCAGAAATACCTGGATACCTATCAGCCCGGCACGACGACCGCCGAAGATGCCGATCCGTTCTACGGCTACTACACGATTGACACGCTGCGGGATGGCAAGGTGGTTGGAATGCTTTCCGTCAATGGCTATAACGGCCAGGTCTTCCTCCACACCTGGCACGGGAACTTCATCGAGATGAGCGAAGAATAACCGGTGTCATTGCGAGCGCCTTTTGCGACATCGTACCCGCAGGGTAAGCAATCCCCTCGCAAGCCGGGAGATTGCTTAGGCGGCGTCTTGAACGCAGCGAAGCGAAGCCGAAGGACACCGCCGAAGCAGCGACACAGAACGTTTTGTTTCGTGGAGATAAAAAAGAGCCGGGCAGAACGTCCGGCTCTTCGAATTTATGGGTACAATTGGAATGATCTCACCCGCCCCTACCCGGCCTCCGGCCACCCTCCCCCAAATTCCGCGCAGTCTAGCGGAATTTGGGGGAGGGCAGGTGTGGGGGCGTGAGGTCGGAGGTCGTATGGCAAAAATCCTGGTCGTTGACGACGAACCCAGCATCCTGAAGCTGGTCACGGCTTACCTGAAGCCGGAGGGTTATGAGGTCTTCACTGCCTCAGACGGCCCCTCCGGGCTGAAAGCGGTACGCGCCTACAAACCGGACATTCTCGTTCTCGACATCATGCTCCCCGGCATGGACGGTATCGAGCTGCTTTCCAAGCTGCGCCGCGAATCGGATGTGTACGTGATCATGTTGACCGCCAAGACCGAGGAGATAGATAAGATCGTCGGCCTTTCAGTCGGGGCGGACGATTACGTCACCAAGCCGTTCAGCCCGCGCGAGTTGACGGCGCGCGTCAAGGCTGCGCTGCGCCGTCTGCAAACGGGAGCCGGCCCAGGGTCCGAGAGCGCCGTGCTGGCTTTTCGCCGCGTGCGGATAGATGTCGGCGCGCGGCAAGTCTCGGTGGATGACCGTCCAGTCGTCTTGACCTCCATCGAGTTCGATCTGCTCAAGGCGCTGGCCGAAAACCGCGGCCGCGTCCTGACCCGTGAGCAGTTGCTCCAAAAAGTGTGGGGCTACGATTATTTCGGCGATACCCGCGTCGTGGACGTGCACCTGGGTCACGTCCGCCAGAAATTGGGGGATGAAGGCTTCATCGCCACCGTGCGCGGCGTTGGCTATCGCTTCGAGGATGAAAACACATGATCGCAACCATTCGCCGCCATCTGGGCGTCAAGCTCTTTCTCTCGTATTTGATCGTCATCCTGGTCGGCGTGGTCGTCCTGGCAAGCACCACGCAATTTGCGCTCCCGGGCGCGTACAGCCGCCATATGGCCAACATGACCGGCATGATGGGGCCTGGCATGATGGCTGGCCCCGGATTCGGTCAGGGAGGCGGTCAGGTGCAAGACCTTTACACCACTTTCCGGGCTTCGTTCAATGAGGCTTTAGCCTGGGCGGTTTTGGCCGCCGTCGCGTTTGCGTTGGTGGTCAGCGTGCTTTTCAGCCGGGGCGTGAATGCCCCTGTGCGCGCCATGATGTCGGCCAGCCAGCGCATCGCCGAGGGACATTACCACGAGCGTGTGCAGGTGCGCGGTGCGGACGAACTCGGCCAGCTAGCGGACCGTTTCAACACGATGGCCGGCAAGCTCGAACAGATCGAGACGATGCGCCGCCAGTTGATCGGCGACGTGACCCACGAGCTGCGCACGCCGCTCACGGCCATCAAGGGTTCGATGGAGGGCCTGATTGACGGAGTCTTGCCCGCCAACGATGAAACCTTTGGGCAAATTTATCAGGAAGCTGACCGGTTGAGCCGTTTGGTGGACGATTTGCAGGAACTCAGCCGCGTCGAGGCGGATACGTTCAGGCTGGACCTCAGGCCGCTCGCGGCAGCGGAGCTGGTGGCCGCCGCCGTAGCGCGGCTTGGACGCCAGTTCGAGGAGAAGGGCGTGGCCCTGACCTCCAGCCTGCCGCCCGACCTTCCGCTCGTCCAGGCGGACGAGGACCGCGTCGGGCAGGTGCTGCTCAATCTCATCGGCAACGCGCTGCAATACACGCCTGCGGAGGGCGAAGTGCGGGTTTCTGCGGTTCGTCACGGCGACGAGGTGGCGATCAGCGTGGCGGATACGGGGGTGGGCATCCCGGCCGAACATCTCCCCCACATCTTCGACCGTTTTTACCGCGCCGACCGCTCGCGCTCGCGTCGCGCCGGCGGCGGCAGCGGCATCGGCCTGACCATCGCGAAGCGCCTGGTCGAGGCGCACGGCGGGCGCATCTGGGCCGAGAGCGAAGGGGAGGGGAAGGGTAGCCGGTTTACGTTTACGCTGAAAGTTGGGAACCGCGAAGATTTTGGTTGATGGTGTCGCTGCGAGCGCTCTTGGCGAAGCAGTCTCCCAGCCTACGAGGGGATTGCTTCGCCGCCAAAGAGCGGCGGCTCGCAACGACACCCGATTTGATTGTGGCTGGAGGCTGCGTTATGGAATGGGCCGCACGATGCCGAATTGGGGATTCGAGTTGGGCAGGCCGATCTCGGTGCAGCTTTCGCGGGCTACTGTCACGCCAACCCCCTCATTCGTCGTAACTTCCACCTGGATGGAGGTATCCACCTTGAAGCCAGTGTCAACGGTCAGCTTCAATGTGACCTGGTAGCCTGCCGGCAGGGACGGGACGCATTGGCTCTTATCCGGGTGGCGGCGGGCCTCGTCGCTGGCCGAGAGCGTTGCGCAGACGTTGGTGAGGTTCCCTTTGCCGAGGTTGCTGATCGTGACGTACGCGTTGGTCACCTCGCCCATCTGGTGCGTGATGTCCAGGCTGGTGTTACAGCCGGTGATCTCGACTTTGAGTTCTGCATTGACGGGAATGGTGGCGGTCCCCAGCGGCGCGGAGGTGGATGTGGCCGTCGCGCTGCCGGTGGGCGTATCCGTTTGCGCGGCGGCGGTTGGCGTGAGGACGACCGGCGTGAACGTTGACGCGTTCCCGCCCGTCGGGGTGAGAATGCGCGGCGTGGGGGTGGCCGGCCAGATGACCGGCGTGCGGGAGGGGGTGATGTAATAGGGGCTTGGCGGCAGCGGGTTGACCGTCCAGCCGCAGGCGGAAAGTAGAAGGGCGCACAGCAGGAGAGCAAAGGTTCGCCGGATCATATTACACTCACATTAGAATTTTCTTAATCTCTCAAAAACCCTATTGATTTTCCTGTCATTGTGTGAGAAAATAGTGTTGCCCGTCGTTGGGTGCCCCCCTCACCCAGCGGCGGGTATTTATTGACAGCGCCCCCGGCGAGGCTCGAACTCGCAACCACTGGATTCGAAGTCCATTACTCTGTCCATTGAGCTACGGGGGCGGGACGGTCGAGATTATACTCCGAAACTGGTCTTCTCATATCCTGGTGTACATGTTATAATCTCGCCCCGCGCCGAAAGGCAGCCGAAACAAACGTAAGGAATATGACGATGATCAACCTCGATACGAATTTCAATACCACCAAGAATCCGAACATCCCGGAGATATTTCCGGGCGATAGCGTCAGTGTGCATGTGCGCATCAAAGAAGGCGACCGCGAACGCATCCAGGAGTTCAAAGGGACGGTGATCCGCCTGCGCAAGGGCGGCAACAACGCCAATTTTACGGTCCGGCGCACAGCCAGCAACGGCATCGGCGTCGAGCGCACTTTCCTGCTTTGCTCGCCGCGCGTTGATAAGGTCGTGGTCGAGCGTCACACCCACATCCGGCGGGCGCAACTATACTTCCTGCGCGAGCGCACGGGCAAGAAAGCCCACCTGAAGCAGAAGTTCGAGTAGCCTCCGTTTGGGCTTACAATAAAGGGTGCAGTGACAACGAATTCGTTGTTATTGCACCCTTTTGTCTTTCCCAGGAGCAGATATGCCGCTTCCATTGATCGGCCTCACGACTTACAACGATAAGAACCAGTATGGCTTTCCTATTGCCGCGCTGATGCACAAATACATCCTGGCGGTGAGCGAGGCGGGCGGGACGCCGGTGTTGATCCCCTCCGGGCTGACGGAAGAAGCGCGCCTATCCTTGCTCGAACGTTTGGATGGCATCCTCTTCACTGGCGGAGGCGATATTGCCATCCAGGCCTTTGGCGGGGAACCTCATCCACGTCTCGCCTCCGTGGACCCGGCGCGGGATACCCTGGAATTGGCTTTGCTCCAGGCTGCGGCCAGTGACGGCAAGCCCTTCCTCGGCATCTGCCGCGGCTTTCAGCTGGTGAACGTGGCCCTGGGTGGGACATTGTATACCGACCTCGCTGACCAGATGCCTGGCGCGTTGAAACACGATTATTACCCTGATCGTCCGCGCGACTATCGTGCCCATCAGGTAAAGGTTGACGAGGGGAGTCGACTCGGGCAAATTCTCGGTGAGCCAGTCATAGATGTCAACAGCATGCATCACCAGGGCGCGAAAGACTTGGCCGCGGCCCTCAAGCCGGTCGCCTGCGCGCCCGATGGTCTGGTGGAAGCCGTCGAGCTTCCCGGTCATCCGTTTGGCCTGGCCGTCCAATGGCATCCTGAGTGGCTGACAGAGTACGAACACGCCCGGCGTTTGTTCCGGGCGTTTGTGGCTACAGCGGAAAACGTAAAACGTAAAACGTAAAACGTGAGATCGTCCTTTACGTTTTACGCTTTACGCATTACGGTGTATTTTCATGAGCAATCCTCATTCACCCCTCGGCATCTTTGACTCCGGCGTCGGCGGCCTATCTGTCTTGCGCGCTATCCGCCAGGAGTTGCCGCACGAAAATGTGCTCTATTTTGCCGATCAGGGACACGTGCCTTACGGTCCGCGTCCGCTGGAGGAAGTACGGGCTTTTTCGGAGGAAATTACACGCTTCTTGTTAAGCCTGGGCGCGAAGCTGATCGTGGTGGCCTGCAACACGGCTTCGGCGGCGGCGCTGCATCATTTACGGCAAACATTCCCCGATATTCCATTTGTCGGCATGGAACCGGCGGTCAAACCGGCCGCCGAGCATACGCAGACCGGCGTGGTCGGCGTGCTGGCTACCCCGGCGACTTTCCAGGGCGCGCTGTACGCCTCTGTGGTCGAGCGCTTTGCCAATGGCGTGACATTGTTACAGGATACCTGCCCGGGGCTGGTTGCACAGATCGAGGCCGGCAACCTGGATACTCCGGCAACGCGGGCGATCCTGGAAAACGCGCTCTTGCCCATGCTGACGCAGGGGATTGATACGGTTGTGCTTGGCTGTACGCATTATCCTTTCGTCATCCCATTGATCCAGCAGATCGTCGGGCCAGATGTGCGCGTGATAGACCCGGCCCCGGCAGTGGCGCGGCAGGTTGGGCGTTTGCTACATGACGAACCCGTTCCCTCGAAGGGAACGGGTTCATCCCTGCGCTTTTTCACCAGCGGGGAGGTTGGACCGTTTGAGTTTCTGCTGCCGATGTTATTGGGGGAAAGCAGCCCAGTTCAGACAGTTGCATGGCGCGGCGGCGAAGTGCACAACGCACGAATGTCACCCTGAGCCGTTCTTTGGCGAAGGGTCTCCTCGAGCGGGGGAGGGGATGCTTCGTCGCACACCGTCCTGCGTTCGGTGCAGGGAAGAACGCTCCTCAGCATGACAGGCAGAGGAGTGTCACCCTGAGCCGTTCTGTGGCGAAGGGTCTCCTCCAATGTGGGAGGGGATGCTTCGTCGCAAAGAACGCTCCTCAGCATGACAATTATTCGTTATACCAGCCTGCACTTAAGTCTTCCCATTTCGGGTTGAGTGATTCAATTAACGCAATCTTTTTCGCGCGCAGCCAGCCTTTGATTTGCTTCTCCCGCATTATTGCCTCGCGCACATCTTCATAAGTTTCGTAATAGACCAGTTTAGTCACATTATAGCGTTTGGTAAAACCTTCGATCTTTCTTTCCTTGTGCTGCAAGACCCTGCCCGCCAGTTCGTGGGTGATACCTGTGTAAAGGACAGTATTGTATTTGTTGGTCATGATGTAGGTGCAGTATTGTTTCGGCATAAAGAACCTTTCATTGTCACACTTTCATGATTGTCACTCTATGACCGGGCTTTGCGAGGGGATGCTTCAGCCAGAGGGCGGCCTCAGCATGACAGGGTTTTGCGAGGAGATGCTTCGGCCAAAGGACGGCCTCAGCATGACAGGGTTTTACGAGGGGATGCTTCGGCCAAAGGGCGGAAACAGCCTCCTGAACAGGCTGGCGATGCCCAGGATGACGCTCCAATAGAAAATGAACTCGAAAAAGCCAAATGTCAGCGCTGAAGCGATGCTCACTTCCTGTAACAATAGTGTCTCCATGACGCCGTGCCGGATGGCAAAATAGTGGTCAACGAAGGATTCCAGTCCACCCAGCAGGAGGAAATACAGCACCGAGTTGCCGGGCAGGCGCAGCGACAGCCGCCAAAACAGCCAGGCAACGCCTCCGCTGATTAAGCCGAAGACCGGCGGCCAAGCCCAGCGCTGCCAGGGCTGGAAAACGTGGCGGAAACTGGTTTCCCAGACGAAGGCATTCCACATCACCACATACCACAAGATAGTCCAGAAGAGCGTCGAAACGATGAAAAGCGGCCATTGGAGTTGGCGGAAGCGCGCCGGTTTGATGCGCCACGCCAGCAGCGCGACGAAGGCAATATCCATCAGCGCGGCGACGAGCGCGGCGATCCAATAGAGTTGGGATGTGGCTTGAAATTCGGTTTCCATTGGCGTTCCTTTCAATAGGGATGACGATTACAAGGGGCAGGAGGCAGTCGCCAGGAGGCAGTCACCAGGAGGCAGTCGCTAGGAGGCAGTCACCAGGAGGCAGATGTCAGGGGGAAAATTTTTCGGGGTGGACAATCATGCTGCCTAGCATTTTCCCGATTTCTTCGTAGCCTGCTAACAGTACTCTGTGACGTTCTGGCGAAAGGTAACCGCAGTCGCGTGAAAAGTCGAGCCAAACCTGTGTTTCGGTTGTTTCACCATCCGCATCGGCCAATTTACTGACGAACATTTTGGGATATTGCCGTTTGCGATATGCTTCAGCGATGTTCGCAGCGACGCTGCGCGATGAGCGGCGAATCTGATCGGTCAGAGAGTAGCGCTCATCTTTCGGGAAATTCTTTGTCTCGTTGTAAATCTCCATTGCCAAGCGATAGGCCAATTGGTACACCCTCAAATCCCGGTAACCCTGCATACTGCCTCCTGCTTTCTGCCTACTGATCTCTTCCCGCGGCTTTCAGAACGCGTAGGGCGCGCAGCGTGATCCATTTGCTCGGCTTGCCCTTGACCTCGATATCGGCCCACATCTTGCCGTTGAGACTATGCTTCATCAGCCAGCGGCCATCCGGCTGGCGCATGGAAATCATGAGATCAACGGCGCTGCGCAGGCGCGGATCGTTGCCATGACCGGCCTCGCACAGAGCCATCGCTGCCTCCAGCACATCCGAGGTGTACGAGAGCGGGAAGCCAAATTTGAACCACTCGCCGCTGACGCGCTTGTAAACGGGATAATCCGCCTTTGCCGGGTCGCGGCTGAAGAGGAACTCGACTGTCGCCGTGAGCGCGCTTTTCACTTTGTCGGTTTGCAGGGCAGGGGGAAGGTTTGCCAGGGCACGCAGGCACTTGACCGCGCCCCAGGCGCAAGGTAATTTGTCATTCGCGCCGCACACGAAGGCGGGCCAGGTGTAACTGCCGGTGTGCGGCAGGTCGCCAATGATCATCCCCGTAAGCCAATCCACGGCGCGGGCGACGCGTTCATCACTGCCAAAGCCCAGCGCGGTCAGCGCCCAGAGCATGTTGCCGTTGAGACAGTAGACCAGGGGATCGAAGCCCCCGTATTTGGTTGGGGACTGACTCAGAAAATACTCGCAGCCTTTTCGCACCTGTTCGTTTTCCCCGTCCGCGCCCAGCTCGGCCAGGAACAGGATTTGCCAGGAGGTGGCTTGATACTTGGGTGAATACCCCTTGCCTGGCTTGCTCCAGTAGCCCTCGGAGTTTTGTGCAGCCAGTATCTTCTGCACCGGCTCGCTCGTCATGATGGCGCGCCGCGCGGCCTGAACTTCGGCATCGTCTTCCGGGCGGTCGAGCAGATGGCGCAGGGTGAAGTAGCGCACCGAGGGATTGTCAGGTTCGAGGAGCCAATCGAGAATGTTGTTCATTTTATCTTCTCCATATGCCATGCTATAATCAGGTCAATGAAACTCTCAGACATATTCCAGGCAATCCGTTCCAGTCGTGTTCGGGTTACAGCCCATGCACGAAAAGAGGCCGAAGCGGATCGTCTGTCCTTGGAGCAAATTTACACAACGGTTGTACGTGGCGAAATCATCGAGGATTATCCCAATGATACGCCTTATCCATCCTGTTTGATCCTTGGACACACACTTGCTGGCAAACCAGTTCATTCTGTTTGGGCTTATAATGCCGAAAATCAATTTGCCGTGCTTATCACGGTTTATCGCCCAGATCCCGAACGGTGGATTGATTTTCGCAAAAGGAGAAGATAGCCATGTTACCCTTCCCGAAGTGCCCTATCTGCGGCGGCGAAATGGCGAGCAAAGAGGTCGAGGAAACCGTGCGCGGCGGAGGGAACACCGCGCTCATCAAGGCGCAGGCTGACGTGTGTTTACGCTGC
>Ga0210051_1007060_pt1 | contig 10514 bp, 7 predicted proteins | sample CryGey092014_all_FD_185464 | JGI IMG/M metagenome (GOLD analysis project Ga0210051, IMG submission 185464) | Groundwater microbial communities from aquifer - Crystal Geyser CG23_combo_of_CG06-09_8/20/14_all (SPAdes) (version 2) | ecosystem: Environmental > Aquatic > Deep subsurface > Groundwater ...
TAAACAAAATTTTTCAAAATTTTAACATAGACATAACAGAGCAAAACCGTTATAACGATGAAGCCAGTGGCGATAAAATACTGAAAAAATTTTGACCGCAATATGCCAGAATAGTTGCTATTTGGATTTTGGGTATTTAATGGTAAAAATGGTTTCTCCAAAAATATTATTCGATAAATTTCGTATATAAAAAACAAAATAGACACTAGTGGAACGACGTAAATTTCCAAGTTGACTAAAATATTGTCGATTGTTGAATTTGATATAAACTCGTTGGCTAACAAAAATAAGAATGTTGAGATGAAGAGAAAAGAAACGAAAAAGGAAAGTATTTTATCTCTGTGACCGAATTTGGCTGAGTTGGATTGAAACTCCGGTTTAATTTCTGGGCTTTTTGATTGATATGTAACAACCATTGCTAAAAGTCAAAAAAGAAATGCCGCCGCGTAATATAATAAAAACGGAAGATCATTTCTGTCACCAACCAAAACCAGGCGCCAAAAAACAGTGCCGGCAACAATTAATAGTGTCCAAAATACAGTAAGTTTATAATTTATTTTTTCTTCAGTTTCATTTTGCCGAACCCTGTGATAATTTTTTCTAAAAAATATTCGACAGATAGCTTTATTTAATTATATTATTTTTGGCTGAAATTATTTTATAAAAGTTCCAGCCAATTAGGAATATAATTATTCCGCTGACAATAAATATTAAATGGTTATAATCATAGGCGGTTTGAAAATTTCCATGGAGCATTGCCGACATTGCGCGGGTAAATCCGCAGCCGGGACAATGGCAGTCGGCAAAAATACCCGATATCGGGCAAGCTTCGTGAAATATCCACGGTAAAATAAAACGGTGCCAAATACAAAGATCGGGCGTTCTATCCCAAAAAGCTGTCGGGGTGATTGCCAGAACAAATAGTATTGCACTGAAATCAACGACAACAGCCATTGGTGAACTTAAACTCAAAAATTCAAAAACTCTATCAATTTTCTTCAAATTTACCTTTGCTTCGAGAACGGAAAAAATATTAAGATGCTGTCATCCCGAGATTAATATTATTCAACCCACTCAATGCCAGCAAATTGGTGTTTGGTGGCAATTAAAATTACATCTATCAGCCACCAGATTCCGCACCCTCCGCCAGTGATCAGTTTCAAAATTCCTAGTCCAACTTGCCCCATTACAAAACGATCCACGCCAAGCCATCCAACCAAAATTGATAGGACTAGCGTTAGCACCCAATTAACTTTTTTTGTCCCGGTTGTTGTCTGTACCGGTGCTACAGCCGGAGCGGCTTCTGTTTTCTTCTCTTCTTCCGCCATTTTTTTCTCCCCTGGTAGTAAAAATTTGATTCAAACTACCATAATTAATGAATTTTGTTATAATACAATTATATCAGATATAATATTTTGTTGTTAATTTGCCCCTTTTTAGTGCGTGATTTTAAACTATTGTAATATCAAATGAACAACAAAGGAGATTTATGCATGACGATTGTATTTTTTGCAAAATCGTTGCCGGCGAAATTTCAGCACATAAAATTTGGGAAGATGAAAATCATTTGGCATTTTTAGGAATTTTTCCTAATACCGAAGGAATGACGGTTGTGGTTACTAAAAGACATTACCCAAGTTATGCTTTCGATTCGCTGGACAATATATTATCCAACTTAATAATCGCGGCAAAAAAAGTCGCTAAACTTCTAGACCTAAAACTTGATGATGTTGGTCGAACGGCATTGGTGCTGGAAGGATTTGGTGTCGATCATTTGCATGCTAAACTGTTCCCGATGCACGGAACAAAAATGAAAAAATGGAAACCGATCCATTCAAACATTAACACTTACTTTAAAAAATATTCTGGCTATATTTCATCCCATGACTCAAAAAAAGCTGATGACAAATCATTAGAAAAACTTGCAAAAAAAATTCGAAATTAACTCATTAAAATTATTGTTAACGTTTAATACAATCTGTATTTGTGGTGACCAGCGCAGATTTAATATCCTACTGATTTCTCTGGATTCGAATATATCGATGAATGCAAATTTCATTAATTAATTTATGTATTTTTTAATTTCGTCTTTTATATTTCATAAATTTATCAAAAAGCTTATAAATATTTCGTAAATTGAATCCGATAGATTTTGAACGATCGTTCAAAATCTATCGTGGTAATTTGTAATTTTAAATTCATAATTATAATTATAGAAATTTTAAAATGACAAAATTTTAATTTTTAAAATAGAGATATTTAAAAAATTGGTTATATGACTTGAATGTTTGTTTTTTAGATGATGACTGAATATAATAGAAGTATTTGATTGCGAAGCTAATTTTTTTTGATCTCTTCGATCGTAATGTTTTTGGAGTTGGTTACTGCTGGTTCATCAAACGGATTAACATTGCGAATTATCGCTGAATAAAATGCCACCAGTTGCCAAAAAGCCAAAAGTTCTCCCAGCGACTGATCTTCGGTATTGGCTAACTCAATTGTAATATTGGGAATTGCTAATCTATTGGCTTCGGTTTTAGTTCCTTTATATTCAGCCAAAAGGGCTTGCTGGTATGTAATATTTTCAAGTTTTTTCAGCACCAGTCTTTTTAATTCAATATTTTCAATTTCTTTTGGTAGCGATATTTTTTTATCGTCAGCTGATTTTTCTGTGGTGATAAAAACTCCAATGACATTTTTTTTACCGCCAAAAAATCGTTGGTTTGTGTGATGTTGACATTCCGGCGCCTCAGAGAAGTAAAAAGTTTGGCCGCGTCCTTGTTTGCAAACAGTTTCGTGCATCAGTTGAACTATCAATGTTCGAAAATTATTCAAACTATTTGCGTATGCGGAGACATACACTTCCAAATATCCTTTTCCTTCCAAGTTGTAAAAATATTTTGCCAAGCTCCAGGCTTCTTTTTTATATTTATAACCATGGCTAATTCCGCTAACAATATTCTCAATTTCAATTCCCGAAAGAAGTGCCGGGAAAAGCCCGGCCGAAGTTGCTCCGGAATAGCGTCCGGAGATGTTTGGGTGTTCAATAATTTGCCATTTCATTTTGGTAGCGATTTGGCGCAATGTCCCTTCTTCGCCTTCGGTAACAACAATAATTTTGTAAGAGCTGAAATAGGCGAGCGATTCAACAACTCCTAAAGTATTTCCAGACTTAGAAACGGCAATCACAACAGTTTTGTCAGATTGACACTGTTTTTTCACATTTTTCAACAAAGTCGGATCCATTGAATCTATAATATATACTTTTTTCTTCGGTTTAACCGCATAGGCTTTGAAACTGGTTATTGATCCGCCATTTCCAATAACGATGACATTTTCAAAATCAAAATCAATTTTATCCGTTTGGCGCTTTAGATAGCTGATATCTTCTCTGTAGTCAAAAAATTGAGACCAATCTTTCGGAAGATCATCGAACGATTTTAAATCGTGAAATTTCATATCACCTCCATTTATTATTATTGATTTTGGAGCCGAAATCGGGAGTCGAACCCGAGACCTCCACTTTACGAAAGTGTTGCTCTACCAACTGAGCTATTTCGGCATTATATTTTTTAGAGATAAACGTTTCTGCCTGTTGTAAAATTTATTCACCAATAGTTTTTTATAGGGAGAAAAAACGAATGGAGCAGTAGACCGGATTCGAACCGGCGACCTTCTCCTTGGGAAGGAGACATTCTACCACTGAACTACTACTGCAAGAAATGCAAAGTTTTTTGTTTTTTTAGCCTAAATCAATCATAAGAATATCAAAATTTTGTCTCTCTTACAATAAAATTTTCGTCAAAGCAAATTTATCGGGTCAACGTCCCAAGTAAATTTTTGCTGTATTTGGTATATATTACTAATTTTTGAGTTTGGCAATTTTTCTGTTTTTATTATTATCTGATAACGAAATTTATTATTTAATTTATGAAAAAAACATTGTCCCGGACCGATAAATTCAATATTATTTTTTTCAAATTCGCTAGCCAGCTTTTTAATTTCGGAAAAAGCCATTTCTTTATTTTTGTTTTCATTTAATATTCTGATCAAATGATTTTTTGGCGGGTAATTTTTTGCCAGACGTTTTTTTATCTCTTCATTATAAAAACCTTCGAAATCATGTTTGGCGGCATATTTGATCGCTGCAGAGTTTGGCCAATAAGTTTGAATAATTGTTTTTCCGGATTTGCTCCGGCGACCTGATCGCCCGGAAACCTGGGTTATCAAACGAAATATTTTCTCCGAAGCCCGAAAATGTGGCAAGTGAAGGCCGACATCGGCAGAAATTATTCCGACCAAAGAAACATCGGGAATATCAAAACCCTTAGCTAAAATTTGGGTTCCAACTACAAAGTCAAATTTGTGATCGCGAAAATTTTGGTAAAACTTTTCATACTCTGTATGATTTCGTAATACTTTTGAATCAACTTTTTTTATTCTGGCTTTGGGCAAAAGTCTCTTGAGTTCAATTTCAATTTTTTCAACGCCAGAGCCAAAATATTTAATTCGAAAACTTTTACAATCAGGACATTTTGCCGGTAGCGGAAACTCCTTTTGACAATGGTGACAAGTTAGAAAATCGCGATTTTTTTCTAAATGATATATTAGTGGAATATCGCAATGCGGACAATTTGCAACAAAGCCACAATCACGGCAAGAGACGAAAGTTGCCATTCCCCGACGATTTAAAAATAAAATCGCTTGTTCCTTTTTTTTCAAAACATTGTACAAAAGTTCTTGTAATCTTTCGGAAATTGGAGAAAAATTTTCTTTTTTAATCTCATTTTTCAAATCAATTATTTCTGCTTCAGGTAAAGTTAAAGTATTAAATCTCCCTGGAAGTATTTCTAAATCATATGTACCTTTTTTTGATTTGTAATAACTTTCAATTCTTGGAGTTGCCGACCCGAGCAATAAAAGGGCGTTTTGTTTTTTGGCGATTTTTTCTGCTATTTGTGATGCATCATAACGAGGATTTTGCTCTTGTTTGTAAGAATCCTCTTGTTCTTCATCAACAATTATCAATCCGATATTATTATTTGGGACCAAAAGAGCGCTTCTTGGCCCTACAATTATCTTTTTTTCTCCGTCATAAAATGATTTATAGCAACGGTATTTTTCCGATGCTGAGAGTCCAGAATGCATTAAAACGACATTAGAAGCAAATATTTCCTCGAATCGCTGGATGTTCTGCGGAGTCAAAATAATTTCTGGGACCAGAAGAATGACCGATTTCCCAATTCGAATCGTTTCTTTTGCCAAATGCAGATATATCTCCGTTTTTCCCGAACCGGTAACGCCAAAAATTAAAGTCGGTTTTTTTCGAGTTGCCAACAATTTATTTTTTAACCGATCAAAAATTTCTTTTTGCAAAGTTGTTAATGGGTTTAGTTTTTTGTTTTTAGTATATTCTTTATATTCAAAGTTTTTCAGTTTTTTAATAATTGGTGGCATAAAAATCGATATTGCCTCGCCCATAGAGCAGAGATAATAATTGGAAATCCAATCGGCGATTTCGATAAATTCTTTTGAAATGATAAAATTTTCATCAACTTCGGAAATTGTTCTTAGTTGATATTTTCTCTTTTTTCTACTATTAGTTTTTTTATAAATTTCTTTTACAACTCCACGGATTTTTCTTTTTCCAAACGGAATTGTAACAATTGAACCGACATTGACTTTATGCGAAAGATCGTCCGGTATTTGATAACTAAAAAAACCTTCTTTTGAAAAGATTTTTGTTTCCGGGATAACATTTGCGATCATAAATTGAGTATAGCAAGCTTTTGTTCCTATGTTAAAATTATTTTGTTGGAAAATATTATTGTAAGCAAATTTGATTCAATTTTTTCAAGATTTTAGCCACTCTCTATTTGCAAATTTTACAATTTGTGATATGATAATGTTTGTATGGAACAAAAATCTGAAAAACCAATAGTTGCTATTGTTGGCCGGCCAAATGTTGGCAAGTCGACATTTTTCAATCGTTTGATTGGAAAACGTCAATCAATCGAATCGGAAATTCCCGGGACTACTAGAGACAGAATTTACGTCAACACCAGTTGGTGTGGGAAGGGGTTTTCATTAATTGATACTGCCGGAATGTTTAACGACAGTGATGATAATAGTTTTGCACTGTTGACTCAGGAAAGTGTTGAGGTGGCAATTTCACAATCCGACATAATTATATTTATAATTGATGTTCAGGAGATTATTGCTGCCGATCGACAAATTGCCAAGCATTTGCGTCAAAGTAAAAATAAAGTTTTTCTAGTTGCAAATAAAGCAGACAATCAAGATCGTGAAATTGCCGATCGGGAAATTTTTTCCTTGGGTTTTGACCAGCCACATTTTATATCAGCAATTTCAGGCAGAGGAGTGGCTGATTTTCTGGATGACCTAACTGCTCTGTTTCCCAAAAAAGCATCGTCAATTATCACCGATAGTGATACAATTGATGTTGCTCTTATTGGTCGGCCGAACGTTGGTAAATCAACATTACTCAACTCTTTAGTTGACGAGAAAAAATCGATTGTTTCCAGTCGGCCGGGAACGACCAGAGACACTACCGATGCCGAAATAAAATATAAAAATCGGACAATTAAATTTATTGATACTGCCGGAATTAGGCGTCGGGGTAAGATCGATTTTGGCATTGAAAAATTTGCAATAATAAGAGCCAAAAAAGCGATCGAACAATCAGAAGTAGTAATAATTCTGATTGATGCGACTGAGGGAATTACCAATCAAGATGCACATATTATCGGTTTTGCAAAAGAGCTAGGCAAATCAATAATAATCGCTGTAAATAAATTTGACTTACTTGCCGAAGAATCAGACGAAAATATTGAAGACAAGATGGCTGCTATTTTAGGAAAAATGCAAAATGATTTGGCGTTTTTGCCATATTCTCCAGTAATCTTCATTTCAGCAAAAGAAAAAGAGAATTTGAATGTTCTATTTCGAAAAATTGTTGAAGTACACAAAGAAAGATTCATAAATATCGAAAGTGATTTAATAAAAAAAATTATATTTAAAGCAACGGAAAAAAATCCACAAATTCCAAAAATCGTCGATTTTTACCAAGAAAGAGCTAACCCGATAGTCTTTAAGTTGGTTTGCAGAAACAAAAAAGACTTTCATTTTTCGCATCTTCGATATTTGGAAAATACCATTCGAGATACTTTTCCATTTGTCGGCACCCCAATTTTTATAGATCTAATCGATAAAAAAATGCCAAAGTAGGCGTAGTTTTAAAATAATAAGCTTTCGCAGATGTTCTATTTTCTAGCGGTCGAAAAATCTCTGTCTAATTCCTTAGCCCGATTATTTAGCCGGATTTTTTGAATAATAGTTTTAATCGATAGTATTAACAATAACAATATTGAAATTGCCAAAATTAACCAATCATAGTTCTCAACAATCTTTGAAAAGGCAGATTTGACGTATGAAGTTATCTGACCTTTGTCGCCCAAACTGGAGGCGATGGTTGAATAATAGCCACTGATCGCATACAATTTAATTGAGGATCTTTTATCTTTCATATTCTCATTATATCAAAAAACAATTTTATTAAACAACAGTGAACAAAAATAATATTTTAGTTATTATCCCAACGATCAATGAAATGAAGGGGTTAAAACAAATTATTCCAAAATTAAGTAAACTGAATGTTGATATTTTGGTGGTGGATGACAATTCGACTGACGGATCAAGACCTTTTATCGTGGATTTTAAAAAGAAGCAAAGTAGCCATTTTAATTACATTTTTCGTGATAGCAACAGAGGTTTTCGTAGCGCATACTTTTGTGGATTTGAGTTCGCATTGGAAAATAATTATCGGACAATAATTATGATGGATGGCGATGGGGCTCACGACCCATTAAAAATTGCTGAATTTTTGTCCAATGTTGATAATGGTTATGATTTGATAGTCGGCTCAAGATATATTGCCGGAGGGCAAATTGAATATTTTCCTTTTTGGAGAAAAGTCAGTAGTTGGATTTTCAATTGGTTAGCAAAAAAGAAAATGTCAACTCAAATTTGCGATTGGACGTCGGGTTTCATCGTTATTAAAGCCGATATTTTGAAAAAAATTATTTACAAAGACTATGCTGAGGGATTCGGTTTTTTATTTCAAATGAAAAAATATGCAGTTGATAGTGGAGCAAAAGTAAAAGAAATTCCGATTAATTTTGCCAATTGTAAAAATACCAAGTCAAAATTTAATGCAAGGATTGCGTTCGAAGCATTTGTCACATTATTAAAAATAAATAAAAAATAAAAATGTTGAACAAAGTGGGAAAATTTTTAATTAAAAACTTCTGGTTTTTAATGTTTTTAGGCTTGTTTATTCGATTAATTTTGGCAGGTATTTCTTCTTGGAACAATGATATACATGTTTGGTATAGCTTTGCCGCCGATTTGAAAAACCATGTCGGGGTATATACTAACCGGACATTCTCTTATCCTCCCGGACTAGCAATAATTTTAGCGATAATATATTTTCCGTTGACAATTTTCTCCGGACCTGACCAGTGGGGAAAATTTTCACTTGCTGTTGATAAACTCTCTGCAAATAGTCTTTTTTTCCATCCGATAATCAACTCGCCTTTCTTTGGTTTTTATACAAAAATTCCTTTGTTTTTGGCGGAGATCGCTTTACTTTACATCTTTTATCTAACTTATAGAAATACGATTTTTACAGATAAATTAAAAATTTTGGCATTAGTATTCTATCTGAATCCGCTAATTATTTTTTTGAATGCAGTCCATGCCCAGTTGGACGTTTTTGTGGTTTTGACTGTGGTAATATCAGTTTATTTTTTTCGGAAAAAAAGTTTTTTATTCGCAGGACTGTTTTTGGGTGCCGCAACGACGATGAAATTGTACCCAGGGTTTTTATTTTTAGCTTATCTTTACATAATATTTTTTGAAGCGCGAAATTGGTCAGGATCGATTAAAAAGGCCATATTGTTTGTTTTAGGTTTTATCTTTCCTGTTGGATCAATGCTTGTGTATATGCATTTTGTCCCCGCGGCGAGTGTTTCAACATTTGCCAGAGTAGACACAATCGGTTTTGAAGGATCTCTAAATTTGGCGTTCATAAATTACCTGCCGCCGCTTGTTCCATTTATATCCAAAAATTCAAGCATTCTGGTGAAAATTATGCAATATTGCCTTTTTACTGTGCCTTTTATCGGATTATTATCGGCGATCTATATCAATAAAAAACTTCCCCGGCTACGGCCATATATATTAGAGTCAGTTTCGGTCATAATAATTTTTCTGATCTTTCTTTTTAGTTCGCGAACTAATCCGAATTATTTAGTCTGGGTGATGCCTTTTTTACTGATAGTATATACCGTTGGGGCAATTTCATTTTCTAACATCGCCAGCATTTCTTTGGCCGCACTTTTATTTTATTTTGGAATTCATTCGCTTTCATTTAAGGCATTATTTTTTCCGATGACATATTTTGGGTATCCGGTTGATAAAATTTGTGATGATTATATGAGAATGTCATCACTTCGAGGATCCATAAATTCAAAAATTTATGCTGATGTTTTTTTAATTTCAGCGATTTGGTTTATTGCCAGTGAATTTAGTATAATATATAAAATTAGCAATTTTTCAAAATTGAATAACATCGAAGAATATGAAGATGATTAAAATGAGGCAAATATACCTATATCTAACTGCACTAATTTTTATCTTTGGCAGTTGTTATTTAGGCTGGTATTATTATAAAAACTCTGTAAATGAAACAAAATTTTTAGTGGTTGAAAATGGTAAATTCGATCTTGAAAAGTTTAGCTATGTGTTAAATATTAATAATCAGTCCAATTCGCAAATGGATTTGACAGTTGCCGAAATTCCCCTGTCGGAAACAAATAATTTTAAAAAAATATATTTTTATTACGACAAAGATTACCCCATTTTAGGTTCGTCGGTCAGCTCGGTTTTGGGCGTTTATGACCATTTGTTGGCGGAATATCAACAAAAAAATATTTCAGTAGAAATTCAACAGGTGGATGCGAATCAACTTTCAGAGATTATGAACGATAAAAATTCGGTTCTAATAATGGCTACTGGTATTCTTCCAGAAACTGTTTATTCACCAGACAAAAATTTAATTTCTCCATGGCTTGCTGATGGTGGCACTCTATTTTGGGTTGGAGATGGCTTTGGCTATTATTACGGCGTTGCCGGAACTGAAATTAAAAATCAAGAATCGCCTTATAAAATTGGTTGGTCAGGACAAGAAAGGTTGCTTGGTCATAATTATCTCGATGGTCCAAATGTCGGGTCAGTGTCCGAATCGCAAGGTGATGTGCCATCATCACTGGCAACAACTTTTGGTATAAAATCGCGCTACACTCAGACCGGTGTTTTAGTTTCATCGTTGGCCGAAAATGGAGGTCTTGATCTGGGGTATCACTATAGTTTTAAGAACGATTCTAGGACAAGTTTGGCAGAAATTAAAATTGGCAACGGAGATATTATAATTT
>Ga0210051_1007064_pt1 | contig 10511 bp, 11 predicted proteins | sample CryGey092014_all_FD_185464 | JGI IMG/M metagenome (GOLD analysis project Ga0210051, IMG submission 185464) | Groundwater microbial communities from aquifer - Crystal Geyser CG23_combo_of_CG06-09_8/20/14_all (SPAdes) (version 2) | ecosystem: Environmental > Aquatic > Deep subsurface > Groundwater...
AAAAGTATTAACCAAACCTGTCTTTGAGCCATCAAGTATCGCTTTAACAATTTCTTTGGCTTGCGCCGCAGCATCATTTTCTTTAATTACATACCGTTTCTCCGGCATCAAAAAACGTTCCTGTGGATCGGAAAAATAAATCTTTACTACTTGCTTCGCCTTTTTCTTCATGGCATCCATGTCAACCGGAGGAAATACCAAATTAAACAAAGTAATAAAGAAGAGAACCAGTAGAATAAATGCTCCACCGAGAATAACCGAAAGATAAAGAATTCTCGTGGATTTTTTTATCTTCTTTTCTTTGATATTATCTGAACGGCGCTGCCTTTTTGTCGTCATAAAACCGAACTCCTCATCAAAAAACTGCGCCAATCTAGGGTATTTTCCCCCTGCTGTCAAGCACAACGCACTTTTTTCAAAACAAATAAAAAGCCCTTGCCTTTATGGTAATACAAACTACAAGACAAGGGCTATTTGTAAATTTTCCCGATTTAATAATTTTCCGCCAAAACCTCATAATAAGACTGCGGATGTTTACAGGCAGGACACTCTTTCGGCGCTTCCGTTCCTTCATGTACATAACCGCAATTGATGCAGTGCCACTTGGTTTTCGCTTTCTTTTTAAAGATATCTCCCTTGGCAATATTCGCTACCAGTTTACGGTATCTGCTCTCATGAAATTTTTCTACTTTGGATATTTGTTCAAATGAACGGGCCACTTCCGGGAAACCCTCTTTTTTAGCAACTTTTGCTGCTTCCGCATACAAGGTTGTCCATTCCATGTTTTCACCGGCTGCCGCAGCCTCAAGATTGCTCTTGGTATCGCCGATTATACCTGCCGGATAGGCTGCGGTAATTTCAACTTCTCCGCCTTCAAGATATTTAAAAAACACTTTAGTGTGTTCTTTTTCATTTTCCGCGGTCTCCAGAAAAATACGTGAAATCTGCTCCAAGCCCTTTTTTTTAGCGGCACTGGCAAAGAAGGTGTAACGGTTTCTTGCCTGTGACTCTCCGGCAAATGATGCCAGTAAATTTTTCTCTGTTTTTGTTCCTTTTATTGATTTAGCCATCTTTCATCTCCTTTCTTCATTTGTTTACGATATATTATGCACTTTTTTTAATTTATCAATCCCACGACTTGGAATAAATTCCAAGTCGTGGGAAGTCGCATCATCCTCTAGTGTAGTGTCTCAATGAAACGTTGTCATATCGACCAGCGGGAGATATCTTGTATCTTTTGACGATCATTAAGATTTCTCGCGGAGTATGATCCCGCGTATGCGGGACTTCGAAATGACATATTGTATAGATATTTATGATTCACTACAGTAGCTATCTCAAATCCTTACCAATAGAAAAAGCTTTTCCCAGATATTTCCCAACGTTATAATAAGATTGTATTTCCGGTCCGTAAAGTACCGGATTTATTTTTAAAATATCCGGCAATCCGTCTTCCCCCAGCATTGATTCATCTATCTTGACATCCATAATCTCGCCGATGAAATGCGTATGGATACCTATTTCAACGAAATTTGAAAGTCTGCATTCCAGAATCATTGGAAATTCTTGAATAAAAGGCGCGTCAACTTTTTCACTTTTTACAGGAGTAATTTTTGCTGCTGCAAACTTATCAACATTTCTTCCGGAAACTATGCCGCAGTAATCGGCAATTTCAACCTGACCGGATGAAGGTACATTAATGGTAAATGCTTTGCGCTCCATGATATTACCATGCGTATAAGTGGCACTTCTTAACGATACGGCCATACATGGAGGTTCTGAACTGCATACTCCTCCCCAGGCAATGGTTGCGGCATTGGGCTTGCCGTCTTTATCATATGTTCCTACCAGCCATACTGGTGTAGGATAAATCAAAGTTTTAGCGCCAAAAGACTTTTTCATATAAACCTCCCGATAATGATAAATTTAGTAAGCAATTGTTTTTACATTTAATTTTATAAATTATAAAAAATAATTTCAATTTATTTAAAAAATAATTTATGGTAAAAACAATAATCAAAGATTCCTGATTGATGAATATCGGGAACTATTAATTTTTAACGACATAAGGAGAATATTTTTATGACCACCATTATGCCTGAATCTGAAAATGTGCAAAAAGCAATCAAATGGGTATCAGCAAATTTAGAAGATGGAAATCAGTCTTTACAAAAACTCGTGAAAAAAGCAGTTTTTAAATTTGATTTATCGCCAAAAGATACCGATTTTCTAAATAAATTCTTCCGCGAAAGCAATAGCGCAAAATAGAATTTATCAAATTACAGACAATGAACCCCGCAGTTAGGTAATTAAAATGCTGGCTACGGGGTATCATCTATTCGTGTCTGTTTATGATTTACTTACGCTCTTTCAGTAAATCACGTATTTCAACAAGTAATTTTTCCTGAACCGGTGGTTCTGCCGGTGCTTCTTCCTCTTTTCGTTTAAGGGAATTTATTGCCTTGATGGCGATAAAAATAGCGAATGCAATGATTGTAAAATCTATGAGCGTCTGGATGAACTTTCCATAACCAATGACTACAGCTGGAATTGCTCCCGCAGCTTCCTTGACCGTAAACACTAATTTAGAAAAATCTACGCCACCCAAAAGTACTCCGATTGGAGGCATAATCACATCACCGACAAAGGATGAAACGATTTTACCAAAAGCGGCTCCAATAATAATACCTACAGCCATATCAACAACATTTCCTTTTACCGCAAATTCCTTAAATTCTTTCATCACACCCATAATCAATGCCTCCTATTGTTGAATGATTATAGTTTTATTGTAACTTTTAAATACAACGAATTTTTAAACTCTTCCAACATTGCGGATACTTTTTTCTTCGTTCCCATGTTATCTTTTTTCGATAATATTCTTTCTAGTCGATCATGGACATCTCTTCGTAAATTTTCAGCTCGATTACTCTAAAAATAGTTTCATATTGCTCTTTCTGTAACAGACGTCGTACTTCCCATCCTGTTTCTGTCTTTCTCTCCGTCGTCACGACAAGGGTCACTTCACATTTTTTCCAATTTATCTGTTTGACATTAGCTCTGGTTTTTGTACGCCAATCACCCGAAATCACATAATCAGAATTGACACGGTGTTTCTGATTATCTATTGAGACATTGCAGCCCATATTCTTTTCTTTTAGCAAACCAGCAATGGCTCTAAGAACGAATTTTTCTTTCGCCTCATAAACATGAGTGTATTCATCCGGTATTGATATCAGCGTTGTACCGAATTGATTGGCGCAAGAAAAAAGATTTAGAAGGATAAGAAAAATAAACGGGAAAATAAGTTTTTTATTAATCACACTTGCTCCTTCGCAACAATTGATGAACGCCTAACTGTTCTTTCCGTTAACCCACCAGGATCCTTTTTCTTTAAACCACCAGTGCGAGGAATCTGTTTTTATAATTCTTTCGGAAAGCTTTTTCCCGTTTTCGGTAGTTAATCTCTGCAGGGCATAGTTTATCCACTCTTCCGAATATTTATTCCCCAGGTCACCGCATTCTTTTAATTGTAAAATAAGAGCAATCTGATCCGCATCCCGGGCAATCAATGATTCCTTTGTCTCTTTCGCATTGAACTCTTTGATCGCCGACCGGATATCTTCACCAAAAACAAGACCTTCCGTTAATTCTTTAACTGCTTTGTCTTCATCCACATCCACATATTTTTTATTGACATAGTTCATATCACCGGTGCGTGCCTCCGGTAAATCGTGAAGAATGCACATTTTCAAAACACGAGATTCATCGAGGGAATCATCCATTTTACAAAGAGTATAACCTACAAACACTGTACGCAAAATATGTTCGGCTACCGATTCCGTGCCGCTGCCCAGAAACTGATAACCGCTGCGCGGTGTTCTGCTGAGCATTCCTACTTCAAATAAAAAATTGGCGATATTATCCATTTTGTCCCTTTTTTAAAATTTTGATTCGATTAGCCATCATCTCTGATATTTTTGTTATTTGCGACTGCGTTGAAGCAACACTATCCTGCCGCGTGGCGATAATTTTGTCCAATTGGGCTTTCCAGTGTTCCAGCGAGGCAATTTCATTTTCTCTTATCTTTTTTTCAAAACGATCCTGATATTCTTTTATAAACAAATCTGTTGAACTCATTTTAATCACCCTATGTACATTTCTGCAAATTTTGGGCATTATATCATTGGACGCTTATCTTGCAACAACGAATTTAAAATCATAATTTGACACTAATCATTAAATACTATAAATCACTACCACAGTTTTTGTTACGGACAAGTATTGGACTCAAATTTCGTCCCGAAGGACAATCTGCTTTATAACGAAATTAATAAAAAATGGATGATATTACATGACAGACAAACCTAAATCTGAAGACATAGCCGGTGGACAAGCGCTTCTCGAAGGCGTTATGATGCGTCACGGCAATAGAATCGCAGCAGCGGTAAGAAGACCGGATAAAGAAATTGTTTTTCAGGAACGAGAATATATCCCCCTGACCAAACGTTATAAAATATTAGGATGGATGTTCATTCGCGGAACAATAACTTTATTTGAAATGATGATTATCGGAATCAAGTGCCTGATGTTTTCCGCAGAAGTTGCCTTGTCGGAAGAAGAAAAAAAACCACAAGGGTGGGAGATGTACCTTTCGTTTGTTATCAGTTTCACTGTGGCTATTTTTTTCTTTGTTGTCGTGCCGGCGTTTTTCTTCACGAAAATGAAATTTTTTATTTCCAATTTAATTCTTCTGAATATTTTAGAAGGTTGCGTTCGACTGGGTATTTTTCTTTGTTTTCTTTCCGCCACGCTCTTAATGAAAGATATGCGACGGACATACATGTACCATGGAGCGGAACATAAAACTGTATTTGCCTGGGAACATGGTCAGGAACTGACCGTGGAAAATGTCAAAGGATTCTCTACACGTCATCCCCGTTGCGGAACAAGCTTTATTCTTTTTGTGATGATTGTTTCCATATTAATCTTTTCTCTACTGGGACGTCCTGATTTTCTGCACAGAGTACTCTACAAAATCCTACTCCTTCCTGTTGTTGCCGGTATTTCTTACGAAGCAATCCGTTTTACCGGTAAATACAGCCATTCAAAACTTGTACAACTGCTGAGTTGGCCTGGACTAATGCTGCAAAAGATTACAACAAGAGAGCCTTCCGATGATCAAATTGAAGTAGCCATTGCGGCTATGAAAAAAGTAATTTAAAACCAAAGAGCCTTAAAATCAGACAGATTAATATTCCCCAAAAATAAAATTTAAGCTTTACGCCCACCGGACAATTAATAATATTTTTCACTTACAATCATATAAGGAGTTGACTTTTCTTGCCAATTGGAGTAATTAATCAAAAAATATTAATTATTCACTCTCTTAAACAGGGGGAAGATACTAATGATTAAGCGATATGCTTTGGCCTTGATTTTTGTTGCCCTTTTTGCCGTCTTGGTTTACCAACCGGCAAATGCAAAGGAAGACACGGCACAAACAACACTTAAAGAAACATCTGTCCCCCAAAAGAATTTATACACTTACACAGTAAAGAAAGGTGATCTTCTTTCTACTATCATAAGACATATTCCCGGCATCACTGAAAAAGACATTTCCAATAATTATCAGCTCATCAAAGAACTTAACCCGAAGATTCCTGATCTCAATAAACTTGAGGCCGGACAATCGCTTGTTCTTCCCGGAAAGCCCATCATGGAAGGAGAGGTAAAAACAGAGGCAAAAGTAAAGGAAGTTAAGAGCAAAAAAACAGGCTCTTCCAGCGCCAAATCTACTCAAAAAATTACTTTTGCCAAGGCCCGGTATTATAAAATAAAAAAAGGTGACGGGTTAATGGAAATCATCCGCCGCGAAACAAAAGTCGCCGAAGCCGATATTCCTAAAACGATTAGAACTATTAAATCATTAAACCCCCGCATTAAAAATGTTAATAAACTTCATCCGGGTACAGTTATAAAGTTGCCCGGCAGAACAGTTTTAGCCAAAACTACTGCAAAAACTAAAGCTATTGAACAGAAAGTTTCAAAACTCTCAGCCCTCTCACCTCAACCGGAAAAAATCGGTGAAGTAAAAGAGAAAAAAGTTATGCCACCGGAAGTCGGTTTCGCTGTACTTAAGCAAATCATCACCCAAATGAATGGATCGATTACCACTACGGGCAATTATTATCTTCCCTTTTCTAAAACCGGTCAGGTGACAATTGATTGTTCTAAAATTCCTGTAATTGAATTTGATGATAATACAACTGTATTTCTTGATCTGGAGAACCGTGCCAATAATAATCTCAAAAAGATGATCAGTGATAATTGGGCAAACTACTATTTAGTTAAAACGGACAAGAATGACGACGTAATCGCTATCCTGAGAAAAGTTATTAATACTACCAAAAATTACTCTATGATTAAAAGTGAAAAGCCTCTTATGATCGGTGCATATCCGCCGGTAGAAGTAATGGTCGATTGGGTAATTTTCAGCACTCTTCCCAAAAAGACAAAATCATTAAAGCAAGGATTGCGTCTGATTAATGAAAATGATTTGCTGTTGCCCAGGTCAATTAAAAACTATTCCCGGAAAAACGGTTTAATTATCACTGAAATTTCTCCGGAAACAGGTCTCGTCGACAAACCGGAAGAAGTTTATTCTTTGCCACCTGTGCCGGTATTCCCTGCAACATCAGCCAGAGATTTTTCTTATGAACTTGTTTCCCATTTAGGATTTAGCGCCGAAAAAGACGTTGATATTCAAATGTTCGACACCGTAAACATCGGCTTTAATTTATCAATTAAAGCCGATGTTCTGATAAAAAAAGATGACAAGAAATATATTATCTATTCACAAAGCCTGTCCCCGCAATTCGTAAATTCTCTGAAACAAGCCGGCACCGAAATTATCTTCGTTAAAGACAGCGATTCTCCGGAAGAAGTAATGGTAAAGGTTTTACTCGGTCTCAATATTCCTTTTACTTCCGGCAATTTTACATTTTCCGGACCGGATAAGAAGCAGTCGCCTTATACCCTGAACTTTAACGGCACCAAGATTAAAACAGATAAAGATTTGTACGTTATTGATTTTGATTTTGATCAAGAATTAAGAGGTCTGCTGCAGGAGGTATGGTCCGCTTATATAGCCAAATACTAATGGTACCGCAAATGCAGCCCGCAATCGACCATTCAGATTATGAGGCTGTCCGCATAGCAAGTATATTAAGAAATATACCCGGAATTTGTTTCCATTTTGTATTTCCTCCTTCGTTACTGCCACCTATTTTCTTTATATTTTAATTTATACAATTGTTTTTGAAAGGTTGTTTATGGTTAAAGCTATTGCCCTTTTCTCCGGTGGATTAGACAGCATGCTGGCTGCTGAGCTAATCCGCAGGCTCAAGATTGACGTTCTTGGTCTGACATTTACAACCCCTTTTTTTGACGCTCAAAAAGCATGTTACGCCGCAAGCGTATTAAATCTACCTCTGGTTGTTGAAGATATTACAACTCCACATCTTAAGATGCTTAAATCTCCTCGGTATGGCTATGGTAAGAACATGAATCCCTGCATTGATTGTCATACACTTATGCTTCAAATCGCCGGGGAAAGAATGAAAAAGACCGGTTTTGATTTTATTATTACCGGAGAGGTTCTCGGTCAACGCCCAATGTCACAAAACAAACAATCTCTTTATATTGTAGCCAAAAATTCAGGTTATTCTGATTACATTTTACGTCCGTGAGCGCCCGGCTGCTTGACCCGATAAAAGCGGAAAGAGATAAAATAATTGATCGCTCGCAATTACTTGCTATTCAGGGACGCGGCCGCAAATTTCAAATAAATTTGGCTGCCGATTTCGGTATTGCAGATTATGCGCCGCCTGCCGGAGGATGCCTGCTTACGGATCCCATGTTTACACGCCGTCTGCGCGATTTATTTTCGCATCAGGAAGGCCATGATATTCATAATCTCGACTTATTAAAATATGGTCGTCATTTTCGAGCGGATGATCAAGGCAAAATTATTGTCGGCCGCAATAATTCAGATAATGAATACTTGCGTGAACTTTCGACTGATGATGACATTGTTTTGTTTGTTGCTGACTTTCCCGGACCCCACGTCGTAATACCTCACGGAATCATTGCCCTGCTTCCGATTGCCGCCACACTCTGCGTTCGCTATAGTGATGCTCCCTCTGATCGCGAAGCAAATGTAATTTATCAACACAAGAATTCATCAAATACCATAAAGGCCAAAGCGGCGGCGAGAGAGGATTGTGAAAAATGGGTTATATAAAAAAAGAAGATTAGACGGTTTAGAAGTTTGGAAGATTAGAACTATTTATTTGATTAAATGTTCTGGACGTAGAAGATCATTAACTGTTTTCACCGGATTGAAGACTATTATGGGAAGTTCAACAAAAACAGTAGTCCAGTAAGCCATGGCGCCATTCCAGAGACCTGGTAATTCCAGAGATTTAAGAGAGCGTCCCTTTTCATTCTTAATGGTAATTAAATAAGCATCATTATTTACATAATTATCCAGATTGAATTTCTTTCCTTTATAATTCTTCGTGCAGCAGACCATATCCACCGGATTGAAATACTGTGCGGTGGACCAGATGGTCATCTGCTTACTGTTACTTTTATCCACATGCCCGCTTTCAACAATCTGCAAAGTTTGATTGCCATCGCTTTCTTCAACCCAAAACGGAGCGCCGCCAGGCTCACCTTCATTTTTCACTATCGCGCAGATACGCAGTGGCCGATCCAATGAAGAAAATATGATGTTTCTTTGACTCTTTTGTGACTGCTTCGATAAACTGCGGGCGAATGTTATATTGAGCCTCCGGGAACAATAATTTTTGATTTCATTAATCTGTCCGGGACCAATTTCCTCATCTTCCATCTTACGCAAAAATGCAAATATTTCCTGCTGAATCTGCAGAGCCAGTCCTCCCAACATTTTTTTATAGGGAAGAATTTTCTTTAAATTATTTTCCGGCACAACGTTATCAATGTTCTTGATAAAGATGAAATCGGCGTCAAGATTCTGTAAATTTTTAAGCAAAGCTCCATGTCCGCCCGGTCGAAATATTAGATTGCCTGCGGCATCCCGCAACGGAACATTATTTTCATCAACTGCCGGTATATTAGTCGATGGCGACTGAACTGATGATATTATTTTATATTTTACCCGGCAAAGTTTTTCATACCTCGGCTTCACAGCCTTTATTTTTTTAGTAATATTATTTTTATGTTCTTGAGAAATTGTAAAATGCAAATGGCACAGATCTCCTGCGCAACGGACATATTGAGCAGCTTCAAATAAATGTTCTTCCAAAGCTGTTCGAATCTCTGCCGCGGTATACCGATGAAAAGGAATCAACGCCTTAGGCAGCCAGCCGAAATTTAATCCTTGTTCTGTCATAATATAATCAAGCAAATTGCCGATATTTTTTTGTTCAATGAATTTTGAAGCACGTTTATTTTGCTTGATCAGATCATAGAAAGGATACTTTTTCAGATTAAGCAAAAATGCTTTGTTGATTGCCGGAGAGCTAAATCCTCCCGCATCCAGAGCTGAAAACCATCCGGCAAACATGCGACTGGCGGCACCGGAAGCCGGAACAAATTTTATCAACTTATATTTCCCCGATTCCTTCTCATAAAGAGAAACAAGTTTTTTTATTTGCGCAGGTTTAAAAGATAAAATCCCATCTTTAACATTGCACGGCCTTTTTAATTTTAAAAATGTTGAGCCATGCCTGTACAAATCCAGTTGTTTTTCTATGATGTTTAAATCTAATCCCAAACTTTTTATTTTTTTAATATCTTTGGGGGAGAATAATAAATTAGGTTTGTATTTCATGACGTTCTTCATATTTTTTTATAACATCAACAGAAAACATTGGCAAGAATAAACCTTTTTGAATTAATTACCTTTATCTTCATAAAAATATTTACTGACATAAAGATTTGACAAACACTTCTTCCCTTAGTAAACTCCGTTAGAAAGTTTGGGTGAGGCTTTAAAAACCATCTTCGTTCTATATCCTTTACCCCGCCCACATAGAGGGGTTTCCTTTCTAACGGAGTAAAAGTAACATAATTAATACAGGAGTTGCCACATTGAAATATTTGTATCAATTAATCAGATTTATTCTTATAGTTACAATAATAACCAGCGTTGTCATTACAGCAGAAGCGCAAACCGGATGGCAGCAATCCTCCGGACAATGGCTCATTGAAGCGCTTAAATTCAAAGAGCCTCTTGCCTTTTGCAACGAGCCCGTACCTTTAAACGAAGCTGACGTAAAAGAAAGACTGGAGAGAGAATTGCTTGTATCGCTAAGTAATGGCGATGATGTTATTTTGTGGCTGAAACGAGCCAATCGTTATTTCCCTCATATTGAAAAAGTATTGAAGGACAGTTCCCTCCCTGATGATTTGAAATATATTGTTATTGCTGAGAGCCATCTGAAATCATCGGCGACGTCGGG
>Ga0210051_1007077_pt1 | contig 10498 bp, 5 predicted proteins | sample CryGey092014_all_FD_185464 | JGI IMG/M metagenome (GOLD analysis project Ga0210051, IMG submission 185464) | Groundwater microbial communities from aquifer - Crystal Geyser CG23_combo_of_CG06-09_8/20/14_all (SPAdes) (version 2) | ecosystem: Environmental > Aquatic > Deep subsurface > Groundwater ...
CTGGATTTGTCTCAATTGTCCCAATAAAATTATTTTCCCTGATTTGTTTAATTAACTCAGAATAAGAATCACAGCGTCGGAAAATCGTCGCCTCTCTTCCCAAACGAAACGGCCAAAAACTATGTGCATCTGAAAAACTGACAATAGCCCTGTTCTCTAATTCTTTTATTTTCCAGTTCATTTCAGGATCAGAATTCCCACACCAAACAGGAATCCCATTTCTTCTAACATAAATAACTTTATTAGGAACAGAGACACAATATACTTTTCCCTCAAAATCAATCCAAGATTCAATATAATTTTTATTTTTCTTAATTATAGAAGGCATTATAGTATGAATATTTTTTCTAATAAAATAAATTACCCAAGAATCATTTCTCTGAAAATATTCTCTTTGTCCAGTATAACCTGGACTACTAAATGGTTTTCCTTTTTGATTATGTAATTTATAATAAGCAGATATCCCCAGCTTTAGTGCAATTTCCTGCAAATCATCCCTTAATTTAACAGACGTCGTCGTAGCAGAAAGCCCTTTTCTATTTCTTCCATAAACATGTCCATCACCTTTGATATAATATTCTAAAAAAAGATCAAGCAAATTTTTTGACAATTCCTTAATTTCAATAGGGACATATTTCTCCCAGCATTTTCCAAATTTCTTCAAATAAGAATACAATTGAAAATCAGTTACTCTAAGAACATAAATTCCTTTATTCTTATATTCATAAGGATTGTACCCAAAATTTCGCAAAATCTTTTTCATTTGTAAAATAATTTTTCTATCCTTATTACATAGATATACTCCGTATCTATTTCCTTTCTGTTCATAAGTCGTCCAACCCTCTGCAATAAAAAACCCGAAAAATTTCAGCCAGTTTTCAATAAGAATTTTTTTTTCTTTTTTATCTCTAAAACCAGTGTAGTATTTACTTCCATGCTTTATTTTGACCGCAGGCAGAGTAAAATATTTTTTATCTTTTCCTTCCCATAAACCATCTTTTTTTAACCGTTTAGATTTGCCAAAAATACTTTCAGCATCTTTCAAAGAAAAAACAGATTTTTTTCTAAAATCACAATGACTGACCAAAAAATTATGATTAGGTGTTGTTAATAAATCAACTCTTTTTGTTTTCAATCTATACATTTTTCCATTATAATCATATTCCTGAATCTCTATGGGTTTCTGGAATTCTATTTTATTTGATTCTATATTTAATGTGCAAATTTTACTAGAGTAATTAATTTCATTGAATTTTCTCCAACCACTTTCAGTTAAAACCTCTGTTTCTCTGTCATAACAACTCATTCCTGTTTCAATTGCATGCACATTTTCAAATTCCTCACCAAATGCTTCTTTCAGAGAATCAAAACCAGACATGCTTCCAAAAACTCCAAACCACGGCGTCCAAATATGAGCAGGAATTATCTCAATCTCCGACGATATTTTTCTCATCTCTCTGACAAATTCTTCGCACGAGATTTTGAAAATCGGGCGTCCATCATAATCCCTCCTTCCTTTTGTATCAAAATAAGAATTAATTTTTTCAGCAATTTCAATTGAAGGAACTAAAACAACAAGATGAATTCTCCTTCCTTTCCCTTGTGTATAAATTAAACTAATCTCACCAGAAATAATAAAAGGAAAATCTCCGAGATAATAAAACCCTTTTTTATTGGAATTTAATTTTTTAATTTCTTCAAACCAAATTGGATGAGTAAAATCTCCAGTTCCCAACAAATTTAATCCTTTAATCTTCGCCCACTTTACAAGATTTTCAAAATTTATAGACGTGCTACACGCCCTCGAAAAACGCGAATGAATATGCAAATCGCCAATCATCCAATCGTTCGACGAAGCTTCGGCGGACGACGTAGAAAAATCTTTTTCTGCATTTTTTTTATCTTCCATTAAAAATAACCTCTATGAAATTTTTTAATGTTTGGAAAATTTTTAATTTTGCTTCCATTAAAAATAACCTCTATGAAATTTTTTAATGTTTGGAAAATTTTTAATTTTGCTTCCATTTTAGAAAAACAAAAACCAAATTTATAAACTCTCCCGTATTTTTCTGATATGTTTAAAAAAGAAATCAAAAGATTTCAAGGGTTTTTTTTAAATTTAATTTTAATCTGGCTGGTTTTTCTTTTTTACAAATCATTTTCATATTATCAAAATTTTCTAAAACAAGAAACATATTCGACGCTATTTTATCTCGCGGTCACTTACACAATTTTGGGGTTTATCTATTATTTCTTTATCTCGTTTGAAAAAATAAAAATAACAAAAGGAGAATTAGTTTTTAGATTAGTTTTCAAAACAATAAAATTAAAATTCAAGCAAATCACAAAACAGGAAAAAGTTGCTTTCTTATTCGTCGTCGTGAAAATATTTTTTATTCCAATAATGCTAAATTTCTTTTTTAATAATTATTTTTCTTTCAAGAATCAATTTTCTCAATTAAATATTTCATCTTTATTCTCAGTTTATGGTTTCAATAATTTAATATCCCCATTTGCACTAACGACAATTTTCCTCGTCGATACTTTATGGTTTTCGCTCGGCTATATGTTTGAAGCAGGAATTTTAAAAAACACAATCCGCTCAGTAGAACCAACATTTTTGGGCTGGGCAGTCACACTCGCCTGCTACCCTCCTTTTAACACTTTTCTCGTCGGTTATATTGACTGGTTTGCAAATGATTATGTAATCTTCTCAACACCAATAATCACGACAATAATCAGAATTATAATTATTTTTCTATTATTAATTTATGTCGGAGCATCACTCTCACTTGGAACACGATGCTCTAATCTCACAAATCGTGGAATTGTAACACGCTTTCCATATTCAATAATTCGTCATCCTGCATACATCTCAAAAAATCTCGCATGGTGGCTCACAATAATTCCAGTTGCATCAATTCCAGCAATATTAAGTATGTCTGCATGGAGTTTTATTTATCATCTCAGAACAATCACAGAAGAAAAACATCTATCTGCCGACGCTGATTACATTGAATACAAAAAGAAAGTTAAGTGGAAATATATTCCTGGGGTTTATTAAAATATTCTTTATTTTTTCTTTTTTTGGATATAACAAACCAAACAACAATTAAAACAATAATTATTCCAACAATCCAATAAATCCAATTATAACTTTTTGCTTCAACATTTCCCCCTTCTTTTGGAGTTACCTCTTCACCAGTTGTTGAAACTACACTTTCACCTTCTGGAATTTCTTCATTAATTTCTTTAATTGTAATCTCTGCCTTCCCTCCAGTAATTGAATTCAATAGAACATAAATATCATAATATCCGTCGTCAGTTACATCAAACTTTGCATCTTGTCCAATTTCTAACTTTACCTGAACTGGCTCACTCGTAATTTCAATAGTTGCAGATGTTTCTGTTAATTCTCTAACTCCAACATAATGATATTCATTATTCACACTAACTCTTATTCTTTCTGTTTTTGAAAGTTGTTTTGTATAACTATTTTGAAATTCCTCGTCGCTGATTGCATGTGTTGATTTCCAAAAACTTGTTGTTGAACTTCCACCACCAGAACTTACTGCATTAACAACATAGGTAGTAGGAGAACTCGCAGTATTTCCTGCATAATCAGTTACACTACAACTATAAGTAAATGTTCCTGAACTTGATGTCGACGGAGTTGAAGGGGCAGTAGTTAAAGCACTATTAATTCCAGAACCACCACCATCAGAACCACCACATGTGCAGGTAACAACATCATTAACATAAACAGAAGAAGGAATGCAAGAAGGCGAAGCAGTTGGGTTTGTTATATCTAAAGTTAGAGTTCTTGTTGATGTTGTGTTTGAATTTTCTGCAATATCTATAACTGTCACATTATAAGTATATGTTCCATCAGGTAAACTTGTCCAGTTAATTGTTCTTGTTCCATCTGTATAAGTTGTTGAATTAACTTGCCCTGTTGAGTTATACAACAAGAAAGTGATATTTTTCTCATTTGTTTCAGTCACAGAAACATTAGCAAAAATCCAATTCCTTGAAAAATTAGTATTATTATTTTCTGTTCCTGTTCCATAGTCAATTAGAGGGTAGGTTGTATCTAAAGTTAGAGTTCTTGTTGATGTTGTGTTTGAATTTTCTGCAATATCTATAACTGTCACATTATAAGTATATGTTCCATCAGGTAAACTTGTCCAGTTAATTGTTCTTGTTCCATCTGTATAAGTTGTTGAATTAACTTGCCCTGTTGAGTTATACAACAAGAAAGTGATATTTTTCTCATTTGTTTCAGTCACAGAAACATTAGCAAAAATCCAATTCCTTGAAAAATTAGTATTATTATTTTCTGTTCCTGTTCCATAGTCAATTAGAGGGTAGGTTGTATCTAAAGTTAGAGTTCTTGTTGATGTGCTGTTACTATTTCCGTAAGTATCATTAACAGTAGCATTAAAATAATAAACTCCGTCAGAAAGTCCTGTAAAATTAATAAATAAGGGGGAAGTTGAAGAGGTGCTTGAGTTTATTTGGTCACTTGTGGAATTAAACAATCTCGCTATAATTGTATCAATAACTCCATTATCTTCCGCAGTTACATTTATTGCAATGTTAGATTGAGAAAGATTTGCATTATTGCTTTCTGTTGGAGATACAAATTCTATTGATGAAGGGTCTGTTGTATCATTAATTTCAAAAGAAAGATAATAAGGATAAGAACTTGTCACATTTGTCGTCGTAACAGTTATATTATATGTTCCTGGTGTTGCACAAGTTACATTAAACCAAAAATATTTCCATTCACTTCCATTAATAACATAACCAGTTGTGTTTGTCCAACTCAAAACATTGCTATTATTAACAAAAGTATCTGCAACTGCTGTTCCATTTGAGCCAACACTTGAACCATTTGTTGCATCAACAAAAACACACGACGCTCCTGACGGCAAAGTAACATTAACAGAAGTTATATTTGCCTCCTGCCCTGCATCTGTATTATTAACAGTGATGTTAAAAAAATTGCTTATATCCTCATCAACAGAAAAAGAAGAAGGTGCAATATCATGCGTAGCGAAAATAAAACCAATTAAGAAAATAAAACCAATTAAGAATATCAACGATAAAACTAATTTTTTATTTTCAGCCACCATCTTTTATTATCCTAATACAAATTTATTCTTTATAAACATTTCCACAACAAAATTTAAAAACAACCTAAAATTTTTTACTTATGAAAAAAATATTTTTAGGTCCGCCTGGTTCTGGAAAAGGAACTTATTCAAAAAGAATTTCTCCAATTAGAAACGCCCCGCATATTTCAACAGGCGACTTGCTACGAGAGAATATAAATAATCAAACAGAAATAGGAATAAAAGCAAAAAGTTTTATGGATGCAGGAAAACTTGTTCCAGATGAAATAGTAATTGAAATGCTTTCACAAAGAATTCAAAAAGATGACTGCAAAAACAGATTTATCCTCGACGGATTTCCGCGAACAATTGAACAGGCAAAAGCTCTTCAGGAATTATCAGACATAGACGCTGTATTAAACCTTGTTATCCCAGAAAGTATTCTTATTGAAAAAGCATGTGCAAGAAGAATTTGCAAAAATTGCGGTGACATTTACAATATCGCTGATATTAATAGAGAAGGAGTGTGCATGCCTCCAATGAGCCCAAAAAAAGAAGGCAAATGCGACAAGTGTGAAGGAGAATTAATCCAAAGAGCCGATGACAATGAACAAATAGTAAAAGAAAGGTTGGAAATATACAAAAAACAAACACAGCCACTAATCAATTTTTATAATGAACAAAGATTATTAAAAAACATAAAAATCACAAGTGCCCCAGAAATCATGGTTCCGATAATCTTAGAGATATTAAAAGAAATTGAACAAACAATAAAAGAATAATAAAATTCTAAAATGAAAAAAGAATAAAATCAAACAGAAAAACAACTATGTGAATTGGGTTATAAAATAATAAGTGGCTTTGTAACGAAAAATCAATTTCCCCTTGGACGACTAGAAAAAGAATTTGTGACTCGTGAATTAATTTCTCCAAAAAGATTAATAATAGAACAGGAACTGGAAAAATGCTCGAACAACTTAAAAAAGATTTAATCGGAAAAAATATTCCTTATCGTGAAAATGGGAAAGTTGTTGTCGGTAATGAAAAAATCCCTTGGGATGATTATCAAAAAAGGATGGTTGGTTATTGAAATTTCTTAATCTAAAAATTTAATCTTTTTCCTTCGCTTTTCTTAAATAAAATCCACAATCGTTTTTATCCCATCTTACAAACAGGAAAATCTGTTGGGTTGTAATCAGCATCATATCAAATTCCTTGTCCTACACATCTGAAATCTCCTTCAGTTGATTTCAATAAATCCTCAAAAAGATACTTTCCGAATTCACAATCTATATCAGCCATTTTATTTTATCTTTTTTTTAATTATTTATATTATTTAAAACATATAAGAAAATTCACCCGTCACAAACACCAGCATCAGTCACCCAGAACTGAATTTCATTATCTGGCAAATTAGGAGAATCAATTAATTTTGCAACACGGCTTCCTTGTTTTCCTCGTCTGAGATATAGGCGGTATGTTGAATTATGAACAACAAATCCATCAGCGATATAATTCTCCTTTTCAGGAACAGAAAAATCAAATAATAATTCTCCATTTATATTTTTTTCAATATTTATTTTTCTAATTTTTTCAAATCTAAAATCAGAATTCAGTAACCTGAAAATAAATTCAATTTTCTGCTTAATCTGCCTGTCCTTAATCCTGACATTCATTAAATTTTTCAAAGAATTTTCCAATTCCCGTCGGTTAATCCATTTATAATCAGAATTTCTTGATTTAATTATTGAACTTGGATTTAATTCAGCATCTTTCAGCAAGGTCCAAACATCAATTCTCTTAATCGGCATCAGCTCTTTATCATATGTTTTTTCAAAATAATCTTTCCATAACAATAATTGTTTTTGCTTATCAATTGAACTAAAACCAATCTGCATATAATCCTTAACACTTCTGTCTCTTATTGAAAGATTTGAAATTTTTTTTGCTCCAACATCAAATCTCAAAAAACTTCTGATTCCAAATCTCAGCAGGAATAATTGCAGATATCTTAAAATTTGTTTTTCTTTTTGAGCAATTGTTATTTTTGGTCTTTTTTTGTCAATATGCCCTTCAGCGTCGGTAAAACCCCTGATAAAACCAGCAACAACTTCTTTTTTTGATTTTGCAACATAATTCAAAATTTCAGGAATAATCAATTTAAAAAAATCAGCAATCTCTTTTGAATTAATATTCAGAGTAAAACAATTTTTGTTTTTCATCTTAAAAATATTCCCTTTAATATTAAAAATCTCTTTAAACAATCTCTGATAAACTCCAAGAACACCCTGTCTTTCATCTCTAAATCTTAGACCCCTTTGCTCAAAATTTCCGTCGCCAATAAAATATCCGCAAATCTGTGCGAGTCCTGAATTCAAAATTTCAGGCATCATAATATTTTGATGTTTATATGTATAAAAAGGAACAACCTGCAATGAGATTTGATTTCCAAAATGACTTTTTAGCGTGTCAAAAATCTCTATATTCGTCGGATAGGACTGATTCAAAACTCTTCTAAACTGCCTTGGAGTAATGCCGACTTTTTTACAAATCTCTTTTCTCGAAATATTTTCTTTTTCAAGTTTCTGTGAAATCAATTTACCTTCTTCTCTGGAAATTTTCCCTATTCTTTTCAAATTCACCAACGGCAAACTTTGTACTTCCCCCTCAAAATCTAATCTGCCAATTTGTGCAACAAAATTACCTTCTTCTAAATCTTTTGCTTCTTTTTCAATCAAAGAAAAATTTTCAACACTAAAAAATCTATGGAGCCCTGAACACTTTATCTGATTTGTAGTTCTTATCTCGTAAATCGCCCCAACATCTGGATTAACAAATTTCATTTCAGAATCTACATTCTCAAAATTAAGATTTTTAAAATTTCCTGAAATAATTTTTTCCTTATTCATTTCTTTAATTTCTTTTATGCTCCCGTCTGCTAATTGAATTAAACTATCTCCTGTTAAACAAGCGTGCCCGACAATGTTTCCACCGATTGCAGTTGTTGGATCCCCAAACATTTGCGCGGGATTTGCCATCACCTGATTTGTTACATAAACAACAAGATTATGTTGCTCTGCAAGTTTCATCAAGTCATGCATATATCGATTAAGCTTCTGCTGTCTATCTGCAAGTTGCCCTCGACCAGAATATTCTGCACGAAAATGCGCAGTCAATGAATCTATAATCATAATCTTGATTGGCTCACCATTTTTTATCATCTCTGTAACTTTCTCCAGGAGAAGCATCTGATGGTCTGAATTAAAAGCCCGCGCAACTAAAATATTTTTCAAAACTTTCTCAGGATTTGCTCCTAATGATTCAGCAATTTGTTTAATTCTCGCAGGACGAAATGTTCCCTCTGTATCAACAAAAACACACTTCCCAGAAGCACCACCTTTTTCAATTGGAAGTTGGGCATTAACAGCAAGCGTCGACGCCAACTGCGTATTATGCATCAATGTCGGCATATTCCCGCCGATAAAGGAATGCCCTTCAGGAACAACAAAATCATAAACATAATCATCATAATTAATCATTTCAATACTTTCAACAATATCCCAACTAAAGTTCCTTATCTTCAGAATAATCTCCAACGCCAAAAAAATTTTATTTAATCTTAATTCAAGATTCTCAATAATCTTCTCTCTTAAAAAATCCTTTTTTTTATCAGGTAAATTTCTTAAAATATAATTACTAATAGAGGACTTTGAAAGATTTAAATCTTCTGAAAGAGAATTGAATGCAAACGGAAGTTCTGGGTAAATCTCCCTTAATAATTCATTTGTTAAATCATTTGCTTTTAGTTTAAGAATTATTTCTCTAAAAATAACCCCCTGTTTTAAAAAAATCAGTTCAATTTTGTCAAGAGTTTTAGAATTTATAACATTTGTAAAAGAATTTCTTGTAAGATGTCTATAAGCCATATTGTTTTCAGATTTGCCGACGAGTTTTTTCTGTCTTCCGCGATTGCCTCCAATACTTTCTTTGTATAATTTTCTTAACTCTTTTACAATTTTATCAGGATATCCATAAGCACTATTTTTTATAGAACAATCAAAATTTTTTATTTTAAAATTAATTTTATTAATATTTTTTCTGTCTTCTCCTGAAACCCGAACAATCCAAAATAATTTTTTATCAACAATTTTTTTTCTCATCGTCGGAGAAATTCCGATACGCAATAATAAATAAGACAATTGATTTGCTAATTTCTCACTCTTAGTTGTTACAGAAACGTCGTTTGAAGAAACTTCAGCATCACCATCAAAATATCCTCCTAAAAAAGAACCAACAATATTTTTTTCAGAAAGAAAAACTCCTTCAGGAATAAACTTGTTTCCAGAATTGCATTTATCAACTCCGTCCATTATCACTCTCGTATTGTCCCTCAATAAAATTGTATAAACAGGTTTTTCCCTTCGACTATCTTTTCTGACAGTTGGTAAATAACTAAATGTTTTTTTTAAATAATCAACAACCCAATTTTTTATCTTCTCAGAACCTGTTGAAATTGAAAAAGGATTTGAAGAACCTTCAGCAGCAAATAACCCTAAAAAATAAGCGTCGTCAGGAGAATAAAACTTCTCTGTTTCAATATTAATATTTTTAGGACAAGCAATTAAATTCCCGCATTTAAGTAATCTTGTTTGTTTCCAATTCAAACCTCTGTCAAAACTTAAAAATTGATGTTTTCCTGTTATCTTTAAAATTCTTCCTTTTATTGTCTTAACAATGAAAATATTTTTCACTTTTTCCTTATACAAATGACTGACAGGAACGACCTTTAATTTATCTCCGACAAAAGATAAAACTTTAATTGTCCTCACAGAAACTGCTTTCCCCTCTTCAAAATTAAATTCATTTTTATTTTTGTATTTTTCGTATGTTTCCTCAATTGTTTCAACATGCATTCTAACATTATTAAAATATGAAACAAAAGTGTCCTTACTTACACATTTTCCAGAACCATAAGCACCAAAACCTTCTGTAATTGAACGACTCTCAACCCCTTTTCCCCCAAGAAGATTATCAAACTCCTTGCTTCCTGTTGTAATACAAAAAACACTCTCTCTTTTTTTAGCATACTCCATTCCATCTTGAAAACCCAAACTCAGCATATCCCGTGCAGCAACAATTGCCTTTCGCGCAACAGCAGAACTCACACCAGCAGCGTCGCTGAGTGCAGCAGGACTCATCACAGCCAGCGACATCATATCAAAAACACCAGCACTTTCTAGCTTAGCAGCAACAGCAGGCCCAATTCCAGGAAGATCAGTCAACTGCGGTTCATCACTTTTTTTAGATTTTTTAGGTTTTTCTTCTTCACTTTCAATTGCTTTTTTAATTTCTTCTGTTTCTTTTTTCGTTGCCATTTTCTT
>Ga0210051_1007078_pt1 | contig 10497 bp, 12 predicted proteins | sample CryGey092014_all_FD_185464 | JGI IMG/M metagenome (GOLD analysis project Ga0210051, IMG submission 185464) | Groundwater microbial communities from aquifer - Crystal Geyser CG23_combo_of_CG06-09_8/20/14_all (SPAdes) (version 2) | ecosystem: Environmental > Aquatic > Deep subsurface > Groundwater...
GGTTAACAAACGGTTAATAAAAGTTAAAAGCGGTTAAAAAACGGTTACAAGACGTAAGACAGGCCGGCTTACGAAAAATTAAAATTCTATCAGAATATAAGTTGGATAGAGAGGGTAAATGGAAAACCCGTTTCAAAAAGTAACCGATATTAACTGATATTAACCGAATTATTGTTTAAATACTCTTTGGGCTGAGTAGTTACAAATTTAGAAGGCAGAATATTTGCAGGTCTTTTGTCCGTTATATAAATCAATAAAAATGTAATTATACAAACGGGCCATTCAAGATAAACAGGATGAGAAACAATACGAACAGCGGGAACAAATTGCCAGAGTGCAAGGAGCATCATTCCTGTTATTAGTGTCCATACAGCGGCGCTTTTCCTGCAAAGCTTCGGTAAGAACATTGAAAAAAGTAATATTACCGTATAGGATGTCATCAGGGTAAGACTAATAAGTAAAGTTTTTAATATTCCTACCACAGTTGTTGCCAGTAAATAGGTAACAATACTTATTGCCAGTACAATGATACGCGAAGTTATTAGTTCCTGTTTTTTAGAAATGTCTGGTTGTAAAAAAACCTTCCATAAATCTTTAATAACTAATGTTGTGCAGCCAAGTAATAATCCCACAGCAGTAGATATATCTGCTGCCCATAATCCGGCTAATGTAAGTCCTGCTATGTATGGATTAAAACTCAGTACCACATCAGGCAGTGCCATGGATGTATTTTCCAGACCGGGGAACTTAACTGCTGCGACAATTCCAAATATTGCAGATATAAACCCGATTGGCAGGATAAGCAAACCGCCTAATATATATCCTGTTTTTGCTGTTTTCGCATCTTTAGCGGCAAAGGAAATCTGCACAACACCCTGAGTGGAGAATACTGTCGGAAACATAACTAAAAACCATGCAACTACCATAGTAAAACCGACACCTGCGACAGGGTCGAACCAGGGAGTTCGGGCAGGCAGATGAGCAGTTATCGTTGAAAACCCTCCTGCTCCTGAAATACTCATTACAACCCCTGCAATAACACTGATATAAATGACAGCTACATTAATGAGATTTGAAAGCCCTGCCGCCCAGTAACCTCCGATAAGAGTAATACCAACAAATACGGCGGCAGTTGCGAGCATACCTGTTGAAAATGTAAAATATTCCGGTAAAAGAGCAGTAAGAATAGCTCCTCCGGCGACATACTGTAAGGAAATAATTACCATTAATATTATTACCTGTCCGGTTACTGCCAGTACCTGTCCGGATTTCCCATAATACTGTCTGAACAGTTCAGGAATGGTAGTAATATTCATTTTTCTGAATCTTGAGGCAGCGAACAGACCGACAAGAATTGCCGCAATTCCCCATGCTGCATTATACATTCCTGCCGATATTCCCTTTGTATATGCCTGTTCAGCTACGCCTACAGTGGATGCTCCTCCTACGGCTATTCCGGTTATCATCACGGCAACCAGGATGACGGGCAAACCCCTTCCGGCAAGTAAATAACCTAGTACGCCGGATGCCTTGCTCAGCCGGGTTGAGTACCATGAAATACCTAATTGTAAAATAATGTAACCGATGACTATGATTAATGGGATGTTCATAATTACTTTTTTCTCATGATATACATAAAATTTTTTCAAATACCACTGTCCAGATATTATTTTTCTTTTCCAGGAGAAGGAAAATACCTTTGCCGCATAAAGGGCCGCAGGAATATTTGAAATAACCGGAAGCAAATTTTCCGGTAACTGATATTTTGAACCGGGAAAGAATAATAAATCCCGGAGAGTCGGGAAATTTATCGTAAAATTTACTCCAGCCGTTCAGCGTACCTGATTTAAACAATTCCTTTACCGAACTATGTAACTTTGTTTTATATTTTCCAATAAGGAATGGTCCGGATATTTTTACATTTGTTTTATTCAGTTCGTACAGGTCATCGGTCAGCTTTTTAATTTCGTTTGTGTCACTGATTAATCCGAGAAGATCCTTTTTCAGAAGAAGATACAGTTCATTGACTTCTCTTAATCCGGTTGAATCGTTAATAATAATTGTCATCTTTTGTTGCGCCTCGCCTGCTTCAGGTTTATCAAAATAATAGTTTAATGAAATTTCCTGTAATTTTAACTGAATATCCTCCTGTGCAGGGGAATTAGAATACAAAAAAAACAGACAATAAACAATTAATGATTTCTTCATATTTTTTCAGTTTACTGTTATAATATACTGTGAATGGTAATAATTTTAACTTTTTATTTACCCCATTAAATCCCGCAAAGCGGGAATTTTGCCTTTGGCAAAATTATTTAACGGGGTGAACTTACCCTAACCCTCTCTACACGTAGAGAGGGAACAATTTGTAAAGTTAAATTTATTACCATGTTAAGTATATCAAAAAATAAGTTGCAGTACTTTTGGACTAAAAACGCAAACTACAGACTATTCTTATAACTAATAGATTTAACGATGTTTGTCAGTGAAAGATTTACATCTGTAGGAATATGGTGTTTTTGTCCGTATTCAACTATTTTCTGATTAATAAATTCAATTTCGGTTTCCGATTTATTCATCAGGTCAACGGCGAGGGAAGGATAATGATGTCCGGCATTACCGAAATAGTTCATGGCAAAGTCCATAAAATTATCTTTTAGCCGGATTCCTTCTGCTTCTGCCACATCGGTGCCTTCTTTGACGGCTTTCCTGACGAGTTCAAGTGTCTCGGGCAAAGCCATGGCTTCTTTCATGGTCAGTTTTGTGATAGCGCACAAAGCGCTTAGTCCGCAGTTGAGAATAGCTTTTTCCCAGACTTTATCTTTAATTATTGAAGAATCCACGCATTTGGTTTCCATGTTTACGGAGTTCAAAGCGCTGGCGAGCCATTGAGCGGATTCCTGTCTCGTATCATTAACAGAAGCGACATAATTAGGGGGATTAAAAAAAGTTACATTAACACTGTTTAGTGTCTTCAGATTACCGGCAAAATTCACTACAAGGCGGATTATTTGTGATTCATCAAAAACCTCGGTGAAAATCTTTTCCCCGCCGATACCATTTTGCGCAATGACAATATTAATGTCTTTTTTTGCAGGTGGGGCAAGTTTTATTTTTTCCACAATTCTGGCATCATAGTTTGCCTTTACTGAAAAAATGACGAAGTCAACATCACTTTGAAGCAGCTCATTCACCGATGAATAAATACGGTTAAAAAGAGCTGTTTTGATTATTTTCCCATCTAATTTAATTCCATCAGTTTTAATTAGTTTTAATTTTTCTTTTATAATGTCGCATACTGCAACATCACAGCCGGCTTCCCTGAAATGTACAGCGAGTATCATGCCGATGGGGCCTAAACCGACGATTCCGATTTTAAGGTTTTTTTCTTTCATTGGTGATAAGATCATTATTATTTTGGGCATTTTTCAAACATCAGTTTACAAATTTAACTTTTTTCTTTCTATCAATTTTGTGATTTGGATTAATGGATTATTGGATTAATGGGGTGTATTCCACAATCCAAAAATCCAATAATCCATATTTAAAATAGTTAATATTTGTAAACTACTTTTGAGGCATTTTGAAAAATGCCTGTATTTTGATACAAATATACAAATATATGTATTCAATCAAAAAACATTAAAAAAAATAAAATGTATAATTAACAGATTCCTCACTGCGTTCGGAATGACAGCTCCGTGAAAGGGAGGAAGGAGAGAGGACGGAGTGGAGTGAGGAATCCCTCGCTCGTTGCACAGGCGGTTTTCTTCGGTACTTTACAGTGCTTGTCATTATTATAATCTTATTCCTAAAACTAATACATCATCAGTTTGTTCTTCCTTTTTCCCGTCATTATCAAGGTCGTTGTAAAAATAAATATTTGGCAAATCTCCACTTTGCGGTAAATATGTTACCTTGCTGTCAACCAGTTCGGTTTTGTATTTATTGAATTTGTCGGGTATAAACCGGATAATGACAATGGCTAAAATTAATGCTATTAAAAAGGGGGATTGGAGTATGTTAAGGAGTTTGGTCATAAGTATTACGTTTAAAAACAAAAAAGCGTGGAACTGTAAACTTATCTGTTCAGAGGTACTGACATACCTTGTACGCAAATAAGACAGTCCACGCCGTTTCCGGCGTGTCGCTTATTATTCTTGCGTACAAATGAAAATGTCAGTTTTCTGAACAAGAATAAAGCTAAACGCTTTAAGATTATTTTCTGATTTTAATTTTTACATTTTCAATGTTTTTAAAATTTTATTTCTATACCTGTTTTCTTTATTTCTTCTATAAACGGGTCGCTCTTTTCAAAATAATCGGTCGGATACGGATGAGGTTCTATATCATAAAACTTTGCCGTTATAGGCGATAAAGTCCGCCAGTTTTCAAAAGTATTATCAGTAAACTGGTCAGAGACAAATAAAACGTCAATATCTGAATCTTTATTAGCATTTCCTGAAACAAAAGAGCCGAATAATATTATTTTTGTAAAATATATATTATTTTTGTAACAAAGATTGACATATTCTTTTACCAGTTTTATTGCATTTTGTTGAGTAAGCATAATTTCAGTTTTTTAATTTTCTTTAAATACTCATGCGTAAACTTATTATTGCAAATTCTATTGATGTCGGAAATGTAATCAGGATATCGTCCTTCAATATTGAATTTATTAATGTCAGCGGCAAATACAGCATCTTCTTCGTTTAGAGCAATATCTGCCTGTGCAAGTAATTTATTCAGATTATGAATTTTTGGGGGATAATTACTTTCATTATTCTTTACCCATAGAGCTTTACAAATTTTTTCAATACTCAAATGAGCAAAAAACAAACTATATAAATATTTTTTTTGCTTAAACAAAACAATAGCCACATCCCAATCTTTCCCGGCAGTCGAAATCCAATATTTAATATGCTCATCTTTGGTCATCATAATTAAAAGAAACTTTTGTAAACAAAACTCTTATGAATGTATATGTTTCTGCATTTTTATTTTTTCAAAATTTATGACTGTAAAGATACAAAATATTTTAAAAACAATTATTTCAGGTTATAGATTTCTTCTTTTGTTGAGCCGGAGCGTGAGCGCTTCACTTATTATTCCTGCAACAGTTGAAAATTACCAGTTTTCGTGAACAAGAATAAAAGCTAGACGCTTCTTATAAATTCTTATATTTTTTTGTTATATCATATTCAATTATTCTTTTGAAATACAAATTCAAAAATTGGACTGCTGTTAAAAGAGTTTATTTTCTTTCTTCTCAATAATAGATTTTGCCCATTTCAGAACTTTTTCTGTAAGTTTTATGGCTTGTTTATATTCTTTTTTGTCAATAGTATCAAACGAATCAGGATAACGACTTAAGTTTGCATAATCGGTTAAAATTTTTGCATCTCTGACAACTTCAGGAATATCAACTTTGGCTTGTTTTAACAAATTCAGCAAATATTCTATATCATGCGTCTTAGGAAATTTAATATTATAAAAGATAAGCAATGCCTTAATAGCTTTTTCTGCTGATTGCTGTGCCTCAAAACAAAGATCGTTATAAAGTACTTTTGTTGAAACTTTGCCTTTGTTTGCCAACACATAAGCGCTTTCGGCATATCTTATCCATTCCTGAACTGCATGGTTATCTCTCATACACTATCCTTCCAAATTTGTGAATATCGTAATAAATATAAAACCATTTTTCTTTTAACTTTTCAAACTGTGCCGGAGTGTTTACAATAACATCAACAGGAGCGAAAACATCAAGATGACGGCGAATCCTATGAAGAAAATTTCTACGGTTTCTAATATTTTTTTTTAATACACACACATCATAATCGCTATCCTTTGTCTGCTTGTCAATTGATCTTGAGCCAAACAAAATAATCTTATCCGGGTCAGCCACCTCAATAATTTGGTAAATAATAGCAGAAAGAATTTTATCGTTTTGTGGATTATATATCATGGTTCAGACGACTTTATAACAATATAACAATAGTTAGGGGATTTTAAGTTTGAAATGAAACAAAATTAACATTATTTTCAATACAAAATTCAATTGTTGTTAAAAAGTTTACTTTCTGTCAAATTGGGGAAAATTATCAGTTCTTCGGTAAGCCGTTAAAAATTCACTAATTTTGATAAAAAAGTTCCCCCAGTTTTTTGTATCATGCTGCTAATAAGACTTTTCTCTTTTTAAATAGACTAATCCCTATATTTTCCTGTGACCACTTTTTTATGTCTGTCATTTTTACATTTTCTATACTTTGCTTAACACTGTCTTCATTTAGATTACAGGTAAAAGCTGCGATAATCAACATCAAACTCGTAATGCTGTCGGTGTCATCATATTTAACTCCTTGTGTGGACGCTCATCATTATAAGTATATATGTCTTTCATTTTGTATCTATGTGTAATCCCTTTGTTGATTCTGAACCACTCAATAGCTGATTTGAGATTTTTTTTTAAAATCTGTTTTGTATTCTTCATTGGCCAAATCAATGATCTTATTTAGCAGGTCCAGTTCCATTTGCTTGCGACCTAAAGCTGCTTCCAACTACTTGATTTGTTTCTCCAGATATTTGCTGCGGTACGCTTCGCTTTTATCTTCTACCACTAATAGTTTGTTTTTCTTCAAATATCGACTATAACGATATATCCAATTATAAATACTTTGGTAGCTTACTTGAAACTCACGACTTGCTGAAGATACAGAACACTTCCCTTTTCAATATCATTAACTATTTGTTTTCTAACTTTTTCGCTGAATATCCTGCGTTGTTTTAATTCTTTTTTAATATGTTGACCTGTTTTTATTTTCTGTAAATTTCGTAATTTTGTCAAGTTGGATCTTTAATTTTTTGGTCAACCTATTTCGGGCACGGACAATGCTTATATCTTTTACACATGCAAGTATTGAGAACTTGTTTACATCTTAAATATTACTATTTACCCATGTAAAAATGAAATTAACAATCAGAAAAAAACTTATTATAAATGGAATAATCCTGCTACTGTTTATTTTTCTGCTCGCACTGGCAGGTCAAATCTGCATATTGATACTGAAGAGGGATTCAAACAAAATTGTAGAAGAATATCACATAATGAATTCTGTACAGGACCTAAGATCTTCACTGAATCAACTTATTACGCCTGTGATGAATTTTGTGGAAACAAATAATTCCGTGTATTTTTTTCATTATAAAGATCAACTGAAGCTGACACAGGAGAACTATGCATCTTGCCTGCATCGGATAAAAGACACGGAAATTGAAAAGAACATGGGTTTTTATACTGACGTATTGGATAGTTTCAAGATACTTACAGACAGTATCTTCATGAATAATCACGGTAAAAAACCCGAAAGCAGCCGGATAATTCTTGCAAAACTCACTTACATCGCTAATACAGGTATTAAAAGATGCAATGGAATATTGGTTCAAATCAAGGCAAATATTGACCGGTACATACATATTAATAATGTATCAATTAAACACAGCACTATTTCAATAATCAGCATTGGTTTATTGATAATTCTGATAGGAGGTTTCAGTATGTTCATTTTTTTCAGAAGGCTGACACTAAGAATTAATCAGTTGGTAAGCGCCACCGGAAAAATCAGCCGGGGGGAACTGACCTCGAAAATAGATATTATCCATTCTGACGAACTCGGATATCTTGCAGCATCTTTTAATAAAATGACCGAAATACTAACGAAAACTACTATCTCAAAGAATTATTTCGACAATATCATCAACAGTATGTCCGATGCGGTTTACGTTACAGACCTTAACGGAATAATAAAATCGGTCAACCGGACTGCTGTCAGCCTGCCCGGATACGAAAACCAGGAACTGTCCGGGCAGGATATTAACAGATTATTTACTGCAGATAATCAGGATATCTTAAAACAAAGCGTTGATTTTTCGGTATTGGCTTCAGCAAATACCTTATGTATTGAAAACTATTGCAGGCACCGCCTCGGGAAACTGATACCTGTTCTATTTACCGGTTCTGTGATGAGAAATACCAATGGAGACAACGAAGGTTTTGTGTTTGTGGTTCACGACCTTACAGAAAAGAAGAATTTTGAGGAGTTGATTGAACAGCAGAGAAAAGAAAAAATGCTCGCTATCAATGACGCACAGGAAGAAGAAAGATTTCGTATTGCAAAAGATTTGCATGATGGATTAGGGCAAATTCTGACAGCAATATTATTCCCCCTCCGGGAATATTTTCCACTTCAGCTCACCGATGATAAAGAATATCAGGAGAAACTCGTTATGATCAACCAGCAGATTGATAACGCAATAGCAGAAACAAAAAACATAGCTCATGGGCTGGTACCAATGGTATTAAAGGACTTTGGTCTTATTGCTGCAATTAATAACCTTATTAATCAGACGAACCAATTATCGGGTATTAAGTTCAGGTTAGAGACCTTTAATTTTAATGAACGGATAGATGTCAGACTTGAAAAAAATCTTTTCAGAATATGCCAGGAAGCTTTTAATAATATTGTTAAACATTCAAAAGCAGGAAAGGTGAATGTCCAGATGATCAGACATGATGATTCCATTGTTCTGATTATTGAAGATGATGGTATCGGGTTTGATGTTTCAGGAACCGACGATTTTCAGTCAGCCACAGGAATCGGGTTGTTCAGCATGAAACAAAGAGTTTCTGATTTCAACGGTACATTATCCATTAGCTCGGAAATTGACAAAGGAACTGAAATTATGATTACAATACCTTATAAACCATGAAACATCCACGACTATAAGTTTATAATAGTTAACAATCAATTAAGAGTAGTTAATAGTTGTTAATGGTTAACCGACATAATAAATTAAAAAAGTGTCCTTAATTCATTTGTCGTATAACCATTATTGATTATCCTAAATCAAGCGATTATCTAACGGGGTTAATGTTGTGTATATCGTTTTTGTCCTTGAAACAATGAAACAATTGAATGACTATTGAATGACAGTGAGTTTTTTTTTGAACAACAAATTGCAAAAATATAAACACATGAAAAATCAGATACGAATTCTTATAGCCGATGATCATGATTTAATCATTGACGGCATAAAAGCGATGTTGCAAAGCATACCCGAATTTGAAATAATCGGAGAAGCAAGAAACGGACTGGAAGCCGTGAATAAATCCCTGACACTTAAACCGGATGTAATCATTATGGATATATCTATGCCTGTATTATCCGGTATTGAAGCTTGTGAACAGATAATAAAAAAAAATCCTTCTGTTAAAATTATAATGCTTACCCAATATGAAGATTATGAGTATATTATTCAGGCTCTGAATATCGGGGCTTATGGTTATCTTTTAAAAACATCCAGAAAAAATGAATTTGTAGAAGCAATAAATTCTGTTGCTCTTGGTAAGAAATATATGTGTCAGAAAGTTTCAGATTATTTAATATCAGGCATTCTTGTCCAGCATAAGAAAAAAGAAAAACCTGAAACTGAAATTAATAATGTCACCCTTACAAGAAGAGAAAAGGAAATTATCAGTCTTATTGCTGATAGTAATACTAATAAACAAATATCTGAAAAATTATTTATAAGTCTTAGAACTGTTGAAACACACAGGAAAAATCTTATGCAGAAGCTTAAAGTAAAAAACGTAGTAGCGCTGATACGGTATGCTCTGCAGAAAAAAATAATCAATTTCAAATGAAGAATTAAAAATAAAAATTACGTAGTTTATGGTATATAAATTAAGTAGTAGATGGGATTTTTTTGGCTTATATTTTGCAGTACGTTTGTAATTATTAACTTTAATAAATTTTATTATGAAAAAGGAATTAGTTTTAACTGCCTGCATGTTCTTTTTATTAAGTTCTGCATTGTTCTCACAGAACAAATATATAGGCGCAGCAAAATGCAAAATGTGCCATAATGCTGAAGCTAAAGGAAAACAGTACACCAAGTGGACTGAGTCACAACATTCAAAAGCTTTTAAAACGCTTCAGGGTGAGGCAGCTAAAAAGATTGCAAAAGAAAAAGGTGTTGCCAATCCTACTACCGATGCCAAATGTGTGAAATGTCATTCCACTGCATTAGCCATTAATGCAAGTCTTAATGGAGGGATTACAAAAGAAGAAGGAGTATCATGCGAATCGTGTCATGGTCCGGGAAGTGCCTATAAATCGCCTACAATAATGAAAAATCTCGCAGAGAGAAAGAAAAACGGATTGATTGTTCCCGACGAAGCCCTTTGCAAAACCTGCCACAATTCCACTAGTCCGACCTTTAAATCGTTCGATTTTAAGACGCAGAGCGCAAAAGTTGCCCATCCGGGTCCCAAAAAGTAATTTCAATAACAGTCATCTCTATTCCGTAAATTATTTTTTTTACCCGAAAGGCTTTGACGTCCTCCAATTTCGGATTGGATAATTTTATGAACCGTTTATCATTGTTTAATACCGGTCCAAGTTCTTTATGGTCATCTACCTTTACCGATCCAACGAAATG
>Ga0210051_1007089_pt1 | contig 10490 bp, 9 predicted proteins | sample CryGey092014_all_FD_185464 | JGI IMG/M metagenome (GOLD analysis project Ga0210051, IMG submission 185464) | Groundwater microbial communities from aquifer - Crystal Geyser CG23_combo_of_CG06-09_8/20/14_all (SPAdes) (version 2) | ecosystem: Environmental > Aquatic > Deep subsurface > Groundwater ...
ACGAATATCTTTTTATTTGATTTTACATGAATTAATTCATCATTTCGCAAACGATTTAAGAGGGTACACATTATCAAAATTTTGGTATAATTTAGATTTGTTAGTGGATATTATTGACATTTTATTATTTAGAAAGACGAAATAAACTAAACAATTAATTTTTATGGAGTATCTCTAAGTATGTACGAATCCTGTAAAGTCCCAATTGGTACCTGAGCCTGTTGCCTCTTCACCAAGAATATCTTCAGCACCACCAGTTCTCGGTTTCCAACCATATAAACGACAACCAGTTATTGCAAATTCAGTATTAGATATTTCTACTCCAGCCTTGTCAATTAAATGTCCCTTTAATGTAAATGAAGTTTCATTTATAAGTAGGTCAAGTAACAAGTCTTCTTTGCCAGTATCAGTATAATACCATCTTGTTAAAGTAAATGTTATTCTCTTTGAGCCTGCACTATGACTTTTTACTCTAGTTCCATAACAAGATTCTGGACCACCTTCATATCCAAAATCAAAATCGCTTCCTTCAACACAGCCTACGGTATATGGAGTTCCACCTATCTCAACTATAATAACTAAATTTACTCCTCGATATGGACCAGCCATAATATATCACTTTCTTATTTTATTCTACTGTTTAAATAGTTGATTAATCACGTATATAAATTTATTGTTATTACTTAACAAAAAATTGACAAAGAATCGCCGTAAAACTTAAATAGTAGTTTAACGGTAGAAAGGTTAGGTGTTTACCTATATGGAAAAAGCTACAATGACAGGTTGGCGTATGGAAGGCGAAAAAATTATTCTTTCATTTATGACGGAGAATAGTATACAGTTTGATATGGAATTACCACAAGATTTTTATGAACAAATATTACTTGAAGGTCCACCCACAGAAGAAAAGTTGGCTAGAGAAATTCTTAATATGATTGGTAACATTAAGAAAAACCGAGTTTCTACTATTGATAAAGTTCTTCAGGCTGAAGAAGATTTAAGAAAGGAAATGCAGGATACACGTAAGGAATTAAAACTTGCTATAGATGAATTAAAAAATGCGGGTGATAAACACGAAGTACATAAAGGGAGTGCTGTTGTGGCTGGTTTGAAAGCGGTCTTGGATAGTTGCACCAAAGAAAAATCAGTACTTCAAGAATACCGTCATCTTATTAAACTTACATATCAAGAAGAAGGGAAATTAAGAGTTAGATTATTAAGAAAACTCAGGGAATAAAAATGCCAACTGCATTTGATGAAGAAATTAAATTACTTGAAAAATGGAAAACGAAAGACCCGTCTGTTCATAGGCGGTTTGCGGAATGGAGACGAAAATGGAAGATTATGGGACCAGTAGCATTTGCTCATGAAGTTTTAAAAGTTGACCCAGAAACAGGTGACCCACTCACCCTTTCTGAAGACCAAAAGAAATGGTTATTAGATGTTACTAAGAGAGGAGTAAGATTCACAATTATTGTTGCGGGAAGAGGTTGTTTAGCAAAAGGAACTCTTATTCAAATGGAAGATGGTTCATATAAACCAATAGAGAAAATAAAGATGGGCGATAGAGTTGTATCTACTGATGATGGAATTACCACAAGAATAAAAACAGTAGTTGGAGTTTACAATAATGGATTAAAAGAGGTATTTCTGTTAAAAAATTCTATTGGTGGAAAGATTATCGGAACAGAAGACCATCTATTTCTTACAAATGCAAAAAAGAAAATAATTTGGCAACCACTAAGTTATTTCAAACAATCTAATTCACGAATGCCAAAAACTATTAAATTACGAATTGGGTCTTATGATGTAAAAGACTATCCTATTTCTGATTCTAGAATAGTATTTCTTGCATGGCTTATTTCAGAAGGCAATTATACTTCAACACCCAAAATAACTAATACAAATTACGCATGTCTAAAAGAATGTGAAGAAATAGCAAGAAATGAGTTTAATGTAAATCCAAAATATTACTCTAAAGGTAATGGTTGGGATTTAATTTGTTCTAATGATTTTAATAAGACGAGACCTAGAGTTGGATTTCGTGGTTCGCCTAAATCAAAATTAATTCGATGGTTAGAAGAGATAGGAATATATGGTCAAAAGAAAGAAATGAAAGAAATTCCAAACTTCCTCTTTAAATGTTCTAATAGGCAGATAAAATTGTTTCTTGAAACCTTTAGACTCGGAGACGGCAATTTATATGAGCGAAAGGGAAAACGTAAAGGACAATTATTAATTACTCTTTATGCTGGTTTATCACTTACTTTAGCCAAACAATTATGTTTACTTTTTAATAGATTGGGCATTTATCCAAATATAAAACTTCATCATGGTTATGAAGTCTATATGGCAGATAAAAAATCTCGACAGTATCTAAATAGCAAATATGATGATGTTGCTTATGGATTGAAAAAAGAAAGTTTAGGTAAAAAGGAAGTATGGGACATAGAGGTAGATTCTGGATTACCGTGTTTTCTAACAAATGGCGGCTTTTTTGCTCATAATTCGGGTAAGACCTTTGTTCTTGCAGTTTATGTTACATGGAGAATTTTTACTCATGAATTTTGGGGAATTTCATGTATGGGTGGTTCAGCAGAACAATCTGAGAAAATCCATAAATATGTCTCATATTGGGTGCGTGAACAATCAGAGTTAAATTCTTACTGTCTTAAATATACAACTAAAAAAATTTCTACTTATTGTGATAGTTACGTAAGATTTCTTTCGTGTTCAGAAACTTCAGTAAGAGGTCCACATGTTGTAGAATTAATTATAGATGAACAGGCGGCTGGTGAACAGCGTGGTGGAACAAAAACGATGAAGGCGGCTATAGGACAAGTTAGCACATCAAAAGATATTCACATCCATAAGAGCTGTTATTCTGGTGATACTGAAATTTTGACTGAGAATGGTTGGAAACTGTTTAAAGATTTGCAGAAAAACGAAAAAGTAGCAACATTAAATCCTAAAACAGAAGAAATAGAATATAGAATACCAACAAGATACATAGAGGATGATTATGATGGAAAAATGTATTATTTACACACTTCGCAGATAAATCAGTTGGTTACACCAAATCATAAAATGTTTATAAAAAGAAAAAATTGGAAAGCAAAATGGCTACCGTATTATTTTGATTACGCAGAAAATATTGCTGGAAAATGTTGGTATGCCTACAAGAAAAATGGTAAGTGGAACGGAATCAGTAAAAAAACGATAAATATAAATGGTAATGAAATAAAAATTGAGGATTGGATAGACTATTTTGGTTTCTGGATAGCAGAGGGATGGACAAACTTTAATCCACCCTATGGATATATTTCTGGAGTCAGAAATCAAAACACAGAAATACTGAGTGAACTGAAAAACAAATTAGAAAGAAACGGGATTCATTCCTTTATAACCAAACGCACTAATCAATTATTAATTTCAAATAAATCGGTATATACTTATTTGAAACAATTTGGAAAATCATACCAAAAGTTTATTCCAAAAGAAATAAAAAACTTAGATTCTAAATTACTAAAAAAATTATTGGATTCTTATTTGAGAGGAGATGGACGTATAGAAAAAACACGAATAACCGCAACAACCGCATCAAAACAGTTAAGAGACGATTTGCAGGAGATAGCATTGAAGGTTGGATGGTCGGCAAACTACTATAAAAAAGATACTAGTAGAGAATGTTATATTGGTAAAAGAAAAATATTTCCTAGACATCTACATTGGACTATCTCGTTTATTAGAAAAAGAAATGAACCTGTTGTTCACGCAACTAACAACTTTGATGAATGGATTAATTATAAAGGAAAAATTTATTGTGTGGAAGTTCCAAATCATACAGTTTATGTTAGACGTAACGGCAAACCATGCTGGAGCGGAAACTCAACTGCTCAGTTTATTCAAGGAGATTTTATTGATACGTGGAATAATGCTAAGAAACTTGGATATAAACGATACCGTTGGTCAATAGCAAAACATAAAAGTGGTGAAGATGACCCATATCGAATTTATCAGGATATTAATCCAAACAATTGGATTTCAAATGTTCCGTGGATTTTAGACCAGAATGTTAAAATATTACGTGATAATTGGTCGGATGATGAATGGTTAGTTGAAGCGTTAGGTGGAATCGGTAGTGCCTCTGGATTAGTTTTTGACCCGAATGACCTTACGGCATGTATTTGTTCCAGATGTTTAGACGAAAATAAACCATGTAAACCATATAAAAACGGTTATTGTCCAATTATACAATATTATATGCAATTGGAAGGTTCACCATCAGATAAAATTCCACTTGATACTAAAAAAGCATTAAGAAAAATTGGTAGAAGAACTGAAGGGGTAGACTGGGGAAAGAAGTCTCCATGTGCGTATACTGCAACTGGTAAATATAGAAGAGCAGTATTTGTCCTTCATAGTGAAGAAGAAGTAATTGGCGGTGATGCTGATAAGATTCAGAAGGCAATAGATATAGCTGAAAAATGGAATATTGATGTTATTCGTCCAGACCCAAGAGAATGGGCGTACAATAATGCAATTGCTGAAAAAGGATTTGCGGTTCATCAATTATTTACTGGTGCAACTGGAGATGTTGAAAAAAATAAATATTTGTTTGTACTCAAACGACTTGTTGAACGTCACCTGATTATTATTCCGTGTATATTTGAAGATTTAATTAGAAGTTTGCGAAGTGCTACATATGATGATAAGGGAAGAATAAGAAAACATAAGGACCATTCGCTTGACAGTTTAATTTATGCAGTTTCATATTATGATGAAGTGTCTGACCAAACAGCATTTTGGAAAGCCATAAGAGGAGAAGTTATAGAGGAAGAAATGACTGAGGAAGAACAGGAAACTATTAAGAAACAAAAAGAGGAAAATGTTAAAAGAACTGGCGATGAAGATATTCGCATTATTGATGATTGGGAAGAATATGTTAAAAAACGAAAATGGAAAAAAGAGGAAGAACGTGAAGGCGAAGGAGAATTTCCATGGGGAGAAGGAGCGGATATGTGGTGATTGAATATACAATTCTTATTTCCAACCTTCTTGTAACAATAGGATTGTTTTTGGTTACAGCGTACAGGGTTAAAATAGAGAAAAAACAAATTAACATTCTTATTAAGAATGCAAACGCCGCTGAAAAAATAAAAATGTTAAAACAGACCATAAAAAAGGAAAAGGATGAAATTTTAAAAATGAATAGTGAAGAAATATTGGAACTTTTAGAAGAGATATGTAATAATGAGGATTAGACACGATTCTGATAAAGTTAAAGAATTTTCTGAAATTATGCTTAGTAAATATTATAAGAGAGGTAAAAATGAACGTCCAAAGGGATTTCATCGTTCGGATGCTCTGGCATGTCCATTACGGGCTTTCTGGCGTATGACTGGAGAAATAGAGGAAGAATATGGAACTCGTGATGTAGGTACATTATTATTAGGAACTTTGGCTCATATAGCTCTTCATAAATATTTTGATGCTCAAGAAAAAGTGTATACTCTTCAGGGAATTTATATCACGGTTGATGCTATATATGGTAAGTATCCAATTGAGACAAAAACGACTCGCAAAGCAATCTATAAAAAAGAAGATTTACTTCAGAGTTGGATTGAACAGATTGGTATGGCTATGGCTGTTATGAAAGTAAATAAGGGATATTTAATGGTTATGAATATTATAACTTATGGTTTAACTGTTTGGGAGATAACAATAACCGATGAGGAACGAGAAATGCTTCTTAATTCATGTATCTGGCAAATTATATCAATAGCTGATGCAATTAAAAAGAAAAATCCATCTTCTTTAACACCTAAATATTCTGAGTGTAAATGGTGTCCTTACCGACCGAAAAGAGGAAAGAAAGGATGTCCATATTATAAACCGTCTAAGTAAAAAAATTATTCTTCATCGGGAAACTCAAGATTTTTAAGAACTAACTCTACTTCGCAACGAGGATTTAAAAGTTTAATACAGAGTAAAAGTTTTTTAAGTCGCCTATGACTCATAATTATTCCAGTCTCTTCTTTATATTCCCGTTCTTCATCTAAAAAGATTTCTGGACGATTTTTACATAACCAAAACAACATGTCTAATTCACGAGTAATCCTCTTTTGCATACGAGTAATATAAACGCAATGCTTAACAGTTTTTTCTGGCTTTCCACTTAAAGATTCCAGATATTTTTTCATTTTTTTCGTTATCATATCTAAATACCTTCTGTAATTAATCAATTGATTAATCGTAGAACAACTATATAAATTTTATGGTTTTTCATAGGTTTATATGGGTATAAAATTTTATGTTAAACATAAAAGTTTTATATGAGAAATGATATTATATAAGTAGAGTGATTTAGAAATGCCAAAAGACGAGTTTATTCGTAAACATAAACCGCTTACTAAGAAAGAAGTAGTCGAAAAATTCCATGAAATGAGAAAAGTAAAGAAAGAAATGACGACAGATGCCGCTGTACTGGAACAAAATCTACTTGAATTCAATAGGATTACAGACCCGTTAATTGACCCAGAAACAGAAAAAGTTTTATGTTGGATTCGCAGACCGACTATGGAAGAATTAGAGAAATTCATTCCAGCAGAATTGCTTGAATATAGAAATACGCCAGAAGAAATACCGAAATCCACAATGGAAAAATATAAAGACTTTCAGTTTGAAATGATGGCTAATTTAATTGAGAATCCAAAGAAATCAGCAGATTGGTGGAAAAAAAATTCCAATTTAATCTTTCAACAGTTATTCCAGTTACATCTTCAAGGTGTAATGGAAGACTTGGGGATTACTGCGGAAAATTTTTAAAATGTGTGCCTGAAGGTTCACTAATAGAAATTAATGGCACGTTAATACCTTTCGAAAAGGGGCAAAAAGGGGATAAAGTTACAGGAATGAAGAATCAACAGCAGAAAATACTTGAAACTATGAATTATAATTATAATGGCAATCTTATTTCTATTAAAGCAGTTGGAATCCCAGAGTTTTCTTTAACGCCCGAACATCCAATATTAACAATAGAAAGAGTTCGTGACGGTAATAAAAAACTTTGTTATAGCAATATACATAAATGGAAAAAATGTAATGAACTCGTATCCACATTTAAAAAATCGGATTGTTTAGTTTTTCCAAAATATAAAAATTATAGCAATATAACAGAAATTAATTTAGAAGAATATCATAAATTATTAACTCATAAACAACGGTCTTTAAATAAAATACCACTAAATAAGTCATTAATGATTATTTGTGGACTTTATGTTGCTGAAGGGTGGAGTACGAAAACAAAAAATGATATGATTGTTAGCTGGTCATTATCAAAAGATGAAACTAATACATTGGCAAAGGACTTACAAACTGCACTTTCAGAATTTGGAATTTACAGCACCATTCGTACTCATCCATCAAGTGAAAATGGCATTAATGTAATTTGTCATTCACGGCAATTAGGAATGTTTTTCAAGAAGGAATTTGGTGAGAGAGCATGGAAAAAGCGGATTCCACAATTTATAATGGATGCTAATAATGAAAATGTTGAAGTATTTATTAAATATGCAATATTGGGCGATGGACATTTACATGAATATGAAATACCTAATCAAAAATTAACATTTTATTGCACCACATCTCCACAGCTTGCCTTTCAATTTCAAAAATTGCTTTCAAAAATAAATTTGTTTGGATTATTATATAGGAAAAAACCATCGTCATCCAAAATGATAAATGGTAGAGAAATAGTTGGTAGGCACGATGTGTATACTATTATATTGTCAAATAGGCATTCCGAAAAATTATGGAATTTAGACCATAAACAATATAAAAATAAATGTTATGATACAATACATGAAACAGATGAATATTTTTATTTACCTATTAAAAAAATAAACTTAAAAAAATACAATGGAAAAGTTTATAATTATAAAACGCCAGATGCGACATTTCAGATAAATAATGTAATAACACATAACTCGGACCATGGCTTTCAAAAAATGACTGTGTGCGAATTCCTTCGGTGTACTCTTTCAGAACTTAGGGAGCGGATAAAAAATCCAGCAGATTACTTTATAATTCTTGCTTATAAAGGCGAGAAAGGTGAACGAATTAGACATGAAATGGAAAAAGTTAGAAGGTGAATAAAATGGGTGTTATAATATCAGAAAGTGATGGTGGAACAAAGAAAAAGTTAAAGAAAGAAATTAAAAAGTTTAAGGGCGGCGTTAAAGATGGAGTCGCCATCGAACTTGAGAAGGTAATGAGAAAAATAAGGGATGATGCGGTCGCCATTTGTCCTAAGGAAACTGGAACTCTTGCCAGTACAATAAGGATAGCTAGTGTTCCAACTGGAATGATGACTGGTGCTTGGTCTAGAATAAAAGAAATTATGTTGTTTGACAAGTCTATAATTGCTGGAGATATAACTAAAATTAATCCAAAAAGTGGTAGACCAGTTGACTATGCTTGTTTCACAAAAGATAATTTTGTAGTTTCTAATCCAGATGTTATTCAAATATCAAATCTTACTAATGATAAGATTATTTATTCTAATGGTTCATTCGAGAGGGTCGAAGGGATAAAAAGTAGATTATATGATGGAAATTTTTATAAAATATATAGATATAAATCATCTTTTCCATTAGAATTAACTGCTGAACACAGAGTTTTTGCTATAAGAAGCATTCCTTGTCCTTATCATAAAGGCTATACTTATTTTTGTCGTCCTTCATGTAAATATCACAAACGAAATTATCCTGTTTATAAATGGTGTAAAGAATATGAAAAATATAAGATGGAATTAATAGAAGCAAAAGATTTAAAAGTTGGGGATTATCTAGTTTCGCCTATATTTGATAAAATAGAGGATAGAAAAGTAAGTAAAGAAATTTGTAGATTAATAGGGTACTTCTGTGCAGATGGAAATATAGATGGAAAATATTATGTAAGATTTACATTTAATGGTAATGAGAAGGAATTTATAAATGATGTTGATAATTTAATGTTTCAAGAATTTGGCAAACATACATGTAAACCCCAAATAAGAATTGGTCCAGATGGCGGGTCTTATACTCTTGTTTATTGTTGTAAAGAAGCAGTTAAATTCTTTAAACAATTTTATCATCCGAATAAAAAGAAATATGAATCTGGAAGAAAATATTTTCCTCGGTGGATAATGAGTTTACCATTAGAAAAACAAAAAGAAATAATTTGTGGGTTGTATCGTGGTGATGGACTGAAGGGAATTAATAGAAAAAGATTGGGCGTTGTTTCAAGAATTCTTGCCGAACAAACAAGAATAATACTTGAAAGACTTGGATTTTCTCCCTCATTTAGAATTGATAAAAGAAAATATCCCAACAATGATTGTTATTTAGTAGAAATAACTGGTAATGAATTATTTGATTTGCAAAAAATTATTAATGATGGCGTAGAACCTAAAATCGGAAAGTTGAACAGAGAATATTGTATTAAAACGCCAACATATATTGCTTATCCAATAAGAAAGATTGATGTAATTAATAAGAATGAAAAAGTTTGGGACGTTCAAGTTGCTAATAAACATTCATTAGTAGTTAATGGTTGTTTAGTAGCGAATTCTTGGGTCCATGACGGACATGTAATGCGTGATGGAAGATTTTGGAGTGGCGTACCATTTTTAACTGAGGCTATTGCTATGAACGAAAAAGAATTAAATGACGCTATTAATAGAGCATTAAAAAAGTTAGGAAAAAATTATTCGGATTAGGTGAGAATATATGGTACTGGGTATGGGAATGAGGACGGTTTGGATTTCGCTTAGAGCAGTAAATTATACTGACCAAGCTTTTAGAGCGTCAATTATAAATCTTAAAAAACTTGAAAACGCAGAAAGAAACCATCTTAATCTGTTGTTTGCTCAAAAAGATATGGCGAGATACCAAATTCAGACTAATATGTTATATGCGGCAACGCTTGCTATGGTATATGGCGAATTGTTTAGGTTAACATCTGAAACTGAGGTTGGAGCGGACTATATGAGTGAATTTAATGAAACTGTTAAGGAATTAAAGACGGCTTTTGCGGACACGTTCTTTGAGATTTTACGTCCAGTTCTAGATGTGATAAGTGTGTTTATGGGGTATTTAAAGGAGCATGAGGTACTTAGAAAGTTTGTTGGGGGAATTGTTTTATTGGGTGGTGCATTATTAATGTTAATTTTTGTATATAAAATTATTTCTGCTCTACATACAGACCATATAATGAAGCAAGCGATAATTAATTATTTAACTGATTTGCAAACTCAGAAAAATATCCAGTTAATAGCGACAGAAAAAGCACATATTGTAACTATACATGGTGTTAGTTTATCATATTTCCAATTGGCGGCGGCAGTTGCGGCGGCTGGTGGAGCAATGGCAATAACATTTATGTTGCTTAAAGATGTGCCTGCCGCCGTTAGTGCTGTAATAGCAGTAGTATTTGCTTTAGCGGCGGCT
>Ga0210051_1007090_pt1 | contig 10490 bp, 15 predicted proteins | sample CryGey092014_all_FD_185464 | JGI IMG/M metagenome (GOLD analysis project Ga0210051, IMG submission 185464) | Groundwater microbial communities from aquifer - Crystal Geyser CG23_combo_of_CG06-09_8/20/14_all (SPAdes) (version 2) | ecosystem: Environmental > Aquatic > Deep subsurface > Groundwater...
TTTTATGGTGACAAGCGAAGCCTGTCTTCTGGTGATGCAAGCCGGGGCGATGGGCCAGGGCGGAGAAGTGTTTGTTTTGGATATGGGAGAGCCAATCCAGATTTTAGATTTAGCAAAAGAAATGATTCGGCTTTCCGGCTTAGAACCTGACAAAGATATCCCCATTGTTTTTACCGGAGTTCGACCGGGGGAAAAATTTTTTGAGGAAATTTTAACAGCCGAGGAAGGAACTATTGCCACTCAAAATCAAAAAATTTTTATGGCAAAACTTTCTGAAATCGATGAAGATAAACTAAACCAAGGATTAGAAAATTTAAAAGAAGTAGTTAAACAATCTAATCGAGGAGAGATAGTAAACATTTTAAAGCAGCTCATTTCTTCCTATCAACCAAATGATGTTATTTAAGATTTTAGAGGAGTTTTTGGTGCTTGAGTTGTGGTTTGACAATATTTTAAAGAAAGATATAACAAAATATATGGAGGGAAATTAGGGATACGTATATTTTATGTGAACTTGACAATGTAAATTTAAAAAGAATATAATAAAATTGTATGACTACTATAACAATTCCCAAAAAAGAATTAAAAACTATTATTAAAGAAAGTGTGAGAGAAATTCTTGAACAAGAGTCAATGAAGCTCAGAGCCCTTCTTATGCCTTGGGCATTAGATAGAGAGCAGAGGGATATTGAAAAAAGATATGGCAGACCTTCTCGAAAAGTCGCTAAGTCGCTACAGTTTAAAATATGAATTGGCAGATAGACTTTTCGTCAAATTCTTTAAAATTCCTTAAGAAGAATAATCTTAAGGAAAATTTTATTATTGAGGAAATCAAGCTTGTTCTGCGAAAATTTAAAGGAGAGGATGTAAATATTAATGTCAAGAAACTTAAAGGAGAATGGAAAGGGTTTTATAGAATTCGTTCTGGTAAAATAAGAATTATCGCCGAATTTCAATTCGAACAAAATCGAGTATATATAGAGGAAATCGATTGGCGAGGTAATATTTATAAATGATTCTCTTTAAAATTTTGCAAGAGTTTTTGGCGCCGAGTGTTAAGAACATAATTAAAGCCAATCTGGAGCGTTATCGGGCCTGGAGGATAAATAGTTTGAAAATAAATCCTTTAAGGGTTTCAAAAGGACTTGACAAGCTTTTTGGAGGAATTAAAATATAAGTAAGAAAAATAAAATAAGTAAAACTTTAATTTTATGTCTTACCAAACTACTATTACCCGAAAGGGTCAAATAACTATTCCTAAGGAAATTAGGAAGATTTTAGAATTAAAAGAGGGAGAAAGAGTTTCTATTGAAGTTGAGAGGGAGAAAAAAGAAATAAGAATTAAATCTTATCCGAGCATTTTTGAATTAGCCGGAAAATTTAAGCCGAAAAAAATAGAAAGTGCGGTGAAGCTGCGAGAGAAAATGGCAAAGGAGTATCAACCTCGATAATTTTTTATGCCCAGTATGAGTTATTTTATTGATACCAATATCTTTTTGCGGATTTTAGTTAAAGAAGATAAAAAGACATTTAAAGAATGTTATCATTTTTTAAAATCAGTGGATGCAAAAAAAATTAAAGCTATTACCTCTTCTTTGGTTTTAGCAGAGATAGATTGGGTTTTGGAGAGTTTTTATAAATTTAAGAAAGCAGAAGTCATTAAATGTTTAAAGAGTATTTTAAAATTGAAAGGATTAAAGATGATTGATAACATAGACATTTCTTCGGCCGTGGAGTTTTATAGAAAATATAATGTTAAATTTATTGATGCTTTGATTGCCTCTAATCCAGAAATTTATAGAGGGAATATTATTTTGATTTCTTACGATAAAGATTTTGATAAAATAGAGGGGTTAGTCCGAAAAACTCCAGAGAAGTGTGAGTAAAACGAATTTTTTAGAAATTTTTATTTTACTCTTTTTTGAAAAATAGTTGGAAGGTTTTAAGTAAGATTCAGAAATTATCTTTAAGATAATGCTTTTCTTTAAGATTTTGCAAGAGTTTTTAGTGCCGAGCGTTTTTGTTTTTGTTTTGATATTGATAGGAATAATCCTGGTTTTTAGGAAAAAGAGAGGGAAATTAGGAAAAATATTGATAATTTTGGGAATTTTGTTTTATTATCTTTTTTCTATTAGCTGATTTTAAGAGAAAAGGAAATTATGATATTTTAGATTTTTTTCCTGATGCCGAAAACCTGCGAAACTCTGATTTGGCCTTTCACGAATATTTCGGAATCTTATTCTATAGGTTGACGGTATTTTAAAAGTTGTTAAAATAAAAGTACATGAAACAAGAAGAGAAAATTCGAAATAAAGCTGAGGCTGAGATTAAAAAGATTATTTTTCAATTTTTGAACCCCAAGGATTATCAGGTTTTTATTTTTGGTTCGAGGGTTACCGGTAAAGCTAAAAAATTTAGTGATTACGATGTAGGAATCTTTGGGAAAAAACCGGTTCCCTGGCATGTTTTGTCAGAAATTGAAGAGGCTTTGGAAGAATCTGATTTGCCTTATAAAGTGGATGTGGTTGATTTTTCTTTAGTGACTTCTAATTTCAAAAAAGTTGCCTTATTAAAAATTAAAAAATTATGACAGAGTTAAAAAGTTTAATTAAAGACCTTAAGAAAGCGGGCCAAAGATTAAAAGAAGCGGTTAGGGCTCGGCCAACCAGGATGAATAAAGATGCTACTATTCAAAGATTCGAGTTTACCTTTGAATTAGCTTGGAAAACTATTCAAGCCTATGTTATAGATCAAGGCTTTGATTGCAATAGTCCCAAAAGTTGCATTAGGGAAGGAGCAAGATTGGAAATAATTGATAACCCAGAAATTTGGTTTGAGTATTTAAAAGCGAGAAATCTTATTGCCCATACTTATAATGAAAAAATGGCTGACAAGATTTATAAAAAATCTTTGACTTTTCCAAAAGAAGTTGATAAATTACTAAAAAACTTTATAGGTTAAAAGTATGAATCAGGAGGAAAAAATCTCAACTGAATATGAGGAAATTGATTTGATGGATTATGTTAAGGTGCTTTTGAAGAGAAAGTGGTTGATTTTAGCTGTGTTTTTAGGGGCGGCGATAGTGGCCGGAGTTTTTAGTTTTTTAATGCCAAAAATTTATAAAATTGATACTTCTTTGGAAGTGGGGCAAATTGCTGGAGCAGTGGTGGAAGAGCCGGGCCAGGTGGTGGAAAAAATTAAAGGAGATGTTTATGGAATTTTTGTCAGAGAAAAGTTAAGAATCCCTGAAATAGAATATCAAAAAATAAAAACGGAAAATCCTAAAGACACAAGATTAATCAAAATGGCAATTGAATCAGCTAGTCCTCCAAAAGCTAAAAATATTTTAGAGGAAATTAATAATTTAATTTTAGCCGAGCACCAGGAAAAAATTAAAGTTAAAAAGGGACTGATAGAGCAGGACATTAAAACTACCGAAGGGAAAATTAAATTGACAGAAAGCGACATTGAAAGAACAAAAAATAAAATGAAACCGATAGATAGCGATATTGAAAGGATAGAAAATAAGATAGTTTTTGCCGAGGAAGAGAAAAAGAATTTGGAAGCGAAAATTGAGGCACTGGAAAAAGTTTTGGTTTATGAGCAAACTCCGGGAACCCAATTTGCTTTGTTTGATACAAAAGAAAAATTAGCAAATAAAAAACAGGAAATAGAAAATTTATATTTAACAATTAATTCTTTAAGGAAGAGTAAAGAAGATTTAATGATTCAGATTAATTCCTTAAAAGAAAATATTGAAAATTTAAATGCTCAGATTAATGCTTTGAAAGCATCTTTAGATGATATTAAACCTACTAAAATCGTAAAAAGTCCTACTGTTTCGGGGAGCCCAATAAAACCGAGAATAAAATTGAATATAGTGATTGCTGCTGTTTTGGGCTTATTTGTGGGAGTATTTCTGGCTTTTTTTCAAGAATGGTGGGAGAAAAGTAAATTACAGGCTTGACAAATAATCTTGAATTTGCTAATATTTGAATAGTGAGTGCTCTCGCAAGAGAACTCCGCTAAGTCGACAGCAAGTTTTCCTCGAGCAAAACTTGCTGTTTTTTTATTGTTTGGTTAGGGGGCTATCCCAAATAACTAAATTCTTTGTTGACACAAGACCCTAAAATTTGCTTTAATAGAGCCTTTTGCTATAATGAATATATGAAAATATGTAAAACTTGTAAAAAAAGATTACCAGAAGATTCCTTCTATTTTTCAGGAATGGGAAAAAGATGGCGGAGGAATGTATGTAAAAAATGTAGCAATAAAGAAGATTCACAAAGAAGAAAAATAAAGTTTTCTCGAGCTTGGTTTAGAAGAAGATTTTGTAGAATAAAACGACATGCGAAAGATACGAATAGAAAATTTGAGTTAACGTTTGAAGAATTCTGTCGGATAAGAACTTATAAAAACGAAAAGTGTTTTTATTGCGGAACTACCCGCAGTCCTTTTTCAATAGAGCGATTAGATAACGCAAAAGGGTATAATGTTTCCAATTGCGTTGTTGCTTGTTGGCGATGTAATAAGATGAAAAGTAAAGATTATACAATGGAAGAAATGAAAATTCTTGGAAGGGCGCTTAGAAAAATAGATAAGATGAGAAATATTTAATTGTTTTTATTTTCATAATTTGTTAAAATAAAGGTGGGCCGGGAGGATAGCACTCACTAAAGACTTAGAATAGGAGTTAACTCTCCCGGCCCTTTTTGAGATGTGTAAAAAGAGTACCTTGACCTTGACCTTAGGTTTCAAAACGATATAATAAAAATGATGACTACTAAAACTACAAAAGTAAAAAATGGAACAATTACTTTGCCAAAAGGGGTTAGAAAAGCCTGGAAAGGAGCGGAGGTTTATCTTGATGTTGAAGGGGATACGATTTTGATTAAAAGATTGAGCAGGCCTGCTTTAACTCTCAAGGAAATGATGGATGAACTCCGAGAGGCTGCTCGGAAAACTAAACTTTCAAAAAAAGATGTAGAGGAAGCTATTCGAGAGGTAAGAAAAGAGATGTATAGGAGATAAATTTTATGAAGGTAGTTATTGATACTAATGTTTTTATTTCCGGGATTTTTTGGAAAGGTAATAAAAGAAGACCGGCCAGACAATAAATTTTTAGCCTGCGCAATTGCTGCTCAGGCTTCTTTTATTATTTCTGGTGACAAACATCTCCTTAAACTTAAAAAATTTCGCGGCATTTCCATACTTCCACCAAAAGAATTTCTTAAACAAATTTAAAAAATATGAAGTTGTCTATTTATTCCAAAGAATTGCCCGGAGTTAAAAAAAATATTCCGCTGAAAAATTACACTACTTTTCGGATTGGGGGACCGGCTAAGTATTTTTTTATGGCAAGGGCAAAAGAAGATTTAATTGAGGCAATTTTGGTGGCAAAAAAGTTTAAGTTGCCCTTTTTTATTTTTGGGGGAGGAAGTAACATTTTAGTTTCCGACAAGGGTTTTAATGGTTTAGTTATAAAATTCGGACAGCCACTTTCTTCTTATATTCCAAAGGGCCTGGAATGGGCAGTTGGCATTCCTGGAACTATTCAAGGAGCAGTTTGTGGCAATGCCAGTGCTTTCAAAAAGTCAATGAAAGATGTTGTTAAAGAAGTTGAGGTCTTTGATACCAAAACAGAAAAAGTTAAAATTTTAAAAAACAAAGATTGCCGGTTTTCCTACCGAAACAGTATTTTCAGAAAGAAAAAAAATTTAATTATTCTTTCGGTAAAAATCAAGTCAAAAAAAAGTGATACCAAAAAAATAAAACAATATTTAGACTACAGAAAAAAAACTCAACCATTAAATTTGCCCTCAGCGGGAAGTGTTTTTAAAAATCCTGCGGGATTTTCTGCTGGAGAATTAATTGAGAGATGTAATTTGAAAGGAAAAAGAGTTGGAAATATCAAAATTTCAGAAAAACATGCTAATTTTATTGTTAATTTGGGTCGGGGAAAAGCAAAAGATGTGATGAAATTGATAAAGATAATAAAAAACAGGGTAAAAAAGAAGTTTGGAGTGACCTTGGAAGAAGAAATTCAGTTACTCGAGCGTTAGCGAAGAGTGGGAGATGAAGGCAAACTCCGAAGGAGGCAAACTTCAGCGACCTTTATAGTTATCCACAGTTGACAAACTTTCTTGAAATGAAAAAATGAAGTAATGAAGTGCAAATAGTGGGTCGACTATTTGTTAAAACTCTTTTTAAAAATCAAATCTCATGGCAAAGAAAAAAAAGAAGAAGAAATAGCATTTTCTCTTCCGAGCACATAAGACGAGCACATAAACCTTATGTGCTCGGTTGTTTTTTTGTCTGAATTTGTTATCCTATAGTAATGAAAATTATCATTAAAACAACAAATTTAAAATTGAATAAAGAACTTTCGCAATACATTGAAGAAAAATTAAACCCTCTTGAAAAATTTTCAAAAATTTTATATAATGAAAAATATTATGACCATTTTTTTAGCAAAGGCAAACCAAGAGTTGAAGCCTGGGTGGAAATTGGAAAAGAAACAAAGCATCACAAAAAAGGGCCTTTCTTCTGGGCAGAGTGCCAAATGCGATTTCCGAAGAGAACCTTGCGTTCTATTGCCGAATCAGATAATATAAAACAGGCAATTACCGAAGTCAAAGACGAATTACAAAGAGAACTAAAACAATATAAAGAAAAATTAATATCAAAAACGAAAAGAAGGGCTAGAGTTCTTAAAAAAGAATTAAAATTATCTCCCTTGGCCAGGTTTTACCGAAAAGGGAGAATTCGCGAAGAAGGTAGTCGATGAATCTTCGATTCATCTCCATCTTCGCTTCCTTCGGAAGCTCGCTATTTAAAAATTAATTATAATCGCTTTTTTGTTTAACTCTTTGTTTTTTGAGTTAGGCGGTTACAAAAATATGATTAAAAAAACAAAGAGATCCATTCAATGGGTCAAACAAACCAAAAAATTAAAATACGCTGGCCTTCACTTGCTTGCTGAATTTTGGTATGGCCTAATTATTGAAGACCCAAAAGAAATTAAAAGAATTTTAATTGAAGCAGCAAAAAAAGCTAATAACACCCCTTTAGAAGTATCTATTCATAAATTCTCACCCCAGGGGATCACTGGGGTTGTTTTATTGGCCGAAAGCCATATTGCTCTACATTCCTGGAGCGAGTTTAATTATTTGGCAATTGATATCTTCACCTGTGGCGAAAAAGCCATGCCAGGCAAAGCCCTCAATTATCTTAAAAAGGTATTTAAACCAAAAAAAGTTAAGGTAAAAGAAATAAAAAGAGGAAAATTTATATGAAAATAAATTTTGAAGGAAATTGGTTTGTTGAAGGCGCCTTACCCTCGGTTAGGGATGTTTCAAAAATAGCAATTCAAATTGGAAAAAGAATTTATCGAGGTCGAAGTAAATATCAAGAGATTGAAGTCTTCGATTCTTATAAATTTGGAAGAATTCTGGCTTTAGATAAAATAATTCAGCTTTCGGAAGGAGATGAATTTATTTATCACGAGATGCTTACCCATTTACCGATGATTTCCCACCCTAATCCAAAAAAAGTTTTAATTGTTGGAGGAGGAGATGGAGGAGTGTTAAGAGAAGCGCTACGTCATCCGGTAAAAGAAGTTTATTTAGTGGATATTGATAAAAAAGTTATTGAAGTTTCAAAAAAATATCTACAGTTTGTTTCAAAAGGTGCATTCAACGATAAGAGAGCAAAAATATTCATTGAAGATGGAATAAAATTTGTAAAAAAATACAGAGATTTTTTTGATGTAATAATTATTGATTCCACCGATCCGGCCGGCCCTTCTGTACCTCTTTTTTCTAAAAAATTTTATAAAGATTGTTTTAAAGCCCTAACCAAAGAAGGAGTAATTTCTATCCAAACTATGTGTTTCTTTAATTATTTTCCAATAATCAAGAGAACTTATAAAAAATTAACCCCCTTTTTCCCCTCAGTAAAGCTTTATCAAGCTGATATTCCTTGCTTTCATTGCGGAGAATATTGTTTTACTTTAGCCTCAAAGAAAATTGATTTGGGAAAGATTGATTTAAATTATCTCAAGAAAAGATTTAAAAAAATAAAAGGAAAACTAAAATATTATTCTCCAGAAATCCATCAATCTAGTATGGTTTTGCCAAAAATATGGAAGTTTTAATACTTGGTAAAGGGAGAATTGGTCAGGCAGTCTTTCATTATTTTAAAAAACTAAGAGCAACAAAAAAAGTTGCCTTTTTTTCTAATGAAAAAGAAATTAAAAACTTCGATATTTTAATTGGGGCCCTACCAAGTAGGGTGGCTGAAAAAAGTTTAAAGTTAGCTTTGAAATACAAAAAAGATTTAATTGATATTTCAGCTTTGCCTATTTCCTTTTATTTAAGGTTTAAAAAAGAAATTAATAAAAAGGGAATAAGGGTGATTCCGGGATGTGGTTTTTCTCCAGGGTTGATTAACTTAATTGTTGGTTTTGAATCTCAAAATTTGAAAAAAATAAACAATATTGAAATTTCAGCCGGCACTCTTCCTCAAAATGCAAAATTCTTTTTTCCTTTTACCTGGTGTTTTGAAGATTTGATTGAAGAACATTTAGAGGGATTCCCTGGTTACAAAAAAGAGAAATTAAAGGGAGTTGGCGAGTTCGATGAACTTTCATTCATCTCTCTCCCTCGCTGCGCTCGGGAGTTTGAGAGTTATTTTATTGAAGAATGGAGCAGTTTGCCTTACACTTTAAGACCAAAGAATATAAGTTTTAGAGCAATCAGACCGATTGGCTTTTTTCATTTTTTCCAATATCTTAAAAATTATGGCTTTTTCAAAAAAGAGAATATTGCCTTGACTAAAAAAATATTGACTAGGGGGCAAAAAGATAATGTCACTTTGGGCTTAGTTAAAATTTCTGGCAGTGAGCAAAAGAAGAAAAAAGAAGTCATCTGGAAGATTTTCAGCTTGGCTAAAAAAGGGGATAAATTAAATTCTATGCAGAAAATAACTGCCCTATTGCCAGTAATAATTTTAAACCTCCTTTCTCAAAATAAAATTAAAAATTCAGGAATTTTATTTGTGGAAGAAATAGGCAAAAATAAAAAGTTATTTCAAGAAATCTTAGCAAAAATCAAAAAAGAAGTTGATATATCGAGAAAAATAAGTTATCATTAAGGGTTACTATGTCAATAATTACTAAAATTTTTGGCGATGCCAATGAAAAATATTTAAAGAAATTACAGCCAATTAAGGAGCAGATAAATTCTCTCGAAAAAGAATTCGAGAGTTTTTCCAATGAGAAACTAAAAGAAAAAACTACCGAATTTAAAGAAAGGTTAAGCAAGGGAGAAACTTTAGATGCTCTCTTGCCAGAGGTATTTGCTCAGGTTCGAGAGGCGGCCAAAAGAACTCTCAAACAGCGTCATTTTGATGTCCAATTAATTGGCGGAATTGTTTTACATCAGGGGAAAATCGCTGAAATGAAAACCGGGGAAGGAAAAACCTTAGCTGCTACTTTGCCCCTTGCTTCGAATGCTTTAGAGGGAAAAGGAGCTCATTTGGTTACGGTTAATGATTATTTAGCCAGGAGAGATACGGTCTGGATGGGACAGGTCTATCATGCCTTGGGATTGACCGTTGGATGTTTAAATCATGAGCAGTCTTTTTTGTATGACCCGGAATTTAAAAAGCCAGCCGAAGAAAAAGAAAAAATGAGAGACGAGTTGGGTGGTTTTTATGTTGTTGAGGATTTCTTAAGGCCTTGCTCGAGAAAAGAGGCCTATTTGGCTGATATTACTTATGGCACGAATAATGAATTTGGATTTGATTATTTAAGGGATAACATGGTCTACGATTTGGCTAATCAGGCTCAGAGAGGATTTAATTATGCTATCGTTGATGAGGTTGATTCAATTTTGATTGATGAAGCCAGGACTCCTTTAATTATTTCAGCTCCCGATATGGAAAGTTCAAAATGGTATGAGGAATTTGCCAGGATTATTCCTAAATTAGATTCTCAAACTGATTATCAAATTGATGAAAAAATGAGAGCAGCTACTTTAACTGAGAGCGGGATAAATAAAATTGAAAAAATTCTGGGCATGGGAAACATTTACGAAGAAAGGGGAATAAAATATTTACATCACTTAGAGCACTCATTAAAAGCTGAAGCCCTTTTTAAAAGAGACAGAGATTATGTGGTCAAAGATGGTCAGGTTATCATTGTCGATGAATTTACCGGCAGATTAATGCCAGGTAGAAGATGGTCAGGCGGCTTACATCAAGCAATTGAGGCAAAAGAAGGAGTAAGAGTCCAGCCTGAATCTTTAACCTTAGCCTCAATAACCTTTCAGAACTATTTTCGAATGTATAAAAAATTAGCTGGCATGACCGGCACCGCCGCCACCTCAGCTGAGGAATTTGATAAAGTTTACAAATTGGAAGTTGTGATTATTCCAACCAATAAACCAATGATTCGTAAAGCACTTCCTGACCAAGTTTATAAGACCGAG
>Ga0210051_1007092_pt1 | contig 10489 bp, 8 predicted proteins | sample CryGey092014_all_FD_185464 | JGI IMG/M metagenome (GOLD analysis project Ga0210051, IMG submission 185464) | Groundwater microbial communities from aquifer - Crystal Geyser CG23_combo_of_CG06-09_8/20/14_all (SPAdes) (version 2) | ecosystem: Environmental > Aquatic > Deep subsurface > Groundwater ...
AATTTATTGATGGCAAAGAAACTAAAAATCCGAAGCCAACAGTAGTGTTTGATACTACCGATTCTTTGTCGGGCGTTGATTATTACAAAATAAAAATCGGCGAAGGCGATTTCTTTACGGAAACCCCGAAAATTGTGGAAAACAATCCTTATACTTTACCTCTCCAAGCTCCCGGCAAGCGAAACATTTTAGTTCAAGCATTTGATAGGGCAGGAAACTACGCGGTGGCAACCGAAGAATTTGTTATCAAGTCGCTGGACGCGCCAATTATCACCGAGTACCCCAAAGAATTAGCAAGTGGCGAAATTCTTATTATTAAAGGTTTTGCGTACCCGAATTCTCAAGTGGTAATTTGGCTTCAAAAGGAAAAAGACGAACCGCAGAGCCAGATTGTTAAAGCGGACGATGGCGGAAATTTTACTTTTGTGGCCGAAGAAAAATTAAAGGATGGCATTTACAAATTATGGGCTGAAGTAATTGATGCGAGGGGCGCGAGAAGCAAGCCAACTGAAAAAACAACTATTGCTGTTGAACAACCGGCAATTTTGAAGATAGGAACTCGGGCGGTAACTATTTTTGCTGTCATTGTCCCACTCGTTGCTCTTATTATTCTTTTGCTCGCGCTCATTTGGTACGGCTGGCATAAATTTTCATCCTTCAGAAAGAAAATTCGCAAAGAGACCAAAGAAGCCGAACAAGCCCTACACCAAGCTTTCAATGCCCTAAAAGAGGAAACAGAAAAACGGGTAGCGGAACTGGATGGCAAGCCCGATTTAAGCGAAAGAGAAAAGAAAGTCTGTAACAGTTTAAAAAAAGCTTTAAAAATTTCCGAAAAATTTATCGGTAAAGAAATCGAGGATATTGAAAAAGAAATAAAGAAGTAGTAAATATAAGAAGGTTCGCGTATTTTCAAACAAAGGTACGCGTGGATGGACTTGAACCATCTACCTACGGATTATAAGTCCGTCGCTCTAACCGGATGAGCTACACGCGCCAGATAAAATAAAAAAGGAGTTATTCCTTTTTTAAAACTTACCATTATTTTGAGATTTTTTCAAGGGTTTGGATTTATAAGAAAAAAGCCGCTGTAAGTCTCCTTATTTGTTATAGCGGCAATTTATTTAATTTTTCCTCAATAGTTTTGATAACTATTTTCTCCGCTTCGGCTAAAGGCAAATTAATTCTGGCTTCAGCCAGGCTTTTGGCGCCAGTCGGGTTAAACTCCTTGGCTAAAGCAAGGGAATCAATATTTTTTGTCGCATGGATGATAATTTTAGTTTGCGCTGGAGCGCCAGTTCCGTTTGCTTCATAGATAATAACAATTACTTTGGCTTGGGGGATGCTGATAATTAGTTCATCAATGACATCGGCTAAGTCTTTTTCGCTGGAATTAGTTTTAGAAAAATTAGCGCTATTCAGAGTTGACCAGACTAATTTATTATCTAAAGTTGACGACAGCCGCGCCAGCACCCGGCCCCAGAGTTTTAAGACATTTAAGCTGCGCGAGCGGTAAAGCTGATTGACAATCTCTTCTCGGCGCGCGCCCATAGAGATGAGCTGGGAAGCGGTCAACAGTGCATGAGGCGTAATATTGGGCGTTTTAAAACTTCTAGTCTCCGCAATAATGCCGGCGAGCAGGCAGGTAGCGATGTTTTCATCAATCAGCTCGCGCGAAAAACTTTCAAAAAGAGAAAATAATATTTCGGAAGTTGCCACAGCGGTTAATTCAATGAAATTTATTTGGCCGAATTCTTCGTTATTGGATTTATGGTCAATATTAATAAGCGGCACTTGATAAAAAAATTCCGTGTCATTATCATAAATTTTGCCCAGTGATTCTAAATCGGGCGAGCTGACAATGATGATTAAATCATATTTGAAACCGCCGGAGTGAGCTTCAATATCATCGGCCGTAAAAAAGCCGTCCTGGGGCGAGATAATAAAATTTAGCTTATTTTCTTCCTGCTGGTATTTAATTTGGCTGACTTTGGTATTAGTGATATCCAGCGAGATGATAAATTTGCGCAGATTATCCAAGGAGTTGTTGATTTCCTTGTAAGCCGGCAAAAATGAATAAAGCTGGTCTTGACTAAATTGTTCGGCTGCAATCTCCACATTTTTATCCATCTTTTTTAGAAATAAAAAAAGAGCCAGAGCAGAAGCGACCTCGTCGCCTGACCAGGTTTTTTTAAAGGTTATTAAAATATTTTGCGCTTTTTTTATTTGTTCAAAAATTTGCTGTTCCTGGGTTAGCATATTTAAAAGTTAAAAGCACGAGGTTGTTTGGGGCTAGCTAATTAATATATATTAAAAAATTTCAGGTGTCAAGGCAGGGAGTTTCACTGGGAGTTTCGCCTGTCAAGGGGAAATTTTCGGAAACCTCACCCTTTTGTTCCCTCTCCTAGTTAGGAGAGGAAGGAAGAGAAGGGTTTTTTTCTTGCAAAATTTAGCTAATTTTGGTATCGTTAAAATAAGAAAATAATCAATTAAAATAAGAAAAATAAGAATTATTTGTTTAGATAAAACAAATTACTTTATCTTCTTAATCTTCTTATTTTTCTTATTTTGTTTTTATGTCAAATAAGGAACTGCCTAAAAGCTATAATCCGGCTGATTACGAAGATAAGATTTACCAAAAGTGGGAGAAGTCCGGCTATTTTAATCCTGACCAATGCATTAAAAAAGGCATTGCTGATAAAAAGGCGTTAGCGTATTCTATCTCTATGCCGCCGCCTAACCGGACCGGTGTATTGCATATTGGTCATGCGGTCATGCTGGTAATACAAGATATTTTAATTCGCTATCATCGGATGAAAGGCGAGCGGACTTTGTGGCTGCCCGGCACTGACCATGCGGCCATTGCTACTCAAACTAAAGTTGAAAAGATTATAAAAAAAGAAGGTATTGACCGTCATCAAATGGGACGGGAAAAATTTTTAGAGCGAGTGAGGCAGTTCGCGCAAGAATCACATGATACCATAGTTAACCAAGTTAAAAAAATGGGTTCTTCCTGCGATTGGTCGCGGGAGGCTTACACTTTTGATGAAACTAGAAACAAAGCGGTGCGCTCGGTTTTTAAGCTGATGTATGATGACGGCTTGATTTACCGCGGCTATCGCATAGTAAATTGGTGCCCTTGTTGCCAGTCAACTTTGGCTGATGACGAAGTTGAATATAAAGAAGAAAAAGGAAAATTATATTGGTTAAAATATGGTCCGTTTATTTTGGCGACAACTCGCCCTGAAACGAAACTGGGCGATACTGCTGTAGCCGTCTATCCGGGTGATAAGCGCTACAAAAATATGGTTGGCAAGAAATATATGATACCGGGAGTTTTGGGAGAATTTGAAATTACAGTGGTGGCTGACAAAGCGGTTGACCCGAAATTCGGCTCTGGCGCGATCAAGGTTACTCCGGCCCATGACTTTACTGATTATGAAATAGCGCAAAAATATAATATTCCCCTAAAGCAGATTATTAATGAAGAAGGCAAAATGATGGCTAATTGCGGCAAATATGCCGGCCTGACAACTTTAGAGGCCAGACAAGCTATTGTGGTTGACATGGAAAAGAGGGGCTTAATTGATCACATTAATGATAATTATCTTCATAATATAGCAGTTTGTTATCGCTGTGGCGCGCAGATTGAGCCGATACCTTCAAAGCAATGGTTTATTGATGTTAATAAAAAAATAGCCAAATATAATAAAACCATAAAACAGCTGGCAATAGAAGCTGTTAAAAAAGGAATTTTTGGTAGGGAAAAAATAAAAATCATTCCCGAAAGATTTGCTAAAAATTATTACCATTGGATGGATAATTTGCGCGACTGGTGCATTAGCCGGCAAATTTGGTTTGGCCACCAAATTCCGGTTTGGTACAGAAACGCGGACTTAGGCGGACTTAGGCGGACTTACGCGGACAAAGGCGAACAAAAGTCAAAAATTTGGGATTTAAAAATTTATGGCAAAGACATTTTTGATTCATTGGTAAACGGTACTAAAAAGATAGAAATTCGTGCTGGACGGCCGAAAGGCGAAGGTAAATACTGGGGAGATATCAAAAATAGAGATGTAATCAAGTTTAGTCTAGCTGATGAAAAAACCGATAAATTGGTTTCTCTAGTTACTCCGGTTGAGAAAGAAGTTAAGGTAGTTAAGCATTTTAAAAATTTAGATGAAATATTTAAAAAATATCAAGCTAGTGATGATTATCCAGGCAAATCAGTTAAAGAATTAAAAAAATGGTGGCAAGATCAGCCAGCACTATACGAGAGAATAAAAAAATACGGCGTGTGGGTAATTGAGTTAAAAGATACGGCAGAAGAAGAAATTTATGTCGGAGTTGATAAGCCGAAAGACGGCGATTGGGTTCAGGATGAAGATACTTTAGATACTTGGTTTTCTTCTGGGCTATGGACATTTTCCACTTTAGCCAGAGCGCCGGAACAAATTAAGATTAAAGACAACAAACTGATTATTGATAGCGCTGATTTTAAAAATTACCATCCCACTTCTGTCTTGGAAACCGGTTATGATATTTTATTTTTCTGGATAGCGCGCATGATTATTATGACAACTTATGCCATCGGCGACATTCCTTTTAAAGATGTTTATTTGCATGGTTTAGTGCGGGACGAAAAAGGCAGAAAAATGAGTAAGTCCTTGGGCAATGCCATTGATCCCTTGGAAAGCTGTATAAAATACGGCACTGATGCGACCCGCTTATCATTGGTTATCGGCACTACGCCGGGCAATGATATGAATTTAAGCGAGGAAAAAATTGCCGGCTTCAGAAATTTTGCCAATAAATTGTGGAATATAGCGAGATATATAATTATGAATTACGAATTACGAATTACGAATTACGAATTCAAATCCCAAAATTTAACTTTAGTCGATGCCTGGATATTGGGGAAAATGGAGGCTTTGATTGCGGCAATAGACAGTGATATTAATAATTATAAATTTTCCCAAGCCGGGGAAAAATTAAGGCAGTTTACTTGGGATGATTTGGCTGACTGGTACATTGAAGCAAGCAAATTTAAAACTAATAGGGAAAAAGAAAAGATATTAAATTATATTTTAATTAATTTATTAAAACTCTGGCATCCTTTTATGCCTTTTGTAACCGAAGCTATTTGGCGAGAAATCGGAGTCAAGGGATTATTAATGGTTGAGCCCTGGCCCGTAAAATCCCCCTTTGTCCCCGCAGCAGATGGGGCAAGTAAAAAGGGTGGTAAAGATTTTGAATTAATCAAGGAAATTATTGTTGCCCTGCGTAATGCCCGGTCAGAATACCAGATTAAACCAAGCCAGCAAATAAAAGCAGTTATTTATGCCGGCAATAAATTAAAATTAATTGAATCACAGGTTGAATTAATTAAAAAACTGCGCACCGGTGTTGGCGAGCTGGAAATTAAAAAGTCAGGAGCTAAAATAAAGAATGTTATATATTTAACGGTTAATGGCATAGAAATTTATTTAATAATGCCGGGTTTTGATTTTAAGGCCGAAAGCCAGAGGTTGAATAGTAAAATTAAAGAGCAGTCAGCCAGAATTATAGTTTTAAAGAAAAAATTAGCCAATAAAGAGTTTATTAAAAAAGCGCCAACCGAAATTGTCAGTAAAGAAAAAGAAAAATTATCCTTATGGCAAGCCGAATTAAAAAAATTGACAGAACAATTAAAAAGTTTAAAATAATTTTTTTGTCATTCCGGCTGTAGCCTGTCCTCAACTGGATTGGGGAAGCCGGAATCCAGAAGAGAGCCGTAGGTAGATGAATTATAAAAATAGTTTTTAAAAGAGATACTCGTGATTTTATTTCTGGATCCCAGATCAAGTCCAGGATGACAGATAAAAAAGCCTTAATTATAATATTTAAATTTTATATTAATGGTCGCCGCTTTTTGCGAGGTGGCGCGTATAATTAAAAAACGTTTGTCAGCGTCAACCGCTCTAGTCGCAGTAAATATTTTACTTGCGTTGCAGAAATTTAATCAGGAGTTGATTATGGAGTTAATTGATGACAGTAATGGTGAATATATATTTACCGAAGCGTATTTAGATGATTTATATAAAGAGATAAAAAAAATAAAACAATCAGGAGGTGAACGAAAAATTGTTGATGAAAAATTAAAGGAATTTAATTTACATCAAGGTGATTATTAATTAATTTTAAACTTATGTTAAAATTATCTAATGGCAAAATAATTGATGAAGAAGGAATTATTACCGCCATGGCCGGCGATGAAAAAAGCAAAAAATACTTTTTAGATAGTTTATCAGGTGAAGTAATCATCTTAAACTAATTTTTATATGCCAAATAATGAAAAGCCGCAAAATAAGATAACTTGGTTAGATAAAATTCTTTTAAAATTTTGGCCTGATCAGGAAATGCGCCGGCTAGCCAAAAGGATGAAAATTAATCAAGTGGTATTTGAGGATTTGCATGAAATTTTTCATAAAACTGAAACTATTGATATTTTTCCCGTTGCCGGCAACAGTAGGGGGTTTATTTTAGTGTTAGATCGGCAGACCGCTATTTTCTTTTATCAAGATGGTGATCATTTCTCTTATGACGGCTTTGAAATGGGTCAATATGTTAAAGGCGATGTGACAATCTTTGATGATTTAAAAAGTAGAGATTTAAATCCCTATCCGCTTGAATCTGAAGACCAACAGGATCAGGATGGAGAAGATGAAAATAAAAGCTAGTTGCAGTAATTTAAAATTCTCCAGCCCCACCCCCTTTAACCCCGTTAGAAATATCATTTCTAACGGGGTTAATCTCAGACTGTCCAAAAACTCGGAAATTCGTCATCCCCGTGAAAACGGGGATCCAGAAATAATTTAATTTTAGCCAAATATTTTTTCTGGATTCCTTCCCCGCTTTCGCGAGGACTGAAGGCCGCAGGAATGACGGTACTTTTTGGACAGTCTGAGAACAATAGTTAAAATTTATGGATGGTAAAAATAGAAATGACATTAAAATTGGCCGGCGCGTCGCCATTGTGCAAAAACAAGATCAGGGCACGGGCGACTTAACCAGAGGCGTGGTGGCTGATATTTTAACCAATTCCAGCTTTCACCCTCGCGGCATTAAAGTGCGGCTGGAAACCGGCGAAGTCGGGAGAGTACAGATTATTTATTAGCAATATGGGATTTTTTAATGAAAGACAAGCTAAAATTAGATGGGCTTGTCTTTTGTATTTGGGTTGAAAAATTAGCCAAGAAATGATAGAGTGTAGATATCAAGAAAACAATAAAATAATAAAAATCCCTCTCCTGTCTTTTACCCCGTCGTATGACTGAGGAGGAAAGGGCAGGGTGAGGTAATTTTAAATATATGATAATAACAGATAAACAGAAAATAAATGAATTGTTAACGCGGGGGGTGGAAAATATTTATCCTAACCGGGAAACCTTGGAAAAAGTTTTGCTGGCCGGCAAAAAGCTAAGAATCTATAATGGCATTGACCCGACTGGCAAATTGCACATCGGGCACAGTGTGGTTTTGAAAAAATTGCGCCAGTTTCAGGATTTAGGCCATGAAGTTATTGTTTTAATCGGCGATTTTACGGCGCGCATCGGCGACCCGACTGACAAATTAGCCACCCGCCAGAAGCTCACTAAAGAGCAGGTGAAAAAAAACGCGGCTAATTATAAAAAGCTGATTGGCAAGATTTTGGACCTTAAGAAAAAACCGCTGGTTCGTTTTTTGCATAATGAAAAATGGACCAATAAATTAAAGTCAGAAGACATGCTGGAGTTGGCCTCTTATTTTACGGTCTCCCGATTGCTTGAGCGGGATATGTTTCAGAACAGATTAAAAGAAGGCAAAGAAATTCATGCTCATGAATTTCTTTACCCCATATTTCAGGCTTATGACTCGGTAACTATGGACGTAGATTTGGAAATCGGCGGCAATGACCAGACTTTTAATATGCTGGCCGGCCGGACGCTGATGAGAAAAATGAAAAATAAAGAAAAATTTGTTTTGGCCACTAAATTACTGACCGACCCGACTGGCAAAAAAATGGGCAAAACCGAAGGCAATATGATAAATTTAGATGAACCGGCCAAAGAAATGTACGGCAAAATTATGTCCTGGCCGGATGAACTTATCGGCTTGGCCTTTGAGATTTGCACTGACGTACCCCGGGACGAATTAACTAAAATAAAAGATGAATTAAAAACCGGAAAAACCAATCCGCGCGATTTAAAAATGCGGTTGGCTTATGAAATAACTAAAATTTATCATAGTGAGAAAAGGGCCAAGGAGGCCGAGGATTATTTTGTAAAAACTATACAGAAGAAAGAAGTGCCGGAGGAAGTAAGAAGTAAGAAGTTAGAAGTGAGAAGCATGAATATTGTTGAACTTCTGGTGGAAGTGAAGTTGGCGGGTAGTAAGGGGGAAGCTCGAAGATTGATCGAACAGGGCGGAATAAAAATAAAAGTAGGGGCACAAGATTTTGTAGCCGTGAAAGATATTAATACAGTTATCAATATTACAAAAAGTGGAGTGTTATTGCAAAGGGGGAAAAGGCAGTTTGTCAGAGTAATTAAAAAATAATTGTTTGATTTTTATATCATTATGAATATTTTTGATAAAATTAGACAAAAAATTGCGGCTGCCATTAATCAGATCTTAAAGAAAAATATTGTTAAAGCCGCTGATTTGGTTTATCCGCCTAATTCTCAATTCGGCGATTTAAGTTTGCCCTGTTTTACGGTTGCCAAGGAGCTAAAAAAAAGTCCGGTTGCCACGGCGGAATTTTTAATGTCAAAAATTAAAATTAACAATATTATTTCCACCACCAAGGCAATTGGGCCTTATTTAAATTTTACTTTTAACAAAGCCAATTTGGCAAGGGAAGTTATTGGGGAGATTTTAAAAATTAAAGATAACTACGGTACCAATAAAAGCGGCCGGAATAAAAAAGTAATGGTAGAATATTCTAATGTCAATACCCACAAGGAATACCATGTCGGGCATTTAAGAAATATTTGTTTTGGCAACGCGGTTGCTAAAATTTTACGAGCCAATGGCTATAAAGTAATTTCCGTGTCATATATTAATGATTTGGGCATTCATGTGGCCAAAACTTTGTGGGCGCTGGAAAAATTTTATAAATCCCCCCATACCCCCTTTATCAAGGGGGTGGAAAAAGAGGGTAGTAAGGGGTATTTTTTAGGCAAAGTTTATCTGCGCGCTTGTCAAGAATTAGCTAAAGACGAATTAGCCAAAGGCGCGGTTAGCTTAATTATGAAAAAGATTGCCAGCCGGCAGGGCGCGGAGTATAAACTATGGCAGAAGACCAGAACTTGGAGCATGGCTGGTTTTGCCAAAATTTATCAGGAATTAGGCATTAAATTTGACCGCACTTTTTACGAAAGCGAATACCTAGAACCGGGGCTGGATCTGGTGGCAAAATTATATAAAGAGCGTTTTTTAACTAAAAGTGACGGCGCTATTATCGCTGATTTAGATAAATTTAATTTGGGAGTTTTGTTATTTTTAAGAAGCGACGGCACAGCACTTTATCCAGTAGCTGACTTGCCGTTAGCTCGTGATAAATTTAAAAAATATAAAATTGACAAGTCAATTTATGTCGTTGATATTCGCCAGACACTATATTTTAAGCAGTTGTTTAAAGTTTTAGAATTATTAGGCTATGCCTCGACAAAGCTCGGCACAGGCAAAAAAGAAATGGTGCATTTGAGTTATGAATTTGTTAAATTGCCTTCTGGCATGATGTCGTCCCGCACTGGCCAGGTTATTACTTACGAAGATTTACGGGAGCAAATTATCAAAAAAGCGATTAGTGAGACAAAGAAACGCCATCAGGATTGGGGTGATAAGAAGATTAAAGAAACAGCCAATAAGCTGGCAATTGGCGCCATAAAATTTGAGATGATAAAAGTCAACGCTGACAAGATAATTACTTTTGACATTAACCAGGCCCTGCGTTTTGACGGTTTTACCGCCGCTTATTTGCAATATACCTACGCCAGAATAAATAGTATAATAAGAAAGTCAAAAGTCCATTGCCGAGGCGGGACAGGCAAAAGTCAAAAGTCAATCCCGCCATGGCGGGAAAAAATTCAAAATTTAAAATTAGAGAATATAAAAGAGCAGCAATTAATTATAAAATTAGCAAAATATCCGGAGGTGGTGAAAATGGCAGGGGAGAAGTATGATCCGGCGGAGCTGGCTAAATATTTATTTGACTTAGCGCGCGATTTTAATGATTATTACCATAGCGTGCCGGTCTTAAAAGCCAAAATGGAAGTCCGTGAGGCTAGATTGTTGTTAATCAAATCAGTCAGCCAGGTGATTGCCAATAGCTTGGCTTTATTAGGAATAGAAGTAATGAAGGAAATGTAAAGAACACAGATTTATACAAATTGGGAAATACAAATTTACACGATTTTGAATAATGAATTATGAATAATGAATTAAGGGAGGCGATTAATATTTCCATAAT
>Ga0210051_1007094_pt1 | contig 10489 bp, 8 predicted proteins | sample CryGey092014_all_FD_185464 | JGI IMG/M metagenome (GOLD analysis project Ga0210051, IMG submission 185464) | Groundwater microbial communities from aquifer - Crystal Geyser CG23_combo_of_CG06-09_8/20/14_all (SPAdes) (version 2) | ecosystem: Environmental > Aquatic > Deep subsurface > Groundwater ...
TCACCGCCGAAGGGAAGTTGCTGCAGGTCATCGGGGGAGAGAAGGAAGCTCCCATGCTGTTCGGGCAGATTGATGGTTTGGCCGTGGACAAGGATGGCAATATCTATGTAGGCGACCCATGGGAAAACCGCGTCCAGAAACTGAGCAGCGCTGGGAAGTTACTAGCGCAGTGGTCTGGTTTATACGGAGGCATTGCTGTGGACCGGAGTGGGGATATCTATGTTCACCGGCAGTGTGAAGTCATCAAACTGAACAGCAGGGGGAACATCCTGAAACAATGGGGCAAACCCGGGAACCAGAACGGACAATTCAGTGGCGATTTCAACAGAGACCTCAATGATCTAGCTGTGGACACTCTCGGAAATGTTTACGTCTGCGATGCGGGCAACCATCGTGTCCAAAAGTTCACCTCCGATGGAGCTTTCGTCGCCAGTATAGGGAGTCGTGGTACTGAAGACGGAGAGTTCCTGTCACCCACAGGGATAGGGATCGATGCGGTAGGCAATATCTACGTGGCTGACACAGGTAATGGCCGGGTACAGAAGTTCACGAGCGAAGGACGGTTTGTCACCAAGTTCGGATCAACTGGTAGCGGGGATGGACAATTCAAGACTCCTATTGATGTGGCTGTTGACCCGATGGGTAACGTCTATGTGGCGGATATGGGATGCCGTGTTCAAAAGTTCCGTCCTGCTGGGTCACCCGCCCCATCTCTTCCCACCATCAGCATTCAACCGCAAGACATGGAGGAATGTCTGTTAACCCTGGATGGCAGACAGGTCTACAAGGGAACATCACCGAGCAGCTTCGCATCCCCGACCAATGTCCAATGGGATCTACTGTTTGAGCGCGCTTGGTCCGAGGGATCTATAGCGGTTTCACCCGACGCTATCTATATAGCCAATGTAGCCTACAACACCGACATCATGCCAGCCAAGACCGTAGACATCCTTACTGCTCAAGGAATTGTGGTGAAAAACATCTCACTCCCCGAGAAGCTCTTTGGGGCCAACTCAGAACTGAGCTACGGCGAGATCGAGCGCGACGGGTATAGAGTGGGCGCCCGTTGGGTTGACTGGACCTCAAACCCCAACGTCATCGTCCTAGAACTCCTAATCTTCCAGTTCGGTGGACATTACGGAAGCGTGATAGCCAGTTACGACCTTAAGCAAGATGTTCTAAACGTATTGTCTTCGGAGTGCCGAGGGAGGAGCGGGACCAATTGGGCCCTGCCGAGGGAGTTTGGCACTCTGCAGTACTTCTGGCCCTCAGTGTCGCCACAAGGAGACACAATCGTCTACAGATGGGGCAAAGACCTCTGCGTGGCTGACTACCCAAGCATGGCGAACGTCCGGGTTATCACGAAGAGTATAGAGACCGTGGATCAGAATGGCCGCTGTAAGTTGTCTCCCCCGATACGTTGGAGGCCTGATGGCAGTTGTGTTGCGGTAATCATAGCTGGGGATCTGTACATAATCTCGAGGGATGGCTCGAAATGGGGACACTGGAGGTACAACGATCACAGCGGTAGGGCTGTCTGGCCTTCCTGGTCTCCCGACGGCTCCAAGCTCATCTGGCCCGATAGTCGTGGTCGCGACGTCAAGGTTCACGTACTGGAACTGTCAGATAATCTCATACCGTCAATTCGCTGCACGTACAGTATCGGCGAGTCGCGCGATTCGTCGATGGACTCGGGGCGAGCAAGACTCATGTGGGTGAAGCTCCAGAAGCCAGGGGACCAACCAGGTAAGCTGACCGTGACATCAAATCCTCCGGGAGCCAAGATCTACATTGAAGGCAGGCTTACAGGCGAGGTCACTCCGCACACCTTTGATCTGAAGCCCGGGAATTACCGCATCAAGGTCCAACCCCAGTTCGGTGGTTTGCAGGAGCAAGCCGTGATCGTGGAAAGCAGTAAAGAGAAGAAGCTCGAGTTTGTCTTCTAGTGAGCTTGACCCGCCTTCCTTGATATGTCATGCGCCGAGATAGCTATCTCGGCGCACCTTTATTTCAAAACAAAAATCCCCATTTCGTTTCGCTTAATGTAAACCGGGGGATTTTTGTTATATAGAACTTTTATTTTAGTTTTTCCGCCAGAGGCGGATCAGCCTTTGGCCTAGATAGACCTGCCCATCGTTTGCCCTGATAGCTCAATGGATAGAGCGATTCCATCCTAAGGAAGAGGTTGGGGGTTCGATTCCTCCCGTCGGCACCAACACATCACAATTATTCCTCACTTCCCCTTCCGCACTTCGGAAGTGTGGATGCCGAAGTGAGGAAAGGAAACAAATTGTTGCAGCAGAGATGCTGTTTTTGTTGCTTTTTGATTTTTAAATGGTTATATTATTCTCTGTAACGGGAAACTTCTGTCCGACAGAAAGGAAAGTTATTGTGGACAGCGCAACCTTGTTGTGTCTTGTATCGGCGGTTTTCTGGGCCGCCGCACCCCTGATCGGGCGGTACTCTGCCGTCAATCCATGGATGATGGCAACATTGGTGGCTGGCGGTTCGTTTCTGGTCGTGCTACCGATCATCTTCCTCCATAACTTCGCGCTAACCGACCCAAGAGGCATCGCCATCGGCCTGATCGCCGGCGTTGTCAATGGTATCGGGCTTCTAGCTTTCTATCGCCTGATCGCCGGGTCAGGCCAAGGGCTGTGGGACATCTCCCGAATAGTTCCATTGGTTTTCGTCATGGTTCCCATTTTCACCTCGATTGGCGCATTCCTCCTCTTTAAGGAAGACGTTACACCACAGAAGATTATCGGCCTTGTCTTGGCCGCCGGCGCTATCTGGTTTCTCAAGTGAGCCGTCGGCCACAGACCGCACTAGCCCCCAACACCGATCCCTGTGGTGATATTATTTCGCTCAGGGATTTTAATTTTCTTGAACAGCAAACTATTTCCAGGACTAATCATAAATATTTTTCAACATAAAAATCCGCCTGTGACGGACTTTTATGTTATATAGAACTTTTATTTTAGTTTTGACTTTTGAGTTATGATTTTTATTTTTTCTAAATTTTCGGATGCTGTCTGTGCTAATCCGTGTGGAAAATCCGTGTGCGTTATTTCCTTACATCCTTTTTCAGAGAACGACTTGGGCGAAAACGCGGCATTTTAGTTGCCGCAATTTTGATTTTGGCTCCAGTGCGAGGATTAACTCCGGCACGAGCCCTGCGCTTTCCAACATCAAAGGTACCAAATCCGGTTAAGGTGACTTTCCCGCCCCTTTTGAGCTCTTTAGAGATTAGGCTAAGAGCAGTATCGATGCCCACCGTCGCCTCTCTGCGCGAGAGTCCAGTCTTTTTCGCTACTGATTCAATCAGCACGCTTTTATTCATACTCTCCTTTCACCTCCTCCTTATTCTGCTAGATTTAAATTCTTATTAATTCGTTCAATGCGAGTAGTAATTTTCTTCTCTAGGTCTATCTCAATAATCACCCCACAAAATTTTACCTCTCCACTTGCTACTTTATGTGATACCGGCAGTTGTGTCAAGAACTTCTCAATAATGATCTCTTTTTCCACGCCAAGAACAGAGTCAATTGGACCAGTCATCCCGACATCAGTTATAAAGCCAGTGCCACGGGGGAAAATTGTTTCATCCGAGGTCTGGACATGAGTATGCGTTCCGACAATCGCAGCGACTTTACCATCCAGGAATCTCCCGAAAGCGATTTTTTCACTGGTGGCCTCGGCGTGAAAGTCAATAAGAATCGGTAGATCATTTTTGGCTGCAAAATCCTGGGCCAGGCGAAATGGATCATCTAGGTCTTCTTCAATAAAAACTCGGCCTAAAAGATTGGCTAGGAGAAATTTCTTTTTGCCCTTCTCAAGAATTGCGCTTCCCCGGCCTGGCACTCCTTTTGGATAATTCAGTGGCCGTAAAACTTTCAAAGCTGAGTCATCGAGGTGGGGAATAATATCTTTATTTTTCCAAATATGGTTACCTGAAGTAAAATAATCAATGCCGACCTCAATCATTTCTTTGTAGGTCTCATAGGTCATGCCGTTGCCAGCAGCCAGATTTTCGCCATTAGCAATCACAAAATCAATGCCCGCTCTTGCAATTAGTTCTGGCAAAAAGTCTTTTATTGCATTTCTGCCAGGACGGCCGACAATGTCCCCGATGAATAAAATTTTTATTGTGCTTCGCTTCATAAAAATTTCAAACTCTAATTTCTAATATCTAAATCCTAAACAATTTTCGAAATTCAAATGTTTCAATGTTTAAAATATTTGGAAATTTGGTCATTTGGATTTGTTTAGAATTTAGGATTTAGTGCTTAGAATTTATTTTATTTCGCGTATTCAATAGCTCGAATTTCTCGGATAACATTAACTTTGATTTGACCTGGATATTGCATTTCAGCTTCAATTTTTTTCGCAATCTCTTTGGAGAGTTTCTCGGCTGACAGATCATCAATTTCTTCTGGTATAACGATCACTCGAACCTCGCGGCCAGCTTGGATAGCGAATGATTTTTCGACTCCGGGAAATACATTGGCAATATTTTCTAGATCCTTTAGACGCTTGATGTAAGTTTCTAATGATTCACGTCTGGCGCCAGGACGAGCAGAAGAAATCGCATCAGCCGCTTGGACAATTGCTGCTTCGACGGTTTTAATCTCAACATCTTCATGGTGAGCTTCGATTGCGTGTATAATTTTTGGATCAACTTTATATTTTCTGGCAATGTCAGCAGAAATAATCGCGTGATTCCCTGGGACATCCTGATCAACTGCTTTACCTAAATCGTGCAAAAGACCAGCAGTTTTGGCAATACTAACTTGGGCGCCGAGTTCTTCGGCCAAAAGCCCAGCAATCAGAGCAACTTCAACCGAGTGTTTCAGCTGATTCTGCCCATAAGAAGTTCGGTATTTAAGCCGACCCAAGACTTTGATAATTTCCGGTCCAAGTCCGGCAACTCCAACTTCATAAGCTGCCTCCTCGCCGGATCTTTTAACATCTTCAGCTACTTCTTTTTTGGCCTTGTCGTAAACTTCCTCAATTCTTGTTGGATTAATCCGACCATCAACGACTAACTTCTCAAGAGCAACCTTTGCCAACTGCCTGCGAAGTGGATCAAAAGATGAGAGAACAACAACCTCTGGCGTATCATCAATAATCAGATCTACCCCGGTAACTTTTTCAAATGTCTGGATGTTGCGTCCCTCGCGACCGATAATCCTACCTTTCATTTCGTCAGAGGGGATCGAAACCGAGGAGATAGCAGTCTCTGCCGCAAATTCCGGGGCTAATCTTTGTATTGCAGCTGCGATTACTTCACGAGCTTTGCTGTCTGCTTCTTCCTTAACATAAGTATTTATCTCCTTAATTTTTTTTACTAATTCTTCCTTGCCTTCTTTTTCAACCAAAGAGAGAAGAACTTCTTTGGCTTCTTCTTTGTTCATCTTGGCAATACGCTCTAAACTTTGTTCCTGCTTGGCCCGAAGACCTCTTAGGGTTTGTTTCAGATTTTCAACTTCACTTTCTTTGCCCAGGAGATTTTTTCGTTCGGTTTCTAGCTGATCAAATTTCCGATCAAGACTCATCTCGCGTCCTCGCAAAGACCGTTCAAGCTCAGCAATCTCCTTTTCTTTAGGGCCTAACTCCCTCTTGATTTCCTCTTTCGCCTTTAGGGCCTCATCTTTAGCGGCAATCAAAATTTCTTTGCTTTCGGATTTGGCGTCAGAAACAATCTTATCCGCTTTAGATCTTGCACTGTCAATCTGCCTACCGGATAAGAATCGCAGGATTAAAAATCCAACCCCGCCACCCAATACAAAGGCGGCAATACCTATTAGTGCTATATTCACTGGATACCTTGCCTTTCATATAATTCCTCGCCGGAATTGATTTCTAAATTAATAATTCCCTCTGACTTATAATATCTGATTTTTTATTTCTCGTCAACAAAAGAAACCGACTAAGTCGGTTTCTTTTTTAATTGTTTGACTTCTACTCTTTTTTCTCCTCGGTTTTCGCTTCAGGCGCCGCCGGTGCAGTTTTTACTTCCGCCGCCGGTGCTGCTGCCTTTTTCTTCCGTGAGCCTCGAGCAATCAAGACAATAATCAATATTATTATCAAAACAACAACTACTGCTCCGATTCCGATCGCCCAATAAGCCCCATGAAGAATTCTTTGCCAGAGCGAAGTCGCAGTTTCCGCTCCCCCACTTGAAGTTGTCGCTTGACCGACGATTATTTCGTCAGCTGCAGCATCGCGCGGCCCGGAAGCCAGAATAACAAATGAATAATTTTGCTCCGGGACATCTTTGCCTTCGAGTTCAATTTTGAATTTACCTTCTTTCGCCGGCACTGAAGTTGTAAATGGCGGCTTTGAAACATCTTGCGAGGCAACTTTTTTGCCATCTGGATCAGTAATACTGAGAGCTAAAGTGCTACCGCCAAAATTTAGAGTAATTTTGAAATCTTCCTTCCCTGTAGCATTAAAATAATAGGTCTTTGTGTCACCTTTGTTGATACTGTCAACGATTTCCTGAAGAGCGATATTATCACCTTCAACTACAAGATTTCTAGTCGCTGTCAGGAGTTTGCCAGCTTTAGTTCTTACGCCAAACCAGCTAACAATTGCCTCTACATCTTTCGTCAATTGTGCTTCATTATGAAAAGTAGTGTAAAGCACTTCGCCCTTACCTTCGGAAAAAGACAGGACCATTGGCCTATCCTTAAGTGTTTTTGCACTTTCAGCGCTTGATAAATCATAAGAAGTTATCGGTACATCTCCGGTCATCAGGACCCTCGTTCCGGCGCCGGCAGAGTCAACTACAACCCAGGCTGGCAGATCATAGTTAATTGTCACCGAAGTTTTCCCCAGAACTGACGCCAGCCCGCTGTCAACTACTTTAGCTGTAACGTCGCCAGTAGCACCAACATGGGCAGAGGAAATATCATTGCCAGTGCCCGTATCATAGCCCTTGTAAAAATTTATTTTGCCGGGAAAGGCTTTGCTGATAATACCACCGGCGAAATCCGAGGCATAAACAACCCCGCCATTTTTGACGTACTCTTTAATTGCTGAAACCACCTCATCGCTGGCGCCTTCAGCTTCTCCGGCGCAGTTTATATAGAAAGCATCATACTTCTCCAGTTCCGCCAGACTCGCAGCCTGTTCATAAGTTATCTCATCCGGTGTGATCCCAAGTTTTTTGAGCACTGAGCCCATATCATCATAGCCAACGGGAGTGACCGCTAGTTTTCCGCCAGTTGAACCGGCTTGGGTCTCAGCTCTAGCCACTGACCCCAACAAAAAAGTAAGCAGTAAAACTATTCCAGCTACTGCCAACCAAAATCTAGTTCTCATTCTCCTCTCCGATTTAATATTAAAAGTGTAGTAACTACACTGGTCTTTTACACTGTTGATAACACGGTTTAGACAGTGTTCTAGTCAATGTTATTGATTCAGTGTAGTTTCTTCAATTTATTTTCTATTATATTATAGCAGATATTTTTCAAATCTTTTAACCCGCGGTTAGCTCTTTTTCTTATACACCATAGAACCTTTCTTGTTGCGTAATTGTCTTATACTATTGAAACTTTCCCAGTCATAAATTGATTATAGCAAGAAAGATAAGTTATAATAATAGTGGGTCTTGAAAAATGGCCTGATTTAGGCTATAATTTTATGGTGCTTGCGGGATTAGTACAGTGGTAGTATGCCACCCTTCCAAGGTGGTGAGGCCGGTTCAAATCCGGTATCCCGCTCCAATTCAACTGGTTCATTGTAAACATGGCGACTATGGTGAAACGGTTATCACGGCAGTTTGTGGCACTGCAATCAGCGGTTCAATTCCGCTTAGTCGCCCCAGTTTACTCTGAATGAAACTAAGGGGTTTACTCTGAATAAAGCGAAAAGCCCTCGTAGCTCAATGGATAGAGCGCCTGACTTCGGATCAGGAGGTTACGGGTTCGACTCCTGTCGAGGGCGCCAGCCCCAGTAGCTCAATGGATAGAGCGGCACCCTTCTAAGGTGAAGGTTGCAGGTTCGATTCCTGCCTGGGGTACCAGATTGTAAGGGTCGCTAGCTCAATGGTAGAGCAGTCCGCCGCAGGCGGATTGGTTCCGGGCTACTTCTTAATATTTGGGTGCGTAGCTCAATGGTAGAGCAGTGGTCTCTTAAGCCATTGGTTGAGCGTTCGAGTCGCTCCGCACCCACCACGACTTAATTAGAAATTTTTTTTGGCCCTGTCGTCTAGCGGTTAGGATACCTGGTTTTCATCCAGGAGATCGCGGGTTCGATTCCCGCCGGGGCTGCCAAAAAAACTCCATAAATATTTATGGAGTTTTTTTGGTCGGGGTGGTCGGACTCGAACCGACGACCCCCGCGTCCCAAACGCGGTGCTCTAGCCAACTGAGCCACACCCCGACAAGTTATCAAGAAATAATAACCAAATAAATTCCAATAATCAAACAAGATAGATCAAATTCCGGTTTTCAATAATTTCACGCTCAAAAACTATTTTTAGCATACAGCAAATTCGGCCTTCGGTCAAGCAAAAAACCATGTAAAGTTTTCAAGACCTTGGAAACCCTTGACAAATCCAAAAAGATATGCTACAATGAATTGTTGACAATGAGAGATGGCAGAGGACGAGGAGGGACACAGCCAGCCATCGACGCACATTAACAACGAAATACCCGAAGTCGGTCGCAAGCCGGCATTCGGAGAACCGACTCTCGCCAAACTGGCCTGCCAAGAGCATGGCCGAAGGGCGGGAATACCGGCGCTCAAGTGCACAAAACCGGTTCTCTGGTCAGGAGCCAGGGACATAAAATTACAGCGCTTGAGAGCAAAGATCACAGCTTTATCCCAGTTTCAGGAGTATTGAGATAAATCTGTTGAAATGCCTATTTGGCAGATAAAGGAGGGGGTACGCGTGATTAAATATCCGCACACATACTCTCGCCTCTGTCAGGACATGAGACGGATTCGCCTTGTTTAAATAAGTGAGGGATATAAGCCGAGTTCGGTGGGCGTCAATTATGGCGCTCATCAACGCCGCTTAGATCGCCATCGGCCTGTGTTGAAGCCAAAAATTTGGCTTCAATCGGGCCTGTGGCTAACGGTTGTAACTGAACTGATGCCGTGGCAAACCGGACATCAGTGAAGTTACAATACGCCATTCGGCTGGCCCTCCGGGGGCATTGTACCCGGCCGGCAAGGTAGAGGGGCGGTGCCACCCCCTCGCAGGCCAGCAGATGCTGGTACAGGCAGGGGACAGAGTGCCCTTGCCGAACTGCCTTGCCGCGTGTGCAATTATCCCGATCCGGGAGCCCTCCGATGTAATTCGGGGGGCTCCAATCCCATCTTCAAAATCAAGTGAATAATAGTATTATTCCTTTGATTGTGCAGAGAGGGTTTCGGCAATTGCCCGGGCTGTTTGGTCCGGCACCACTCGACATGAGTGATGCTGGGGCCACGGAAAAGGAAAAAGCCGCACCCCATTCCCGGGCTTTTGCGCGCGGGGAACGACTGCCAAGTCCGTTCTCCGCGGAAACTCCTCTCTGCATGTTTCTTGCGAGCGTTTGGCCCTGTGCCGGACGCTCGCTTTCTTTTCCCCCACCCCGACTTGTTCGGGATGGGAGATGGAGTCAACATCCCCCGCCTTTGCGGCGGGGAAATTTCAAAGGTGGCGCTTTCATCCTAGCGCCACGCTCCCGCTTTATGCGAAGTGGGAGAATCACCACGGGAGGTGATAAGGATGATCGGCGAGATGATCAGCAAGGCGTTCACGGGTAATTCCGTGAATACCTACGGAGAAGGGGGGGCCGGATGTCCGGTCCCCCATGCTTTTGGGGAGTACCATACTGTCTGCGGCGGGACGGGGCAGGAGTTCTTTTGCCCTCCACCCGCCATGCGGCGGGTCGGGGGAAGGTTCCCGTACGGGAACCAGGTTCTAGAGGTCACCCGGGTGCAGTATTGGCCCGGGGGGCCACGGGACTTCGCCCGTCTCGAGTGGGAGGCGCGGGTGGTCGAGGAAGATTCCTCGGCGCCCGCGCCGGTTGTAACGCTGGAAGCTGGCCGGGTCTCCCCGGTCACCCTCCAGCGGGTGCGGGAATTGGCAGCCCAGCTGGGCTGCTTGCCTGCGCCCCAAGATCTGCCGGATCATTGGGATCCGGCAAAGGACAGGTTCCTCTGCCGACTTTTCGTCAGGGGGGAGACTTGGGAGGCGGCAGAGGAGATCCGCCGCAAGGCGGAGGCCACGGGCGTCAGCCTCGAGCTGTTGCCCTGGCCGTTTGGCTGGGCTCCGGGCCAGGTCTGGCCCTGGTAGCCCAAAACCCGGCTTATCACTGAGCCTGCCACCATGGTGACCATGGTGGCTTAATCAGTGAGTACCCTCCCGACCATTGCCTTGTGCGGTGGTCGGGAACTTTTCCAGCATGGTGATAGATTCTGAATCAAGTTCAGAATGACATCATCTTGCTGGACAAAGTGTTAGCCACTCCTGCGCCCTGCAATTTTG
>Ga0210051_1007097_pt1 | contig 10487 bp, 5 predicted proteins | sample CryGey092014_all_FD_185464 | JGI IMG/M metagenome (GOLD analysis project Ga0210051, IMG submission 185464) | Groundwater microbial communities from aquifer - Crystal Geyser CG23_combo_of_CG06-09_8/20/14_all (SPAdes) (version 2) | ecosystem: Environmental > Aquatic > Deep subsurface > Groundwater ...
CAAGCGCCTGAGCACCGTCATTGGAAGGATTACCTTGCCATATTGATTCGGCTTGTATGGTCCGCGCAATGTATCGGCTATACTGAAAATAAAATTAACTTTTTCATGAAAATTGTTCATAGTTCACCCCATTCTATGAGATCAGTTTGTCGCTAGTCCTCATTTATAAATTCTGGGTCTTCTCCAAATGGCATAAGCAAAATTGCATGAGGAGGTTCTCTGTGTCCTAGACGCGGAGATTGATAAACTTTCCGCAGCCAAGTTTTACTAGCTTTAATCCATCTTGGCCATAGGTCTAAAATTTGTTTTGTCTTAACTCCACGCCTCTCCCAAACCAATTGGAGCATTTCCGAATGGGATTGAAGCAGAGAAACAGCTTTTTCAGTAATTTCAGGAGCTTCAGTCACAAAACAAAGAGGAATATAATCGGGCAGATCATCTGAAAGCTTGTTATTATTTTTAGTGACATTACATACAAGCTCATTAAGTGATAACAGCATATAATATGCGCAGAGACCTGTCCGATATTGCGCTGAGCCTCCAAATATTTTTTCCAACCAAGGCCACCTGTCAGCGGACTCACTCAAGAATTTCCACGCGCCGCTTACTGTATCATTCAAGGCGCTTGTCCAACCCATTAGACCGTGATGTTGATAAATTGGGGCATAATGACCTGCTTCTCCAACTTTTACAACAATATCCACGAGCTTAAGAGCTGTTTCATAGTTTCCGATGAGGGAACACATAGCGCCGTGCAAGCTGTGATAAAAATACCCCAAGGCAGTCGGAGTTTTTACAACAGACATTAAACCAGCACGGTTCCAGCCAGAAATGTTGTAGAGGTCATCAAACAACGCCCTTTGATCCGAAAATTCGGGGCGGCCAGATTCTATGCCAGCAAGGGCTATCGCAAAAAGGGGTGCTGCGCATTGCATGGCACCATCAACTCTCTCTTTCCAGTCTTTCGAACCTTCTTGCGTTTGTTCAATGTGAATTCGCCACTGCAATAATGCATTGTTCACAGGTACACGGATTTTTTTATAAGCTGTCTCCAACCGGGCATATCTATCTGTCGGGTCAATTGAACTGCTATGTCGTAGATTTCGGCAGCATCTCCCACATCAACAGTGATGTTGGGGAGTTGATCGACAGACTTTGATTCTTTTTTATTAATAAAGGGATTGTTACCCAATGGGGGTGGCAACTCTGGAGCTTCATAAAGGGTCATCAAAAGATCTTGGAAAATCTTTTCATCAATTTCTCCGTCAACGACCTCTATTCTTTTTCGTGTTGACAAAAATCTAGGAGTTTTTTTGAGACCAGTGACATCCTTTACGATAGGAATAAATTTCGCACTGCCAATGTCTTCAATAAATTCAGAAGTAACAATGAGACGTTCATATCCGACTCCTCCAAATCCACCCTCAGCTTTGCGAATATAGGTATCAGTGCAAATCACCAACACGTAATCCGCGTCTTCAATGCCATGTTCCATAAACAGAGCAACATCTTCACCGAGTCTAAGTTCCCATTGATCAAGTATCGCATTCACACCGGCGTCCCTCAATTTACTTGCTAAATTTTTCACCCATTTCTTGTGTTCAAGCGAATCATGAGAATATGAAATAAAAACTTTAGGTGGAGATGCCTCGTTCTGTCGATGATAATTTTCCGCCAGCTGTATATTCCGAGCCCCCCGACCTCGTTGAATATACCCGGCCTTTTCAAGAGCCTCCAAATACTGTGCTACGCTACGAGGTGATTGAAGATTCAATCTTTCTTGAAGCTCCCTTGTTGTTGGTGACCGTCCCTCTTTGCGTATATAATCACTGATTTCATTAAGGAATTTTTGTTGATTTTCTGTGAGCGAATTCATGTCGGGATACAGATACAAACGCTCCATCACTGTCAATGGGAAATCATTATAAAATTTAGTTTATTATCATCCCCCCATCACCAGCCCTCCTCACAAGGAAAATGGGATATCGGATTGCGGAGAATTAATGGTTGATGATATTTTCCTCTTTAAAAAAATAAACCCCCATTTTTTTCAAATGGGGAGGAGCATCAAGACAAAGCAAACTCATTTGTTTATTCTTTAGGCAATTAGCTGAATTTAGCATCAATAACTATCGACTAGATACGGTCTTACATCTGTTATGATCATTCCTGCTTTTTCAGCAGCCTGAAAACCATTAACAGCATCTTCAAAAACCTGACATCTGTCTGGAGGAACCCCCATTAACTGTGCACATTTGATAAATGTATCTGGTTCTGGTTTATGATTCTCAACATCTTCTGAAGTAACCAATACATCAAAATATTTATCCAAACCAACAGCCTTGATAGTGCGCAAAGCCACTTCTCTTCTACCTCCTGTGCCTAAAGCCATAGGAAGCTTTCCATGATACTTATACACAATCTCTGCCACTGATTTATTTATGGACACCTCATGAATGCGTTTAAGATAAGCTTCTTCTTTTATTGCTGATACATTATGGGGGCACAGCGTATATCCAAAACGGCTATTTAACACCTTAACAATTCCCTTTGTAGACATGCCAGCTGTTTCATAGAACATCTCTTCTGTATATTCAAAACCATAAATAGAACTTGCTTCCTGCCAAGCCTTAAAATGAGCGGGCATTGTATTAACCAAAGTTCCATCTATGTCAAAGATAAGACCAGATGCCTTAGGATGCACATCTATAATGGAAACTCCAAGCATGGTTTTGAGAGGTGTCTTAATCATAAATTACCTCCTAGTGTTTGTTCAATAGAAGCTTGTTTGGGTTTTGAAACAAGATTCTGTTGATTACAAACACTTGTGCGCGCCTTATTTGAGAATCTAATCAACGCCTAATGGTTCTGTTTCCAGCTCATTAACAAGAGGAGGTATAGAAGAACCTCCTCCAAGAGCTATTAGAACAGTTTGCTCATCTGCAATCAACTGATTATATCTAACCTGATCGTTATTATTAATCAAGCCCTGCCTTTCTTTTTCAAGGGCAGCTATATTTGCCCTTATTTTAGCTGCAGCACTATTTCTTATATCTTTTACTGTTTCTTCTTCAAACATCCTGATAATTCTGGCTGCCAAAAGCCTGAAATCCATTGGCTCTGACGGTTCTGTGGTAGAAATATGATTGGCAGCTATTGTTGATAAGGCAAGGGCAATGGGCCGCACAACCTCTCTTGCTTTTGTCATCTCAGGAAGAACATATATAAAATCAGTTGATAACTCATTAACCGGTATAATAGGAGATACAGATGGATTAAGCATTCTGGACAGTAAATCAAAAATATATGCTACACCCATATCCCGAATGCTCTGAATATAACCAAATGCAGCTATAACTTTGCCCTGATCTTCATTTTGTGAGAGCAGCCTTGTTAACAACTTGTCTGTAGCAAGATTAAGCACAGCATCATAACTTTGGTCAGATGCTTTTAAATATTCTGCCAAAACATCTGCTGCCTTTGCCCTTCGCTCAACAACAGTTGAACCATTAATTTCCAAAACATTTTTTGTAACATCAATATAATCTGCCAATCTGGCAAGCTGCCATAAATAGAGATTCATCTCAGGTGCATCTTCATCCTCAAGTTGCATTGAATTAAAATAAACATCTTCAACCCATGAGCTCATGTATGCCAACCACTCTTTTAGTCTTAAATCTCTCCATAAGATTGGTTCGTTTCCACCATCAAACGGCTCGCAGTCAGCATTCATAGCAATATCCTCATCTGTGCAATAAAGAGGTCTTGCCTGATTGTTTGAATTATCAATTCCATATCCCCATCTAATAGCCATAATATCATATTCGCCAAGTCTATGCATACGTACAGCATCCTTAAAATCAAGATAATCCATGATACTGGCAGATGGCAAAGATCCGTTATATCCGTCTTCTGTTAAAAGATTATTAATAAAATTATCATCAATGTTTAAAGGGGCTTTGGAACCAAGGTTTCCATAAAAATTATGTCTAAGACCTAATGAATGACCAATCTCATGCATAACAACATATTTCACAAACAGCTTAGACAGATCTAATATGGTGTTATCAGAAATAGACCCTGATGCTGCAAGATTTAGAAATTCCCTGTATGGTTTTGAAAAATCATTCTCACAAAGCTTGATGGATTCAAATCCAGCAAGACCTATATGAGCTTTGTTATCCTCTTTTTTATTAGCATCCCCTGTTAAGAGATTTGTATCCAATGTTGCAAGCAGGCGCTTTGCCTTGTCCTTGTTTGTAACAGCAAAAACAGACGGCAGAACAACGCCGGCTTTTAGTATCTCCCCTGTTATGGGATGCGCATGCCATATAGTATATGCGCCAGTTGCTTTATCAAAACCAACCCACTGAACAACATTATACCCGGGCGTTCCCAGCATAATTTTATCAGATGCTTTTTTTACTTTAATAAGATCTGATTCAAATGCATCATTCCATGCAAGAATACCCTGCTTAACAGATTCAAAATAATCTTCAGGGGTATTTGAAGATACATAAAAAGTTATTGGTTGTGAAATGTTCCAGCGATTTATAACCTGCTGAGGATTTCCAGTGCTTCTTTCATAAATTGGCTTTGTCAGAAAGTAACCGAATCTTACTTCATCTTCTACAACAAGCGGAGCAACATTATCCCGGTTGCTTAACATAAATGTATAATTAAAATGTACGGTTGCAGACCCACCAGATAAATTCACTTGTGCAATATGATCAAAGGAAAGGGAATTTTTATCAGAGATAAAGTTTTCAATATAAGATGCTAAAGTCGGCAATGCCACACTAGGCGAATCTGCACTTGAATAGTCTCCTTCTGCTATTATCAAAGAATCAAAACCTTTTTTAAAATCAAAAACAATCTTATTTTCCTGTTCCTCTACAATTGGAAACTGAGCAATGATATTCACCGGATCATAAGGATCTGTAACTGTCTTTCCATCCATTGCCTCCATCAGATATAAGCTATCACCAACCTTATCAAAATAAACAAGCTTAGTGGCAAAAACATCTGTAGTTGTATATGGAGATGTTATCTCAACCAGAGTTGGCATCATAACAAACTCTTGGCTAAGCAGATCTTTTGTAATCACCAGATTATAATCGCTGTTACTTAAGCCAAAGCTTGCTTCACTCACTGAATCATCTGGCTGCACAGCAGCATTGCTGTCTTCTGATTTTCCAGATTTATCCGGAGAATCACAACCTGCAAAAACTAAAATCAGAATCGAAACTAAAATTAAAAATTTTTTCATTAATCTTCCCCTTTTTCATATCTTGCAAATTAGACGCCTCAGCTCTTTTGCTGTCAGCCAGAGGCTGATCCGTCCTTTGTCGGAAAAGCACGAGATGACAAACTTCAACCAAATATCAATGATCAATCTTATTATCGCTTGTTAAGCAAAAAAGTTGCGCACAAAATGCATGATTGTTATATTTTTATTAAACCACCTTAACTCTCTGTTTTTATTAATTAAAAAGGGAGGTGGCAAAACAAGCACAAAATGCTTTGATCTTTTTTAAGAATATAAATAAGTAGTTGCAAGTCCAACAAGTTTCGACCAAGAAGAGTCTTGCGGGTTTGCATCACGTTGATCCGCCATCCAACGTAAAACAGTCTGTTTGGAGAGATATATCATGGCTGAAAGAGGGATGTTCTCTCTTGCTACACTAAACTGCGCAATTTGACGGGAATGTGCGCCTCGATCATGGGATATAACAGGCTGGTAGTGTCAGGGTTTAAGTCGATCTGAAATCATAGTTTGATCAAACTGAAGAACGATTCCATGGGTAAGTGATCTTCTAGCGCGTGCGCGTGCATAACCAAATGAAAAACTAGGTTCATTGCAAAAAAAGGTAATATCCCTTTTCATTGAACCACCTGAAAAAATGATGTTTGAAAGTTCATGGATACTGGTCCCGTGATAACAATAATCACCCTGAGAATCCCAGCGTGGGCTAATCACAGGTGGCCATATCTTCCAACTGATCCAGTTGAACACACCATGTTCCTCATGAATTTGCCTAGCCCTATACCGCCCCAGCATCAAGCTATGCCCCTGCAACATCATTACACCTGATGATAAAAGATGATCTGTAAATGATGTTGGGGCAGTTTGTTCATGAAATGCCAAGTCTCCAGCCCTCTGCACAAAATATGAAACTGCACCAAACAATATCGGCTGAAGAACAAATCTGCCTAAAGGATTATTGCCAAGCATTAAACTTATTGGAAGGATTATTATGCGAGTTGCTAATCCCTCTAAAATATCTCGACCTATATGTGTTCCAATATTTTCTCTTCCTCTTAGCGATCCTGTAAATATGCCTGTTGCTACTTCATCAAATACTATCTGCCCTACAAGACCTAGCCCATAAGGATTCAACAAACTTCTTCCTGCATATCCTGCTATATCTCCAAGCAGTTGCATGCCACCTACAAATCCCCATTGCTGTAGACTAAATAATCCCTGTATTGGACTGTCTTGTGGAATATATCTGGAAACTGTTCTGTTTATAAGATTTGAACCAGCCAGTTCTCTGGCTATATCAGCATTATCCTGTGGATTACGTGAAAAAGCGTGAAGTCCTAAAAAATTGTTTATGTGAGTGTTAACAATCCCCATATTATCGTTGTGCGATATGCGATGAGAGATGAACGTATACTTCACAACGCCGCACATCGCCCATCTATTTTTATTATCGGCAGAAAACAAAAAAAGTTGTTAGATTTTTTAGGGTCTACAAAACCCATTGATATTATTATACTATTTCCCAATACAAAATCGGGAAAAGATCTGATTTAGGATATCATCAGATGTAACTACTCCAATGATATGGCCTAAGGCATCGCTTGCTTGATTTAGATGAAGGGCAATAAATTCAGCTGACTGTTTTTGATTGACCTCATGAATAGATTGTTTAAGAGATGTAATTGTCTGATCCAATGCTGCTTTATGCCGCGCAGATGTAATAATCACGCCCTCTTGGTCTGATCTAACGGAGCGTTCCTTCAGGGCATTAACAACAATCATCTCCTTTAAGTCATTGATTCCAATCTCCTGTGTTGCTGATGTTTGAACACAAGCAAGCCATTTTTTGTTATTCTCCAAAAAACTGGATCCTCCGGTCAAGCCGGAGGATGACAAAGAAAGTGCACCGGAGGATGACAAAGAAAACTGATCGATTTTATTAATACACAAAATCGTCTGCTTAGGATTTAAGCCTTTCATATCTGATTCTTCCAAACATGTTGCATCTTTGACATATACCACCAGATCCGCACGACCCAATAATGCCTTGGCGCGGTCAATACCAATTGTCTCTACATCACCAGCTTGATCCCTGATACCTGCTGCATCTGTGAGATGAAAACTCAAGCCCTGCCATACTACAGTTTCAGTGATTAAATCTCGCGTTGTACCTGGTTCATGATGGATAATCGCACGATCGCGACCCACTAATTGATTAAATAAACTGGATTTGCCTACATTGGGCGCACCTAAAATAGCAACTGAGATGCCATCTTTGATCAAACGACCTTCATCATAGGTATTATTTAATTGAGTTAGGTCTTGTGCAATGGACTGCAATCGTTCCTTTACGTGATCGTTCTTAATATACTCAATATCCTCTTCTGGAAAATCAATGGTTGCTTCAACCAACGCGCGAACCTCGGTTAAGCGATCCATGAATGTATGAATTTGCTTAGACAATGATCCATCCAGTTGGTCCAATGCCATGCACGAGGCTTTTTCATTGGTTGCAGCAATCAGATCAGCTACAGCCTCAGCTTGAGTTAGATCCATCTTGTTATTGAGAAATGCCCGCTTGGTAAATTCACCGGGCTCAGCCAGACGCGCACCAGCATGCACGCATACTTGAATCAGACGTTTCAATATCAACGGACCACCATGGCAGGAGATCTCCACCACATCCTCACCAGTATAAGAATGTGGTGCCCGCATAATCACAGCCAGCACATTATCCACAGGATCGCCTTGTTTTGGATCCACCACATGACCCAACATCATCTTGTGGGATTCAAAATCAGAAACAGCACTCTTCCCTTTCCAAATCTTTTGCAATACTTCCACAGCTTCTTTACCGCTCACACGCACAATCCCCACCCCGCCGCCTGATCCAGCCGGAGTAACAATAGCGCATATTGTGTTACATTTAACATTCATGTTTTATTCTGTAGATTCTTACACAATCTGGCCAACATGAAGAAATGTTGGCATAGTAAAGCAATAGCCCAAATGCTATTTATACATCATGCTTGGTTTTTCCTATCTTCCATTACCTGTAATACTGCAGGGAAGAATACCAATGTGGTGATCAAACACGCTACCATACCGGTTACAGCCAGATCGCCTATTGACCGCAAACCATTATGGGTAGCAAAAATCAAGCCCAAAAAACCGAGAATATTTGTCATTGAGCTCATTAAAGCCGCGCCACCACTGGATCGCAAAGCATGAATCAAAGAACCTTTACCTAATTCCTTATAACGATGATACAGATGCACTGAATTATCTATACTTGTACCAACAACCGTTGGCGCAACCACCATATTATAAAAATTAAGCTTAAGGTTTAAAATATACATAAAACCGCCCATAAAAACCACTCCAAGCAGAATGGGCGAAATAACAAGGGCTGCGGTTGAGAATCTTCTGAAATCTATGTATACGATCAGAAAAACAACTAGGAACGCCAGAATAACAACTCGTTTGGAATTTGATATCATGGTTCTTAGAACATCTGCAAAAACAATAGCATTGCTGGATGAATAAAATGTTCCATTAGGGGTTTCTATCTTTGCAACCTGCTCGGCAAATTTAATTGCATTCCGACCATCATCTAATTCCAGATGGGGTAATGGATTGATATATCCAACTTGCGTATTATTCCCCTCAACGTTTCCCCAAAAGATTTCATGTATCTTTGGCGGAACATCTCTCTCCTCTACAGGTTTCATCTTATTCAACACATCCTTAAACTTATCTATATCCTCTTTATGTTCACCTTTAACCAATTTCAGAGAATCATCTTCAAGAAGTGCTTTTATATCTCCAATTACTCCCATTTTTTTATCCTGATCATCAGGAACAATGTCATAATAGGACTTAAATGTATCAACCACGCTATCAGGTTTTTTCTTTATAACATTTTCTATTACGCTCTTAACAGCAAGCGCATCTTCTTTGCTGTTTAATACAACAAGGGCCGGAGAATTCACTGACTTGCTTGTTTCACGCTGTTTGGATTTTGCTTCTTCAGAAGTTGCAAGATTTGCCTTGATCTTTGAAAATCTCCATTCAAATTTGAGATGTGGAATATCTATAAGGGAGATTATTGTAAACAATGCCAAGCCAGCTAAAATAAATCTTGGCAAAGGAAATCTCCCTGATGTTTTAATATCTTTGGCATCTGCGTCTAATTCAAAACCAACCTTTCTTTTAAATTTCAGCACATGTAATTTTTCTGCTAAAACAAGCATTGCTGGAAACACCAGCTGAAAGCAGAGATAATTAAGAGTAAGACCAACACCTGCAATAAATCCAAACTCAGAGAATCCTTTGAAATCATTTATAGTAAGTATGAAAAATGTTGCTGCAACTGATGCAGCAGAAGTAAGCGCTGATCCTCCAGTATGATATATGACAGCATACAAAGATTCCTTCATTGCTTTTTTCTTGTCATATCCAAGTTCATCACATCTTCTTCGCTCTTCTATATACCGCGCCAGCATATGTATGCCTATTTCAATGCCCAAACCTCCCAAAATCGCAAAAAGAAAAGATGTTACCAGATTAAGGCTGTCAATAAACAAAGATGAAATAGCAAAGGTAAAGAGAATTGCCATTGTCAGAGGGAGGAACAGAAGCGCAACTGCCAATGTCCTACGAAAATAAAGGATTAGGATAAGAAAGATTCCAAGTCCTGAAATTAAACCTGCTCTTTTCAAATCATTAATCAATGTAGAGTATTCATCAACATGGGTCCGAATCGTACCAGTAAAATAAACCTTTGTTTGCGGAAAATCATTTTTTTTCAGAAAATCACTAACATCATCTTTTATTGCTTTATAGAACTCCTCGCTTTTCTTAATGCCTTCAGGATCCTTATCCGGATATATATACATTGTATATAATGTCTCTTCATCATTAACATAATATTCGCTTGTTGAACCTGATGAATATTTCCCCTTATATTTATCTTCCAGATCCCCAAACTTAAATTCCTCTTCTTTACTCCCCCCATCATCTTCGAAATCTATATACAGATCCCTTAATTTTTCGTGCTGAATCCGTCTGTCTATTCTTTCATGTATTGTATTCAGATCCTCCAGATCCAAAAACATCAGAACATGATCTTCAAAGAAATTATAACCCCTTTTTTTATACTCAACCTCTCCCACTCGGGGATTTTGCTCAAGATTCGCACCTAATTTGGCCATAAAATCCT